>VAPM010279332.1_pt1 | contig 9963 bp, 12 predicted proteins | sample 3395091 | NCBI WGS metagenome assembly VAPM01 (sample SAMN08290445, study PRJNA428436) | hydrothermal vent metagenome | isolation source: Deep-sea hydrothermal vent chimney 3 | place: Pacific Ocean: Juan De Fuca Ridge | reverse complement strand
AACCTGAGTTCAGTTTCGTTACTCTAAGCACATGCAATTAAGCAAAAAAAAGCGCTACAGTTCACTGTAGCGCTGCTTTTTTATAAAAACCTGTCGGTTTTTATAAATGCTTACGACTGACCATCATTCTCCTAATGCAATCTAGCCTCAATATCCTTTAACGTGTAACAAAACTTACTGATAAAAGAACACTCTATCGAGCTTTTTTTGCACCCTTAAATGGTGTCGTTTGCACAGGTCATACCCCATTGGAAACCTGTCTTCTCAACAGCCGGTCAACCTGAACCTGCCACTGAAACTGAGTAACCGGCTAAAACCGCTATTACCCTAAACTGTCATTACAACAAATTAGCTTAAAACAAGAATGTTGTAATGGGTGCAACTCTACCATGTTCTCTTTGAATGTCCAGCGACTGGATCGCAAAACAACATATAAAACAATAGCTTACAGATCTGCTAAGCGAATGGGTTAACCCTTTTTTGCTTTTTAATACGGTTGAAAATCAAGCACATAGGCTGACGACCTGGCATGAAAGTGGCCGAAATCAAAAATAGGTTAACCCGTAATTTTTTTGAAAAAAGTACTAAAACAGCTTCATCAACCTGAATTAGGGATAAAAGAACTCAGCCTAATGAGATTAAACTCAGTACCAATAAGCCAAACCAGAACAAGGCTAGCCAGACAAGGCTTAAAGATTTTGCAAGGTTGAGAGTTCGCCAGATTAACCAGGATCGGCTCGGCACCCAGGTTCGGCTATCACGGTGACTAAAGTACACTGCAAACATCGAAGTGCCATTCCAGTTTTCTGGGCTGGCCCATTCTTGTTGGTTGATACTATCGATATCAACGGTTGAGTCATCGGCTGACTCAAACGAACTCGGCATTTTCGCCGCTTTGATCTTACCCTGTCTCTTAACCGCTGGCTTTGGCTGCAGTTTTTTCAAACTGGGTGCCACTGTTGGCACATCCAGGTTAAGCGCGGCGTTCACCGTGCTGCCTTTATCAAGCAAACCCTGCTGTTTTAAACTAGCCAGCAATAGATCGGCAGATTTGTTTTTACTATTCGATTTAACACGTGAACGAAATAACAGGCTAATGGTAACAATCACACCATAAATAAAACTTAATAAAACTACAAAGGGTAAAAATGTATTATAAAAACCACTACTGCTATTTACGTCACTGAACGAATAGGAAAGAATACCCAGGATAATCGCGGCAAGATGAATAAGGTTAAGCATAGTTAAACTCTAGTAGACAAAATCTAATTCGCTACTGCCCCGTTAACATTTCAATATTAAAAGCCCTGGTCATTGCGAGCGATAGCGCGGCAATGACCTAAAAGAATGCCTACGCGTGCATAATTTAGCATCATCATATTTTACTAAACATTAAATCCCAAACATCGTGGCCTAAACGTTGGCCACGTTTTTCAAACTTGGTTAAGGTGCGCCACTCGGGTCGAGCTGAATAATTATCAACACCGGCTCTGTTTTTGAATTGCGGCATATCATGCATTACCTGTAGCATATGTTTGGCGTAGTCTTTCCAGTCGGTTGCCATATGTAACAAGCCATTGGTTTGCATTTTTGCGGCGAGCATTTCTACAAACACTGGGTTAACAATACGGCGTTTAACATGGCAGCGTTTATGCCAGGGATCGGGGAAGTAAATATACACCGCCGCAAGGCTATTATCGGCGATATTATTTAGCAATACATCAAACACATCGTCTGACATCACTCGTACATTACTTAATTCCTGTTGCTTAATTTGTTGCAGTAAATTACCCACGCCGGGGCGGTGCACTTCGACACCTAAATAATTATTCTCTGGATGTGTGGCCGCCATGTTGGCAACGGACTCGCCATTACCAAAACCAATTTCTAAATGAGTAGCTGCTTCGCGCTGATAAATTTGTGCAAAATCAAACACACCGTTTGATGCCTGCAAGCCAAACTTAGGCAGGTATTTTTCTAAAGCAAAATTTTGTGCCACGGTTAAACGACCCTGACGACGGACAAAGCTGCGGATACGGCGGTCTTTTAGGGAGGAGTTTTTTTGTTGCATGGTGTTCATACCGAAAAAAATTTTAACCACTACGAGCACGACGGACACAACGGAAAGAAAAAATATTAGGCGATTAAAGAAACCTTGTCATTGCGGCCTTTAGTAGCAAGTAAAATGTGGCAAGCTGCGCGTCAATCTTCGTTATGTGTGCTTTGCTGTTTTTAGATTGCCACGCTATCGCTCGCAATGACTACGTTTGCATTTAAATTCTTTTCGTTGTGTCTACCGTGCTCGTCGTGGTTAACAAGCTTTTATAAAATTAAATAATCAAACCCTCAATCGGTGACGATGCACTGGCAAAACGTTTACGCGGCATGCGCCCGGCCAGGAAGGCTTCACGTCCACCTTCTATGGCTTTTTTCATTGCTGAGGCCATTAACACGGGTTTTTGTGCAGCGGCAATAGCGGTGTTCATTAACACGCCTTCACAACCTAGCTCCATAGCGATGGCGGCATCGGATGCAGTGCCCACGCCGGCGTCGACAATAATCGGTACGCTGGCGTTTTCGATAATGGTTAAAATATTATATGGATTGCGTATACCTAAGCCCGAACCAATGGGTGCGGCAAGTGGCATAACGGCAACGCAGCCTATGTCTTCTAAACGTTTGGCAATTAAGGGATCGTCGCTGGTGTAAACCATCACTTCAAAACCTTCTTTAACCAAAATTTCGGCAGCTTCTAAAGTGGCAGGAATATCCGGGTATAAGGTTTTTTCGTCACCGAGTACTTCGAGCTTTACCAGTTTGTGGTCGCCTAATAACTCGCGCGCCAAACGGCAGGTTCGTAAGGCGTCTTCGGCGGTGTAGCAACCGGCGGTGTTGGGTAAAATAGTGTATTTATCGGGTGAGATCACATCGAGCAAATTGGGCTCGTCGGGGTTTTGGCCAATATTGCTGCGGCGCACTGCCACGGTAACAATTTCGGCACCACTGGTTTCTATTGCCTCACGGGTTTCGTCCATGTCTTTATATTTACCGGTTCCGACCAGTAAACGAGAGTTGTAAGTTTTACCGGCAACAACCAGCGGCGTGTCTTGTAATGTGGCCATGCTATTTCCTTTACAAATAAAGCGTGTGGATTAAATTCGGACAAATAAAGAGGTGATTATAAAAGAGCCCGACTAATATAGCGAGGAGATAGCGAGTAAGGTAGCGCTCTTGCCTGCGGCTAGCCGCCGCCAACAGCATGAACAATTTCTACAACATCATCGGCTTGAAATTGATGCTGCGTATAAGTGCTTCGAGGCACAATTTCGCGGTTAACTTCCATTGCAACCCGGCCACTGGTAATACCCATTAGCTCAACGAGTTGTGCGGCAGTACAGGAAACGTCAACAGTGCGGCTTTCGCCATTTACGGTAATTTTCATGGCGCTAGAATAATGTGCAAAAGCTAGTGGGTCAATACTGAAAGCTCGACTAGCTGCTGTCAAAAAAACCTCATAGCCCCCCACAAGATTATTTTAAAATATCCCTATAGACTAGCCGCTAACCGAAACACCAATATAGCAAATTCTGCAAGTCAGCCGCCTCACCCAAACGGGTTAATATCGCATTTTATTTATAGATTTGAGAACTAGAAAAAGGGGGCTAAACCAACAATCAATCAGTTAGATGGGCTAGCTAAACGAGCTTCTACAATACTTATTTTTAATTAACCTAGGCTCAGGTTAATTATACGATTCCACTAAATCGACTAAATCCATCATATCGAAGGGCTTCGATATATAGTGGTCGGCACCGGCATCCATTCCCGCCTGCACATCGGCCTCCATTGCTCGGCCAGAAATCATAATCACCTTTGTATCTTTCATGGCATCATTAGCGCGCACGCGTTTGCATACTTCGAGCCCGTCTATTCCAGGCATCATCACATCGAGTAAAATAATGGCAGGAACGGCATCCACCATTTTTTTTATGGCATCTTCGCCCGATTCCACCAAAACAATCTCGTGGGTATCGTCAAATAATTCCTTAAGAATCATTAAATTTAATGGTTCGTCGTCTACAGCTAATATCATCATAGATTGATTCATGCCATTCCAGTATCAATAATTAAAATCACTCTAAATTCTATCGGTTAATACCGATACAACTTGAGAATTTATCCATCAAAATTAGCCCGTCTTTTTTGTCATCGAAGCTAACTGCTCCAACCGCCCGCCGAGAGAATGTAGTTCAGCGCCGGCCTTGGCCATCATCTCGCTGCCCTGCCTGGCAACTACGCCAATGTTCTGTATGCCGTTCAATTTCGCTAAAACCTGCTCCACTGTATCGGCATCATGGTGCGTTGTATCAGCCAGGTTGCGCCCCAAATTACTTACTTCAACTAAATAGCCAACCAGCTCAGAATACGATATCACCACACCTTCAATCGATTCATCTGATTGTTCAGCCAGCTCTACTGTATTGCTGACCTTGTCGGAGGTGTTCTGTACGCTTTGAATAATTTTTTCGATGATAGTTTCTATCTCACTGGCCGATTCCTGAGTTTTGCTGGCCAAACTTCGAACCTCATCGGCCACCACCGCAAAGCCGCGACCCTGCTCACCGGCACGTGCCGCTTCAATTGCAGCATTTAACGCCAATAAGTTGGTTTGATCTGCAACCCCTTTAATAACGCTAATAATACCGCCGATTTCTTTACTCTCTGCACCAAGCTGGTCAATCATCGATCCCACTGAAACAACCGACTCACTTAAAGCCGATACACTGCTCATTGCCTGGGTCATAATCAACTTACCACTATTACCTTCTGATTCAGATTTTGTTGATAACTCCACCGTTTGTTCGGCCGCTTCAGCCGAGGTTTCAAAAACTTTTTGTAGGCGGTCAACCAAATCTGAAGCATCGTTCGACTCGCTCATTTGCTCATTCATTTGTTCTGCAACAACCGTTGCCGTTGTACTGAATTCATCCGCTCGCTCTTCAAGAGAATGAGCTATATCAGTAACCAATTTATTCGTCTCCTGCAAAGACGACATCGCCGTCTCAAAATATTCTGCCAAAGCATAGGTTTGCCTCATTCCGGGTACTGGCTGTATAGGCTCGTATGCTTCACCTTGCAAACCCTTTTTAAAAGCATGCATTAAACTGCGATTGAAACGAAAAACCAGTTTACGGCTTGTTAGTTGCAACCACCAGCCAAACCCTGCCGTCCCAAGCAAAGCCCAGGTGAGACTATTATTAGCAACCATATTTAAAGACGTTATCGCGACCACACCCAATAAACCCGCAGCCGTAATGGTTGCGCCGGTATAGCGGTACTGAATAATACCCAGCAGATTGGTTGTTAAATTTTTTGCCATCGTATACTTCTCACTTTCTAAAAGACTGAGCCACGCGACAACAGCCAAATAAGCGTACTCATATTTTTATCGGCTTAAGGCTTAAAAACATGAGCTTTTTGAACTTAAAACCCAGCAAAAACAAGCGCGAAAACTTTACAAAAAAGAAACAACTTAGCTCATTTTTAGCGGTATAATTTTACAGCTTGCTCAATATCATAATATTTTCAAGGACTTGAATTAAGTTGCCCAAAATAAATATTCTTATCCTGCTAAGCAGCCTGTTTTGCATAGCGACCTCGACTCAGGCAGGAAGCATTATTAAGGTCTTTGTAGGCGAACAGGACGGGCACTTTTTAATTGATTTAACCATGCAGGTAAATGCCGCTAAACCGCAGGTTATTAGGGTAATGACCGATTACAATCAGCTAACCAGGCTCAGTGACACCATTGTGTCCAGTGAAATTATGGAGCAGCGCGGCAACTACACAAGAATAAAATTAGTCAACGAAGGCTGCGTATTATTTATTTGCGAAACCATTACCCAGATACAAAATATCAATAAACTTGACTACGACTACATTTCAGTCAACGTTGAACCTCTGGCAGACAATATAAAATTTAGCAGCCAGCTCTGGCACTTTGAATCGCTAAATACCGAAATTACCCTCATTCACTACAGCGCCGATGTGGTACCCGACTTCTGGATACCGCCTGTTATTGGCAGCTGGATTGTTCAGAAACGACTGGTCGAAGAAGTTCAGCTGATTATTAATAATGCCGAAAAACTGGCAAACCCGGAAGCTGCCACTGGGGCATACCCAGAAGAATAAGGATGTATTTCAATTGCTTCATCCTTGCAGAATAGGTAAGCCGGATTACATTTCATCCGGGCTACACGCTCAAAAAATACCCGTCATTCCCGCGCAGGCGGGAATCCATGTACAATTAAGAATATTCTTTTACACTTTTTCTAAATGCACGTTTTGAGTAAATAGATTCCCGCCTTCGCTGGGGGCAGGCTCTGCGCGGGAATAACGAATTCGTATAAACCTATTTAAGCCCAGCCATATAGTATCTTTTTTATGAAAACCTACACAGAGTAATTTCCGTGCCAACAAATTCTACCAATAGCTTTAGCCGCGCACTTCTAAAATGGTTTAAACAACATGGCCGACACGACTTGCCCTGGCAGCACCCGCGTGAGGCATATCGAGTTTGGCTGTCTGAAATTATGCTGCAACAAACCCAGGTGCAAACGGTTATCCCTTATTTTGAACGCTTTATCGATGAGTTTAAGAATATTACGGCACTCGCCAACGCCAGCCAGGACGAAGTACTGCACCTTTGGACCGGCCTCGGTTACTACGCCCGCGCCAGAAATCTGCACAAAGCTGCGCAAATAATAGTGGCCGAGCACCAGGGTGACTTCCCACAAAACTACGATGATATTCTGGCGCTACCCGGCATCGGGCCATCAACAGCAGCCGCCATTTTAGCGCAGGCCTTTAATCAGCCTCATGCCATTTTAGATGGCAATGTGAAACGCGTACTCAGCCGTTTTTATACCATTAGCGGCTGGCCGGGTGAGAAAACAATCGAGACTAAACTGTGGCAAATATCCCGGCAACTCACCCCCAACCACAGCGCCGCCGACTACACCCAGGCCATTATGGATTTAGGCGCAACCCTTTGCACACGCAGTAAACCGCAATGTGAAAACTGCCCCGTTAACGCCCAATGCCAGGCATTTAAACAAGGCAATGTAGACGATTACCCCACCTCAAAAAAACGCGCAACCTTACCTGTTAAGCAAACCACCATGCTGCTGCTACAAAATAATCAGGGAGAAGTGCTGCTACAACAACGCCCGGCACAAGGCATTTGGGGCAGCCTATGGAGCCTGCCGGAAGTTTCCCCGGAGCTAAGCGATGCCGAAAATATTGCCCAAATCAGTGAGCAACAATACGGCTGTAAGCTTGAATCAACTCAAAGCCTTGTCGCATTTCGTCATACCTTCAGCCATTTTCATCTGGATATTCAGCCAGTTAGCTGTAAAGTAAGTACCCACACACATTGTGTTATGGATTCAAACGAGCTTGTCTGGTATAAATGCGAACCGCTTAGCTATCAATTTAATACAAGCGGGCAATCAAAAACAGACAAACGCGGCCTGCCCGCACCCGTCAAAAAACTCTTAGAAAACCTATTGGAGAATCAAACATGAGCCGAATGGTACAGTGCATAAAACTAGGCATCGAAGCCGAAGGCCTCGACAACCCCACCTACCCCGGCGAACTCGGGCAAAAGATTTTCGACAATGTATCCAAACAAGCCTGGCAACAATGGATGGCGCACCAAACCATTCTAATGAACGAAAACCGCCTCAGCCCGATAAAACCCGAAGATCGCGCATTTTTAGAAAAAGAAATGGAAAAATTCTTCTTCGGCGAAGGCAGCGAAATGCCCGAGGGCTTTGTTACACCAGAATAAGGCCGCAAATTGTGAAATATCGGGACAAATACAGAATGTGGCAACAAATTGGCCTAAAACCACAACTATTACTTGACTAAAAGGCGCTTAGCCGCTTAAATACGCCGCTCAAACAAAGCGAGCAGATTTCCCCAAATCACGCGGCTTGCAGTTGAAATAAGGCCGGATAGCTCAGTCGGTAGAGCAGAGGATTGAAAATCCTCGTGTCCCTGGTTCGATTCCAGGTCCGGCCACCATTTCATTAATATCGAACACCCAAAACTTCTCATTTACTCGTCAAGCGTAAGACGACTGTCTTAATTATTCTATCCCGCTGGTTCTTTTAATTATTTTACACTTAAGCCCGTTAAAACAGAAAATGTATAAGTTTGTCCATCATGTGTTTTAAGTAGCAACGTTGATAGTTTATCGTTATAGATTTCTTCTGAACGCCAAAAAAAATGACTTGCCGTGTAGGTTAACTTTTTTTCATCTTTCACTAAATCCATGATTTTGTATTGCTTTATTTCTTTTCCTTTATTGTAAAATGCAATTGCCAATTGATACCCTGAAGATGCCCATGGGCCAAAACGAATTAAATGCTCGCCATCAGATGACGGGATAATTTCATAGGCATACCAATCCACCGTCCATAGAGGTTTGTTGGAACCATTATTCAAATATAAGCCCGATTGTTTATAAAGACTGCGCAGTTCGCGGTTTTTATCTGCCCAGGCTGACTTATGCAACATAACAAAAATGTACTGATTATTCGTTGTTACTTTTTTATAATCATAAGGGGTAGCTGGTGTATCAGCGATAGTTAGCGTTACGACAGAAAATGATAAGATTAAAGCTAACGTTAATTTTAAATAATGCATTTTAATAATCATACTACTGTTCCCGTGCAGCTTTTGCTATCTTCCAATGTATAAACAATACAATACCGGATAATATTATATAAATAATATTTTTAAGTAAATGCTGTAAATTAGCGCGGGCCTCCATCCTTAACTCTAAGTCATAGGCTTCCATGCGTAGTTTTGTTGTATCATCTTCGCTCTTTGGCTTACTATCTTTGCGACAGCATTTTTTTCGATAACGTTCATTTGTTTGCAGTTGAGCGTAACGATATGACGATATTGTTAAATCAGGATTAATAACACCAATAAAATTATAAAGCCCTTCACTCAAAGAAACAATTAAGAAAATAACTGCAACAAAACAAGTTAGTAATGCATATATTTCTAATATAGATTTTTTCATATGAGCCTCACATTAACCAAAGAAGTAAAATATATAATAGCTTTAAAGAACCATGTTCATTATACTTCTTTCAAATTTTAAAATAAAAAGACATTCACAACAAATGATAAAATATATAGCTCTCATTTCTTTTACAATAGTATTACTAACCCATATAACAATAGTAAATACTCATCTAGTGACATGACACTCAAAGGCATTATTGAATCTAAATAACAAAAAATTGTTTCAGTGACTTGCTTAACGGCTTCAATTTTAAATTCATTGATATATCGTTTTTCACTGTTCATCAACACCTAGGCAATATAAGCTCTAATGCGTTTGAGCAAAGCAATGAGTGTGTAGTGTCTTCGGAAACGTGGGAAGTCCACCATCACAAAATAAAGTTCAATCTATATATGCAGCATCGAAAGCATCAGGATGCGCCGTTAATGTTGTAATATTGTAAAAACGCCCACCATTCGCTGTTTTAACCACTAATTTAAAAACAGCTTTATTCTGAACAAAACAAGGTAGGTGTATCCGGGTTGTTATCTTCTTTAGATTTTTACTCGGATCAAATGATAGATACAAAAAGTGCTTTTTATGCTTTTTACCGCACTTCTTATTCACTGCTTCATATCAGTAATAATCATATCCGTAACATTTTTTATATCAAATTCAGCTGTAATATAAATGCGTTTTTCATACTCATTTTCTTCAACCACATCGACATTATAAAACCTTAACCAGCTTTCTGGTTTACTATCATGGGTTCGGGCAGTTATTTTTAACTTGTCAGTCTTGATTGAGCCCAACTTATTTTCTGTGGCAGATGCAGCCTGCAAAAATAAGAATATACTTACATAAATAAGAAGTTTCATTTT
>VAPM010243942.1_pt1 | contig 9965 bp, 10 predicted proteins | sample 3395091 | NCBI WGS metagenome assembly VAPM01 (sample SAMN08290445, study PRJNA428436) | hydrothermal vent metagenome | isolation source: Deep-sea hydrothermal vent chimney 3 | place: Pacific Ocean: Juan De Fuca Ridge | reverse complement strand
GGGGCATTCTCAGTCAAGTCTTACTTCCATCAAGAGGCAGGGGGGGCCTCTGTAACACTTAGAGTCGATAACCGCGGAAATCCTTCGCTGCCGCACGGTCCTCATTAGCGATCCAGGCGGCTGACAACCACATTTTCGAGCTCCGGTAGTTGGTGCAAAGACCGGTCGTACGCCATGGACGACCATCGCGAATGTGCCACGGCTCTCTTCGTCAGCTCAAGACTATACTCGCCATCGTCGACGAGATGGCCGTCCCGGTAGAGGAATTGCGTAACCGGCTGGTTCCTCCGCAATACGGCGACACGCTCACCTTCCAGGTACGCCTGAACGCCGTTGAACTGCATGATGGCTCGTCCCGGCGCCTTCAAACCGGCCGACTTGCTCAAATCCCTTCCTATCATCGGGTGTTCTGCGGTCACGCCGATTAACGACAGCATCGTCGGTGCCAGGTCTATCTGGCTGGTGACACGATCGATCACTTCGGGCTTAACGGCGCTGCCGAGAATCAGACCCGGTATATGAAACTGCTCTACGGGAACGATTTCGCTTCCATAAACGCGCGAGCCGTGGTCGGCAACGATGAGGAACACCGTGTCGTCCCAGTAATTCGAGTCACGCGCTTTGTCGAGAAAGCGACCCAGCGCGTAGTCCGCATATTTGGCGGCGTTATTTGCAGAGTTCTTTGTATCATCGACCTGCTCGATACGCTCATCGGGATACTGATACGGCGGCTGGCTGGATGAGGTAAACACCAGGCTGAAAAACGGGCGGCCCTGTTGCGCTGCAAATTCGTCGTGAGCCCGGTCGAACAGGTCTTCGTCCGAAACTCCCCAGGAACCGGTGAATACCGGACTCGCATAGTCTTTTCGGTCGATAATCCGGTCGAATCCGTTGTTTCCGAAAAACTGTCGCATGTTGTCGAACTGTGACTCGCCGCCGTAGATAAAACTGGTGTCGTACGCTTCGCGCCCTAACACCTCGGCCAGCGTAAAAAAGTTTCTTTGCGACTTCTGCAATTTGACAACACTGCGTGCCGGAGTTGGTGAAAACCCACTCACCACAGCCTCAAGCCCGCGTACAGAACGCGTCCCGGTCGCGTACAAGTTGCTTAACCAAATACCTTGTTCGGCGTAGTGATCCAGATTCGGCGTTAAGTCCATTCCACCCAGAGACCCGACGAGTTCGGCGCCGAGACCCTCCACAACGATAATGACGAGGTTGAGTCGTTCGGAATCGATGTTTGTCGGGCGCTGTATGTGAAGCGTCGGCTGCGTCGTTGACGTGAAGTCCCAGGAATCGACATCCATTCCACCCCGCACAACGGACACGACCGCGTCGTCATGCATCTCCCCGTAGCGAAACCCACCCTGAGCCTCGTGTCGGGTTTCGTAGATTGCATACCCCAAGGTGTACGCCGAATTCAGAGCCAGTTCGTTGACCAGCGAATCGTTTGAAAGGGCGACGGTAGCCGGGTTTACCGCCTCGCGATCGACGCTCGATCGCACCATTCCAAGACAGGCCAACAACAGGAACGGCGCAACAGCGAACGCCGCGGCGAATCCAGTCGGCCGGATATTCGACGACATTCTGGCGAACGCCCGAGTCGTTATAACCGTAATGATGCCGGCCGCGAACGCTGCGAAGATCATCGGCAGTTTGTAAGCCGTCCAAAATACAGCGAACATCTCGCTCGGGTGAGCCAGATATTCGACAAATAGAATGTTGGGGCGCAAATCGAACCGGTTGATGAAAAACGGCGTACTCAACTCCATGAGAAATGCCACCAGCAAGGCCGCTGGAAGATAGACGCGCAAGAAAATACGCCACGCCGGAATCAGGAACCGGTTTGATACGAGGAATGGAAACAAGAGAGCCGCAGGCAGTAGAAACACGCCGAGTAATGCCACGTCAAATCGAAACCCCTCGACAAAAATCGAGGCGAGCATATTTGCGCCCGCAACACGGTCCCACTGCCAGATGACCAACAAGGCTCTTGCGAGCGACAGGATCAGGAGCAATCGCCACGCGAATGAGAACAGCGGTACTAGTGCATCGCGAACAGGCGCGTACCCGGAAGCGCGAATCTTCATCAGAAGCTCTTCTTCGTAGAAATGAGGAACTGGATGTCGTTCATATTCCGGTCGCCATCCAGTGGCATTGCGATATCAATATGGGTCGTACGACCGAGACCGGATCGATCGTTGCCGATACGCAATCCGAAACCGATATCTCTGAGTAGTTCAGATTTGGCAACCGATAGCGGAGAGCTGCCCCACGCCTGACCAATATCGAAAAATACGGCTCCGCCCACACGAAACAAGCGCCATGGATACCAATCGGTGAAGTAGCGCTGCTCAATGGTCAGCAAAGCGCGTTTATCACCGAGCTGATAACGAAGCGGATAGCCCCGCAGACCGCTGTCACCACCAAGCTCAAGAAATTGGTCCCCATCCAGGTTGCGCCCGTAGCTTGCGTTAAAACTGACGTACAGCAGTCGTTTTTCCGACTGCCGTTTGAAGTACTGCGCACTGGAACCGACCAGCAGATTCCGCACGCCGCTACCTTCGAGGCGGGCGCCGACATTCGCGGCGAGCAACAATAGGCGATCGGCGGAACTGCCAAAACCGGTCTGCGCCGACGCGTCGAGAATAAACGCGTTGCGGTCGGATCCAGCAGACTTCGTCGCAATGCCCAGGCTCGCGTAAATTCGCGTACCCAGGAAACGATCCTCGGTACGGCCGATTTGATTGTGATTGTTCGTTTTCTCGAAATCGTCCTCCAACCTCTCGAACGCTACGAATGGATAGACGAGCTTTCGGCCCGCTGGTACGGGACCCTCGGGGAGCGTCGAAGATGCCAATGAAGAGAAGATGTTCTCGTCAATAGCCAGACCGACGGCGATGCGCTTGCTAAAACCGTCACGAAGGCCGCCGGACCAGCCTACGAAAATCTTTGACTGTTTCGTCTGATGTCGGTATTCGGACAATCTCTCTCCGCTGTCGTAGTACGCTTTGACGCTATCATCGCGCAGAGTACTCACGCCTCTGGATAATCGACTGTTAAGCGAGTAGAAAGGTTCTTCGAGACTCAGGTATCGCGAAAAACCATCGCTATTGTTCGCGTAGTACGCCTCGAGCGTGAACCAGCTACTGCCGAGGTTCCGATCCACAAATTTGATCGAGGAGGAGTCTCGATCAACATTGGATCTCACTGCCAGCTCCACCGCCATGCCAGTGCCAAAGAGATTCGCATCCTTAATGCCGACCGTTGATTTGTTCTTTCCTCCCGATCTTGAGAAAGACAACCTTGGCATCAGCGTCCACACGTCCCTGCTCGTAACCGCCACATCGACGACGCCATCGTTGTAGGCTATCGGGCGAACGCTGACGTCCTGAATGTATCGGTTGCCGCGAATAATCCGCTCTGATTCCTCGAGTTTTTGTGTGGAATACTTCTCACCCGGCGAAAAAAGAAGTTGCTGCTCGATGACTGTCGCTCGGGTCGTAAAGTGCACCCGGTTTGCGAACCGAAACAGTGCCTTGTTTTCCTTCGGATTATCGAGATCGAATATATTGTCGTTGACAATGCTAATCTGGCCGACGACTGCCCCGGACGACTCAAGTGTGCTCTGTATATTTTGCGTACTTTCAGAGCCCACCGAAGCCGAAGCCTCAACACCGAACTCGGCTGCGTCGGCATTCGTCACGATCAGCAGAACCAGCGCCACCGCAGATACTCGGCGCCTGGGTTTTGGATTGCAGAACATCCCGTTTGACGCCTCCGTGGCTGAGCTGGGTGTGCGGTGGAGTACGTAGGAAGGCGCAGCGTCGGAAATCCTTCGCACAGCGCCTCTTGACCGATCCATCAATTCCGCCGGACGGCGCTATGCACGTCGGCGGAAAACTGTCAGTCTTGTATGAATAGAGCTACAGGACGCCTGTCGTCGGCATTTTGAGTTCTGGCAACTGAGAAACGGTGTTCTTAATGTCGAAAATTGCTTTTCTTATTATCGTTTTAGTCGCCAGTTCGAGTGCCGAGACAGCCGAAATCTCGGACATTACAAATTACCGGCAGTACAGCGAACTGCTGTCAAGCTCCGGACAACCGTCGGCCAAGGAACTGGCGCTGGCAGAGAAACAGGGTTTCGAACGTATCGTCTACCTGGCGTTTACCGATAACCATTCAGCCATCGCCGACGAGGACCGGGTCGTTAAGCAACTCGGCATGGACTATCTTCACATTCCGGTTGATTTCGACCGCCCTGCACTGACCGATTTCCGGACGTTTGCGAACGCTATGGGCGAGAATAATTCAACGAAGACGCTGGTTCATTGCCAGGTCAATTTCCGCGCCGCAACGTTTATTTTTCTGTACCGCGTGGTGTTCGAGGACGTGCCAATCCTCGATGCAAAAACCGATCTCGACAGCGTCTGGGCACCCAACGATGCCTGGTTTCGATTTATCCGCGCAGTTCTCAAGGACTACGGACTCTCGCATCAATGTGAGGGGTGTGACTGGGGCGAGCACGAGTTCATCGAAGACTAGTGTTGCCGAGGCACGCTCTTCCAAAAACCACCAGGGCTCCGTGAGGGTTGCCTCTGCATGTGCAGGTATCTATCATGGTCATGCACCGGAATCGCGGCGGCAGAAGACTCTGTTGCGATGTAATTCCTAGTATCAACTCCTGGTACAGGCTCATCTCATAAGGTTATTCATGTATTTGAAATTTATTCTCGCAACCTTCGCTGCTTTAGTTCTCACTGCCTGCAATTCCGATCGGGACAGTTCGCAGGATCAGGCAACACCTGAACTTTCGACGGACACCGCGAATAAAATGGCAAACGCCGATGACCTGTGTCTTGCATCAGGTCCGCAAACGCCGCGCGACATCGCTCTTGGTTCCGGCACTAATCCTGTTCTGTTTACAATGGCCCCGGAGTCCGAGCAGATGAACCTTTGCAATATCCATACGCATACCAACGCCGAGCACAAAGGGCCTGGATTCAGTGTCTATGCCGGCGATGGGGTCAATGGCGGCTATCAGTGCAACGACACTGCCGATCTGACCGAAGCAGAACTCACGGACCCGACGGGCGGCACCGGGGCATTTAAGGGTGTTAAGCCAGGGGACACTATCGAAGTCCATTGGGTGCACAGCTCCTGTGATATCTCACCCGGCGAGGGACTGGGGTCGTGCTTGAGTGAAACCTGCACCGACCCACTGCTGCGTGTAGAAGCACAGGTCTTTCTGGTCGTGAACGACACACAAGCGCTCGATTTTAATGATTTCGTGTACGACAAAACCCTGTACGACGAAACCAAGAGCAACGGCCTGCACCAGCCCAAAGCCCTGCCCGCCGATACCGGCACACCGGTTGTTTTTCGCGGTTCGACCACCGGTCCGAGTTACACGCAATCGGCGTGTTCTCCGCTACACGTCACTTGGTCGGTTCGCCCGAGTTGCGCCAGGGTAGATATCAGCTCCTTACATGCGTGGGCAGCGAAAGGAAACGTATTCAACGAAACCAAGTCACATGGCGTTCGCCAGCTTGTGACCGCTCCAGAGCTTCTGTCTGAAATCGAATAAGAATGTCCGGGCGGATATTGCTGCGCTGATTTCGGTTTTCTTCCCCTTTCAAGAGGCTACTGTGCGTACTGAAGTTGTGGCTTGGTTATGCCTGGGTAACCGGGCGCCGCGATGGCCCCGACGTTAAAGAAGAGCGTATCTGGCAGCAAGCGACCTATCCGGTAGCGCAGATTTTCGGCGGCGCTATATCCGGACGCACACGTCTTGAACAGCGTACTCGCGACGGGGCCAGTGATACCGGCTGGAGGCTTCGTCAATAATGGCGATGGTCAAGACCCGTTGAGGGGACGGAATTGTCATTGATTGTCGCCGACGAAACCTTCGTCGGCCTCAGCGATACCGGTTGGGGGCAGCGCGACGGGTACGATCAAAACAGAGCCTTCCTGGGTCTGGGTTGGCAAGCAACACCAAAGGTTCGAGTCGATGCCGGTTACCTCAACAATCATATTGACGAAGGCTCAACCGGAAACCGTAGCAATCACGTTATTGTACTGGGTTTTCGATAGCACTGTGAGCTGATCGGGCAAGCTCTTTTGCAGGCTCTGCCCTGCGTTAAAGACTATTCTCGCCGCGATTCCAGTCGCGGTCGCATTCCTGAGAGGTCGTAGCCTGCGTTCTCGGCAGTCGACAGGATCGTATCGACTTCGGTAAGTTCTGCTTCAGTCAGGGCCCACAACGCCGTCGCTCGCATCCCCGAACGGCAATAGGCAAGAATCGGTTCTTTCGAGTTTCTGTACGCTTGTGCGAACTCGGTGACATTCGCATCGCTTATCTGCCCGGCGATGACCGGCATGTGTATGAACTCCACACCCGCTTCCGCCGCGGCATCGACAATCGCCTGAGTCTCGGGCTGATTCTCAGTTTCCTTATGCGGCCGGTTGCAGATTATTGTCTTGATGCCATGCTCCGCGGCGGTGCTCACATCGCTTGGTGTGATTTGCTCGGACACGTACAGGCGGGATGATATTTTCTTGAGGTTCATTTCGACGTTCTCTTTGCCTGGGATTTACAAACCGAGTGCTTCGGGTGCGGATCGCGCCAATATGTAGATCCCCATAACGATGAGGAAAATTCCGAATCCCTTCTTCAGCGTGTCCTGCGGCAACCGATAGGCAATTTTCCCGCCGACAAGACTGCCGGCTATGCCGAGACCAGTGACGATTATCAAGGTTCGCCAATCCAGTTCGAGGCTCTGCGCCTCCAGGACATCCGTGTACTTGTAGAATCCACTGTACGATTTGAGCGCGATGATGACCAGAGAAGTGGCAACGGCGGCGTGCATGGCCATACCACCCAGTAACACCAGCGCCGGGACTATCAGGAATCCACCGCCCACGCCGACCAGACCAGTGATCACTCCAACTATGAGACCGTCGCCAACGATCTTCCAGGTCGCCCGACCCTTCACCTGACTGGCCTGTTCGAGATCAACCGGACGCAACATGAGATAAGACGCGAGCAGCATCACCGTGGCAAACAAGACCAGTTGCATGATGCCTGACAGGTAGGCGGAGACGGCTGCACCGATGTAGGTACCGGCCATTCCCGGTACACCAAAAACCAGTACCTTGTGCCAGTCAACCAACTTCGCACGCAGATACTGCAGACTACCAACCAGTGCAACGGTCCCCACAACGAACAGCGATCCTGCAATCGCCACCTTCTCGTCCTGCCCAAGCAGATAAACGAGGACGGGAACCGTCAGAATCGAACCGCCTGAGCCCAGCAAACCCAGACTGAGACCAATAGCGACGGCTCCGGGCCACGCAAGAATCGAGACCGGCATCAGCGTGTACCTTTAAGTACTCGCAACTCAAACCGGACGATTTGCATTGCGTTGCTACAATGCATTGAACGGAATCTTCAGATAACTCACACCGTTATCCTCTGGCGCCGGAATGTCGCCTGCCCGTATGTTCACCTGAATAGCGGGCAATATCAGCTTTGGCATGCCCAGTTGTGCGTCGCGATCGGTACGAAACGCGGCGAACTGCTGCTTCGAAACACCATCGTGGATATGGATGTTCTGGTCGCGCTGCTCCTGGACGCTGGTTTCCCACGCGTATTCGTCACGCCCGGGCGCTTTGTAGTCGTGACACATGAACAATCGCGTCTGTTCCGGCAGCCCGAAAATCCGTTGAATCGAGTCGTACAGGACTTCCGCATCGCCACCCGGAAAATCGCAGCGCGCCGAACCGAAATCCGGCATGAACAACGTGTCTCCTACGAACGCGGCATCGCCGATGACGTAGGTCACGCAAGCCGGAGTGTGTCCGGGAGTGTGCATCGCACGTGCGGTGATATTCCCGATGCTGAACTCTTCACCGTTGGCCAGTAAGCGATCGAACTGGCTGCCATCCGTCGCGACATCCTTAAGATTAAAAACATCGGCAAATACGTTCTGCACAACAGTGATCTGATTGCCGATTGCAATTTTGGCTTGCAGTTGCTGTCTTAGCACCGGTGCGGCCGTCAAGTGATCAGCATGCACATGCGTTTCAAGAACGATATCGAGCGTCAGTTGTTGGCGCTTGATGAACTCGATGACCGCATCGACCGACGTCGTGGAGGTTCGACCGGCGGCCGGATCGTAATCCAGAACCGAGTCGATAACGGCACATTTTCCCGTCTCAGAGTCGGCAACGACATAGGTGACCGTATGCGTTGTTTCGTCGAAAAAAGCGCTAACGTCGGGATTGGCCATTCGCTTTTCCTCGCTGCAGAATTGAAGGATACATTAGCATAACGTAATATTATTGTCGTTTAAGATACGCAAGAGTGCTTACCCATGATCCGAGCCGCGCTGTTCGTTACCATTTTGATACTTGCGCCAGGCCTCACGTTGTCAGACCAGGCGATTGCCGATCAATATCCGGATTCGATACTGTATTCAAAACCCGTCGAGGTCGTTCCGGATGTTTGGACTGCGATAGGCGCGACCGCGCCGCCAACGTACGAAAATTCCGGGCATAACAACAACTATACTTTCGTGATAACGGGCGCTGGCGTAGTCGTCGTCAACAGCGGCAGCTATAAACTCGCCGAAGCGCTGCACGAGGAGATTCGTGCCATCACCGACGAACCCGTTGTCCTGGTGATCAACGAGAACGGCCAGGGTCATGCCGCGCTGGGCAACGGTTACTGGAAGCAGCAGGGTGTCTGCGTTCTCGCTCATGTTGACGCTGCTCGTGAACTCGAAGAAAGCGGTTCCCGGTCGTTGGCGCAGCTAAAGCGAGCCACCCGGGAAAAGGCCGAGAAAACCCGCGTCGAACTGCCGACGGAAACGCTGTCCCAGAGCCGTATTATCGAACTCGGCAAAAAGCGCATCGAAATCTTGTGGCTTGGCCAATCCCATTCGACCGGTGACCTCCTGGTCTGGCTGCCAGAGGAGCGACTGGTCATCACCGGCGACATGGCTTTTCACGAACGCCTGTTGCCGATATTCGAAGAGACCGACACACGATTGTGGCTACAGAGCTGGCAGCGATTCGAGGCACTGCAAGCGCTGTACGTCATTCCCGGTCACGGCCACCCGACGAATATGGCTCAGGTTCGACGTTACACGCGCGACTATCTCACCTTCCTGCGCGCAGAGGTGCAGGAGCTTCTAGACAATGGCGACGACCTGCAGGCCGCCTACGAAATCGACCAATCCCGATACGCCCACCTCGATACCTTTGCGGAATTGGCCAGCCGCAACGCTGGCCGGCTGTTTGAACAAATGGAGTTCGAATAGCGCCATAGACCTATATTTCCTTTATCTTATATATAAAAATGCTAATATAACGATGCGGTCAGTATTTAGGAGGTGACACATACAGGACGAACCGGTTGTTTCATGGAAAGTCGCCGGAGTAATGCTCGGCTTGCTGCTGATCTTCGCGACGGCGCTCGTCAAACCGCTCGGCGTATCCACGCAATACGTCGTGACCGATGGAATAATTCTGCACAGCGCCGCGCCGAATCTCGCTGAGTCCAATGAGTACCTGAACAAGTACGGCGAAAAAGGCGATTGGGGTATCGGCTACGGCTGGATGCTGGTGTTCGGCATGTTTGTCGGTGGCGGTCTCTCCGCCTACATCACCAAACGATTTCGCAACCGGGACACGTCTTCCATCCCGCCGATGTGGCGTTCCGAGTTTGGTGAGTCCACTCCCCGGCGAATGACACAGGCGTTTATCGGTGGCGTCCTGCTGTTATTCGGTGCGCGGCTGGCCGGCGGTTGCACCAGCGGGCATATGATCAGCGGCATTTCTCAACTCACCATTGGATCGTTCTTGTTCGGTATTTCGATCTTTGCGTCCGGCATCGTGACCGCACGAATCTTGTACCGCAGGAGGTTGGCATCATGAAACTGGTATTGGGGCTGGCCATCGGT
>VAPM010701623.1_pt1 | contig 9974 bp, 8 predicted proteins | sample 3395091 | NCBI WGS metagenome assembly VAPM01 (sample SAMN08290445, study PRJNA428436) | hydrothermal vent metagenome | isolation source: Deep-sea hydrothermal vent chimney 3 | place: Pacific Ocean: Juan De Fuca Ridge | reverse complement strand
TTTCCACCAGTCCCGTGCACATGAAATACAAGTTGCAGATGGAGCCGGAACAGGTCCTGGAGAAGATTCGCGAAAGCGTAGGCTTTGCCCGCAATTTTACCAACGATGTGGAATGGTCGGCCGAAGACGGCACCCGAACCGAACATGATTTCCTGTGTCGTTGTGTGGAGACGGCCATTGATGCCGGGGCCACGACCGTCAATATCCCCGATACCGTGGGCTACACCATGCCGCACGAGTACGAAGCCCTGTTCGCGATGGTGTTGGCGCGCGTTCCCAACGCCCACAAGGCCATTTTTTCGGTCCATTGCCATAACGATCTGGGGCTGGCGGTGGCCAATTCCCTGGCGGCGGTCGGGGCGGGTGCGCGCCAGATTGAATGCACCATCAACGGGTTGGGCGAACGTGCGGGGAACGCGGCTTTGGAAGAAATCGTCATGGCCTTGAAGACGCGCCAGGATTTGATGCCCTATGTCACCGATGTGGTGAGCGAGGACATCATGAAGGCCTCGCGTCTGGTGTCGGCCGTCACCGGTTTCACGGTGCAACCCAACAAGGCCATTGTCGGCGCCAACGCGTTTGCGCACGAATCGGGGATTCATCAAGACGGCATGTTGAAGAATGCCGAAACCTACGAGATCATGGCCCCGGAATCGATCGGTTTGAGCCAATCGAATCTGGTTCTGGGCAAGCATTCGGGACGCCATGCGTTCAAGGAAAAGCTGAAGGAATTGGGCTACGACATCGGCGCCAATGCGATCGAAGTCGCGTTCAAGGGCTTCAAGGACCTTGCGGACAAGAAAAAAGAAATTTTTGACGAGGACATCCTGGCCCTGGTGGACGACCAACTCATGGGAGTCAACGACACCTTGCAACTGGAGTCTCTGGAAATTCTCTGCGGCACCGCCCACAATCCTCCCGAGGCGAGCTTGGAAATAAAAATCAACGGCGAGGTTAAATCCTGCCGCTCCACGGGCGATGGGCCGGTGGATGCCGCATTCAACGCCATCAAGGAATTGTTCCCGCACACGGCGCGTCTTCAACTGTATCAGGTCCACGCGGTGACCCAGGGCACCGACGCCCAGGCCGAAGTCACGGTGCGTCTGGAAGAAGATGGCCGCACCGTCAATGGTCAGGCGGCGGATACCGATACCATGGTGTCCAGCGTCAAAGCCTACGTGAATGCCCTGAACAAGCTGTTGGTGAAGCGCGAAAAAACCGCACCGAACGCGCTTTCTGCCTAGCAATGGAGACGTTTGGTTGAGTATAAAGGGAGTGCTGGAGCCGATTCTCCGGCACTTCGCGTATGAAGGTTCCCATCTGCGTGCCCGTTTCCGAACCCATTTTTCAGGGTGTCGTGAGTCAACAAGTTGTTTTTTTGGGATTTAGCAACCAATGCTTTCTTCTCTTTTCGGGTTTCTCTCCGCCGACATGGCCATCGACCTGGGCACCGCCAATACCCTTGTTTACGTCAAGGGCAAAGGCATCGTCTTGAACGAACCTTCCGTTGTGGCCATCACCGAATTCAAAGGCAAGAAACAGGTTCTTGCGGTTGGCAACGAAGCCAAACAGATGCTGGGCCGCACACCAGGCGATATCCATGCCATCCGTCCCTTGCGTGACGGTGTCATTGCCGACTTCGAGGTTGCGGAGGAAATGATCAAGTATTTCATCCGTAAGGTGCATAACCGCCGCTCTTTCGCCAGTCCTCTGGTTGTGGTGTGCGTGCCGTCGGGGTCGACCGCCGTGGAACGGCGCGCCATCCAGGAAAGCGCTGAAAGTGCCGGCGCACGGAAAGTCTACTTGATCGAAGAGCCGATGGCCGCGGCCATCGGCGCGGGCCTGCCGGTGACGGAACCTACGGGGTCCATGGTCGTCGATATCGGCGGCGGCACCACGGAAGTTGCGGTGCTGTCCTTAGGGGGCATCGTGTATGCGCGCTCGGTGCGCGTCGGTGGCGACAAGATGGATGAGGCGATTATTGCATACATTCGCCGTAATCATAATTTATTGGTAGGCGAAGCGTCGGCGGCGCGGATCAAGGAAACGATCGGTTCGGCCTGTCCGCCGGAAGAAGGCGAAGGGCGCACGATGGATATCAAGGGCCGCGACCTGATGAATGGTGTTCCCAAGGAGATTGTGATTTCCGAACGCCAGATTGCGGAATCCCTGGCCGAACCGGTCGGGGCGATTATCGAAGCGGTCAAGGTGGCCCTGGAACACACCGCGCCGGAATTGGCCGCCGATATCGTGGACAAGGGCATCGTGCTGACCGGTGGCGGCGGGTTGCTGGGCAATATCGACCACGTGCTGCGTCATGCCACGGGGTTGCCCGTTTCCATCGCGGATGATCCGTTGTCCTGCGTGGTGATGGGAACGGGACGTGCGTTGGAGGAAATGAAGAAATTGCGCAACGTCTTGACGACAATGTATTAGGCTGAACGTTACGGGAGAAATTTTTACGGGTTTTTCCATTTTTGCATCGCCGCTGTTTTCGGAACGCATTGACTTTTGACGTATGCGTTGCGTTGAGGCAGATGGTGGCGATTTTTCCGAGCAGTCCGTCGCGCAAAAGGCGGGGGAGTTCACAGTGAAGAACCGCAAGCACATGAGCCTTAATGGCCCGGCGCAGCTCGGTTTCGGGGCGACGGGTCGTTTTGTCTATGTGGGTTTGATCGTGGCGGCATTGGCGTTGATGCTTGCAAGCAAACTCGACACGAAGGTGATGAACGATGTGCGTGGCGCCGTCACCGATACCCTCGCCCCGCTGATGGAGGCTTTGTCGCGCCCCGTGGCGAGTTTCGAGCGTTTGGTGGGCGAGGCGGTAACCTTGCGGGAATTGCGTGCGGAAAATATTCGTTTGCGAGCGCAAAACCGGCGTTTGATGGAATGGCAGGCGGCGGCGCGAAAACTTGCCATAGAGAATCGCCAAATCAAGGCTTTGTTGAATTTTGCGCCCGGGGCCGAGCCGGGGTTCGCCACGGCGCGTGTTTTTGCTGACGCAGGCGGTCCTTTTGTGCGCTCGATTCTGGTCGGTGCGGGCTCACGCGACGGCGTGACCAAGGGACAGGCGGTGATTACCGGTAGCGGCCTCGTTGGGCGGGTTCAGGGCGTCGGAAAACGTGCCGTACGGGTGCTTCTTCTGACCGATTTGAATTCGCGGATTCCCGTGGTCGTGGAAAGCAATCGGGCGCGGGCTATTCTGGCGGGGGACAATTCCGCGCGGCCTCGGTTGATTCATTTGCCCCCCGGCGCGATCGTGAATGTCGGTGATCGTATTGTGACTTCCGGCCATGGCGGAGCTTTTCCCCCGGGCATCCCCGTCGGTGTGGTGATTCAAGTTGGTGAAAAGGTGCTGCGGGTGAAGCCTTACATCCACCCCGATCAACTGGAATATGTGCGTATCGTCGATTACGGATTGAAGGGAATTCTGGATTCGTCCTCTGCTGTGGAAGGCGCCGGTGTGTCGCGATGAGAAATACGCTTTTACAACGCCTGGATATGATGACCCGCGCGACGACGCCCGTTCTCATAACACTGTTTTTGGTGGTTTTGGCGCAAATTCCCCTGCATATACCGGGGTTTTCCGAGGTCGCGCCTATTTTGCCGCTGATGGCGGTTTACCACTGGACCCTTTATCGGCCCGACCTGCTTCCCGTGGTGGCGGTCTTTTTCACAGGGCTGCTGCACGACGCGCTCAGCGGCATGCCTTTTGGCCTCAGTGCCGCGGTGTTTGTGCTGGTTCACTTGGCGGTTTTGAGCCAGCAAACTTTTTTTCAAGGCCGTTCCTTTTTAATCGTCTGGTTGGGTTTTGCCCTGGTGGCGGCCGGCGCTGTTGTTTTGACCTGGCTTTTGAATGCCCTCTTTTTTGCCGCCATCGCGCCGGTGCAGGCCGTTTTCGTGCAATATGCCGTTACGGTGGGGGTGTTTCCGCTGCTCGCCTGGCTGATGTCGATGTGGAAGCGCGCCATGTTGGCGCAGGTTTAGGAGCCGGAGCCTCATGCATCGCGATTCCGAACGTCACAAGTTGTTTTCCCGCCGTGCGATTATACTTGGCGGGGGCAGTGCCGCACTGCTGTCCGTCTTGGTTGCGCGGATGTATTACCTGCAAGTGGTCGAGTCCGCGCGTTACGTGACATTGGCCAACGAAAACCGCATCAACTTCCGCCTGTTGGCACCGCCGCGCGGCCCCATCGTCGATCGTACGGGGGTGTTTATGGCGGATAATCGACAAAATTATCGTGTCATCATCGTTCCGGAGCAAGCCGGAGATGTGGAACACACCTTGAATTTGCTGTCCTTGATCGTTCCCTTGAGTGCCGGGGACCGGCGGCGCATTCGCCGTGAAGTGAAACGCAAGCGGGCGTTTGTGCCGATTACCGTGCGGGAAAACCTGACGTGGTCGGAGGTCGCGCGCATCGAAGTCAATACCCCGGATTTGCCGGGTGTGCAGATCGATGTCGGGCAAACCCGTTACTATGCCGACGGTCTTGAAGTGGCGCATGTGCTGGGTTACGTGGCGGCCGTTTCCGGCAAGGACATAACGGACGATCCGTTGTTGGAATTGCCCGGATTTCGCATCGGCAAGGCTGGGGTTGAAAAGGTCTATGATTTGGCGTTACGCGGCAAGGGCGGCTCGTCGCAAGTCGAAGTCAATGCCCTTGGTCGCGTGATTCGCGAACTGGATCGCCGGGAGGGCCAGCCCGGTGTGAAGCTGCGCCTGACCATCGATATGGCGTTGCAGAGTTTTATTGTCAAACGTCTGAGAGATCGAAGCGCCTCGTGTGTTGTCGTGGACGTCCATTCAGGCGAAGTGATCGCCCTGGCCTCCACGCCGACGTTCGATCCCAATGCGTTCAATACCGGGCTCTCCCAGGCGGAATGGGAATCTCTGGTCAGCAATCCCAGGGCTCCGTTGATCGACAAGGCCATTTCCGGGCAATACGCACCCGGCTCGACGTTCAAGGTTGCGGTGGGCCTGGCGGCGTTGGATAAGGGCGCGATCACGCCCGATACGACCGTGTTCTGTACGGGTTCGATAAAGCTCGGTAATGAGGTGTTCCATTGTTGGAAACGCGGCGGTCATGGGCGGATGAACCTACAAAGCGCGTTACAACAATCGTGCGACGTTTATTTTTACGAGGCGGCGCGGCGCACCGGTATCGAACGCATCGGGGCCATGGCGCGTCGTTTGGGACTTGGCAGCCTTTCCGGCGTGGACCTGCCGGGAGAAAAAAGCGGTTTGATTCCGACTAAGAAATGGAAGATGGGCGCGATCGGCACGCCGTGGCAGTTGGGCGAGACGCTGATTGCAGGGATCGGGCAGGGGTATATCTTGACGACGCCATTGCAATTGGCGGTGATGGCGGCGCGCATCGCAAACGGGGGACGCGCCATCAAGCCCAGGCTGACGCTGGATCATGTTTCGGATACGAGCGTTACGCCCTGGCCGTCGAGGGAAGCCGGGTCCTTGGGGATCAATCCGCAGCATTTGGCCATGATACAAACCGGTATGCAAAGCGTGGTCAATACGCCGCGAGGAACGGCGTACCGTTCGCGCATCAGGGATGATCGCATGCGCATGGCGGGTAAGACGGGGACCGTTCAGGTGCGGCGCATTTCCAAACTGGAACGAGAAACCGGCATCTTGAAAAACAAGGATGTTCCGTGGAAGGATCGCGATCATGCCCTGTTTATAGCCTACGCCCCTTACGACAACCCGCGTTTCGCCATCAGCGTGGTGGTTGAGCACGGCGGCGGCGGTTCCAGTACGGCCGCGCCCATCGCGCGCGATGTCCTGACGAAGGCGCAACGTCTGGCTGAAAAGTATCCCGATCCCTCGCAGCGATCTGGACCTTCGTCCCGGGGTCGCAAAAAGACCTGACATGATGTACAGCCCCGGACAATTTTCGCAGCGCAAAATGTCGCTTGGACGTAAATTCCTGCACATGCATTGGCCTTTTGTCATTGTGGTGTGTGTGATCGCCACCATTGGTTTCGCCATGCTCTACAGTGCTGCGGGTGGTAAAATGGATCCTTGGGCTTCGCGACAAATGGTCCGCTTTGCCATAGGATTGGTGGTCATGACCATGGTGGCCTTGACCGATATCCGGTTGTGGCTGCGCTATGCGTATGCCTTTTACTTTCTGGTTCTGGCGTTGTTGATTGCGGTTGAAATCGCCGGATTCGTTGGCATGGGCGCGCGGCGCTGGATTAGTCTCGGCGTTTTCAACGTGCAACCGTCGGAGTTGATGAAAGTGGCCATGGTGCTGGCTTTGGCGCGCTATTTTCACGGTGGCAGCATTTCGGATGTCGGGCGGCCCCTTTATTTGTTGGCGCCCGCGGCCATGGTGGGGGTGCCGGCGGTGTTGATTGTGCGCCAGCCGGACCTTGGAACAACCTTGATGCTGGTTTTGGCAAGCCTCACGATTTTCTTTGCTGCCGGGGTGAGGATTTGGAAATTTGTCACCTTGGGAATTCTTGGGCTGGCCAGTGCGCCGGTGCTCTGGTTCACGGTGTTGCGCACGTACCAGAAACAACGCATCCTCACGTTCCTCAATCCCGAGCGCGATACTTTAGGGGCGGGGTATCACATTATTCAGTCCAAGATTGCGCTTGGCTCGGGCGGTCTTTTTGGCAAGGGATTCATGCAAGGGACGCAAAGCAATTTGAATTTCTTGCCGGAAAAACAGACGGATTTCATCTTTACCATGTTGGCGGAAGAATGGGGCCTCGTCGGGGGATTGACGCTGCTGGCGCTTTATGCGCTTTTGCTGGTGTATGGGTTTAGCATCGCCATGTCGTCTCGCAACCACTTTGGGCGGTTGGTCGGAATCGGGGTGACGATGACGTTTTTCTTGTACCTTTTCATCAATATCGCCATGGTCATGGGGTTGATTCCCGTGGTCGGCGTTCCCTTGCCGCTGGTGTCCTACGGGGGGACGGCGCTCTTAACCATTTTGTTCGGCTTTGGTTTGTTGATGAGCGTGCACATCCACCGTGACGTAACCATCGGCCGGCGCGACGGCGGCGATGGGTTTTAAGCCCCAAATGCCCCCCTGTCCTGAAGACAGCGCTGCCGAACTCAAGCGGTTGCTTGACGAGGAAAATGTCGCCTACGAAGCCCATGAACGCGCGCCATAACACAGAAATACCGGCGCAACCAAGATGAGATGTTGGAAACGTTCAAGGCCTTCGGAACAAGAGCATGCGTCCACGCGGTGCCCAAGGATGCAGCACGCTGGTTCTTCAAAGATCACCACACGTGGCTGTCGAAGAAATTTTTTCGTCCCCGCATAACCGAAACCGAAGTCGCAACCATCGAAACACGCCAGGAAAACCTGCGTATCGCTGAAGAGGCCTATGATGCACTCCAACGCCAGGCCCTGGGACTGTCACCTTTAGTGCGGAGGCCATAACCCCATATATAGGTGTTTATGGGTGTCATTGCGGGTAGACTTATGGGTGAATATGGGTGTATTTATGGTTGGTGAGGGGTGAATATGATCAAAACCGACACCATTCAGATCACGCCCGAGCTTTTGACGTTGATTGCCGAGATCGACGAATTCAAGGGCGCATGGCGCGCCCTTGGCACCTTGGCCCCGGAACGCTTGAAGGCGTTACGCCGCGTCGCCACCATTGAAAGCATCGGCTCATCGACCCGCATCGAAGGCAGCAAACTGTCCGACCGCGACGTTGAGCGCCTGCTTGCCAACCTTGAAATCAAATCCTTCACCAGCCGCGACGCGCAAGAGGTTGCGGGATATGCCGAGCTCATGGAAACCGTTTTCCAGGCCTGGAATGACATTCCCCTCACCGAAAATCACATCAAACAGCTTCATCGCGACCTTTTGCGCTACAGCGCGAAGGACGACCGCCACCGGGGCGAATACAAAACCGTCTCCAACAGTGTCGCCGCCTTCGATGAAGACGGCCAACAAATCGGCATCGTGTTTGAAACGGCTTCGCCGTTCGACACGCCGCGCCTGATGGCCGAGCTTGTCGGCTGGCTGAAGGATGCCCGCGAACTTGGCCGCACTCACCCGTTACTGATTGTCGCCGTGTTTGTCGTGGTGTTTTTGGAAATCCATCCCTTCCAGGACGGCAATGGCCGTTTGAGCCGCGTGCTCACCACCTTGCTCTTGTTACAAGCGGGCTATGCTTATGTGCCTTACAGCTCGCTTGAAAGCGTCATCGAGAACAGCAAGGAAAACTACTATCTGGCCTTGCGCCAGACGCAAGGAACGATCCGCACCGGCGCGCCGGACTGGCAGCCGTGGCTTGTGTTTTTCATGCGCGCCGTGCAGCAACAAAAACGCCGCCTTGTCGCCAAGGTGGAGACAGAAAAACTGCTCACGGCCACATTACCCGAACTTGCCGTGCAGATCATCGACCACACAAGACAACATGGCCGGATCACCATGGGCGACATGATCCGCATCACCGGTGCCAGCCGCAACACGCTCAAGGAACATTTCAAACGGTTGGTAGCGCAAGGACACCTTATCCGGCACGGAACGGGTAAGGGGACATGGTATACGTTGATATGATGGCAGCACCAACTGCCCAGCCTTACCGTTATTAGTGCTCATCAACTTGAGAGGCAAAATTCAAGTGACCATTTATTTTACTCAGATCGCTTTCCTTGATTTTTCCATTTTTTAATAAATGCCGATATGCTCGAATACGGTTGCGATAACCCTTAGTTAATCGCACCTTATCTCCATGCACCAATAAGCCATGGACTTTAAGCCTCTTGGGCAACTGAGATAATTGTTCCTTCCGTTCGGATAAAGTCCAACCATCATCAGTAATTACTGATTTGATTTGCGTCTGCACCTCTTGGGTAATCACCCTAGGCCCTGAAAAGACAATGTCATCTGCGTATCGCGTAAACACAAATTTATTGTCCGTCGCAATTGCAGCTAATTGTTGATCAATATTTTTCAGCACGATATTAGAGAGCACCGGACTTGTTGGCGCCCCCTGAACCAAGTGGCCATTCAGACAGCAAAGGCCCGACAAAATATCAATGCTTTCTGCGTCCGCATATCCCACAGAACGTAAAGCAGCACGAATGCGTTCTCTGGAAACAGACGGAAAGAAATTCTCTATATCGACGGAGTAAACCCATTCGGCAGAAAGGTGCTTTTCAGCAGCATCAATATGGGACCTGCCAGGAACAAAACCAAACACGCAATCATTAGGTTCCCACACGCTTTGAATATGATGACTTAGCCATTTCTGGATCGCCTTTAGAGCAACTCGAGGAGCCTCTATAATTCGAGGTGCATTGCCAGCCCCTTTGGGGATAGGGAAACGTCGATAATGACACTGCGTACGATTTATTAGCGACCAAACAAATCCCGGGTTGTAACCAAACATAACGGCCAGCGCATCTTGAGACGTCACTGGCGGCAATCCGAGCGCATCTAGGCGACGCATCTCGTCTATCTTTTCGGGTGGACACTCACTGCCCATAGCTACAATGAGTTCAGATAGCTCTTCAAACAGAAAGTATCTTGAATCAAGTTGAAGTTGTGGGAGCCTCATTTAGCAAAGATTCCTCTTTCATGAGCACCGGCTTGTTGGGCGGTGATTCGAAGGAGCACCGGCCAACAAGCCGGCGCCTTCTGTTCTTGATCTTGGCATATGAGCGTGATGCACACTCGCGCCTGAGACTCCCACGATACTTATGCTATGGGCGACGCCTTACAAGATCAAGTGCCCTTGAAATATCAGGGCTTCTTCTATTTTTTGCCGTGCCGAGCGATTTAAGCCCATCAAGGGTCAATATAAATTGACCATTTTTGCGTCTCAAAATGACCCCAAACTTTCTGAGACTATCCAACATTTTAGAAAGCCACTCAATATTCGGAATGTGAAAGCCTCGCTCGGTCAGAACGGTTTGCAGCTCTTGAAGCGTCACAGGTGACTTCAATCGAATTGCGTTAAGACAAGCAGTCCGTGTC
>VAPM010050704.1_pt1 | contig 9985 bp, 9 predicted proteins | sample 3395091 | NCBI WGS metagenome assembly VAPM01 (sample SAMN08290445, study PRJNA428436) | hydrothermal vent metagenome | isolation source: Deep-sea hydrothermal vent chimney 3 | place: Pacific Ocean: Juan De Fuca Ridge | reverse complement strand
TTAGCAGAATACTTTGACCCTGACCCATGCCCAGTAGGCGAACGATATGCGATGTACGATGTGGAAGAAAAGATAAGCACTCTAGAGATGTCCGCTGCGCAAAACAGCGCACCAAGGAAAAGAAGCAATAAAGCACTAGGCGTTACCGTTGCAGCAAGCTACACGGTAGGTGAATACGATATTGTGATGCTGTCAGCCAAACAATCTGATGGCTTAGAAACATGGCTACGCATCAACGGTTACAAAATGCCCAAAGGCGCTGCTGCTGCACTTAAACCTTATATCGCACAAGATATGAAATTTTTTGTCGCTAAAGTGAATCTTAAAAAGCAAGCGGCCACAGGCGTGCAATATTTACGACCTATACAGTTCGCTTTTGAAAGTGAAAAGTTCATGTTACCCATCCGCTTGGGCATGATTAATGCAGACCCAACAAAACCACAAGATTTAATTGCTTATGTATTGACCAAAAACGGACGTGTTGAAAGTGCTAATTACCGCACAGTGAAGTTACCCGCTAACGACAACTTGCCGCCAGCGATTAAAAATAACTTTAATGGTTTTTATAAATCTATGTTTGATTACCAAGCAAAAAAAGAAAACCATCGTGTCGTATTTACTGAATATTTTTGGGATATGGCTTGGTGCGACCCTTGTGCAGACCAGCCTTTAAGCCGTAACGAGCTACGTCAAGCGGGTGTATTTTGGTTAAATAATGATGCTGAGCGCAACAATAGAGGCGGCGCGCAAAACGCATTGCTCACGAGGTTGCATGTACGCTATACGCCTAAAACTTTCCCCGAAGATTTAATGTTTGTACAAACCTCAGACAGAACAAACTGGCAGACACGTTACGTTGTCCAAAACCCATTCGAAGGTGACTTGCAGTCTTGCAGAAGCAAAGCCGCAAGCTATCGTTGTGAAGATAGTTGCCGCACAGAAGGTGGCTGGCAAAATTTTACTAAGCGCTGGAGTGCCGCTAAATGTATTAGGAGCTGTAAGGCTAATACCGTAAATGCAATTGAACAAGCACGACGCTACTATGAAATAGATCTACCAAAGCGCCAGCAAACTGAATTGCAAACCTTAATGCGCTACACAGGCTGGAGCAATAACCAAGCAAGGCAGTTCATTGATAATCCTTTAGCGATGAATGACATCCCAACTGGCACGCCACCTAGCAACAAATGGTGGAAAAAACTATTTAACAAAAATGCACAAAAATAGCGCAGCCATCAACATGAAAACGCAAACTAGCCATAGCCATTTAACCGCGCCAACATTCATCACGCGCGGCTATGGCTGGCTACGATTGATAGACCCGCGCATCATGCAATTGGCATTTTTGATTAGTTTGTTATTATTTGGTGCACTAGCAAGGGATTTCTCGCTAAGTAGTTTACAAGTACTATTTACCTTGGCGAGTGCTACAGCAACACAGGCCTTTTGGCAGTTCCGCCTTAAGCTAGCCAGTCGCCATAAAATCCAAAGCTATTTAAGTGCTCTTGTAACAACTTGTGGCATTGCTATATTAGTCCGTGCCGACGTTATTTGGGTGCATCCATTATTGGCCTGCATTGCCATCTCAAGTAAGTTTTTATTTCGCTTTGGCAAGGGCACTGCACGCGGACATATCTTAAACCCAGCCAACATGGCGGCATTTATTGCGATGACTTGCATGCCACATGCGTGGCTTTCACCGGGACAATGGGGAATGGAAGCGCTCGCCGCACTATGGATGATAGGCTTAGGTATTGCTATCAGCAGCAACGTTACACGGCGCGATGTTAGCCTCACCTTTTTGGCGGTATGGTTAGGCTTGCTAGGCATTAGATTAATATGGCTAGATTACCAAATTGATCTCGCCTTTGCGATGTGGATACACCAAGCATTAAATGGCGCCACATTACTATTTGTATTTTTTATGATTACAGATCCAATGACGACACCACAGCATGCTAAAGCTCGCATGCTGTATGCAGCTTGCGTTGCCATTACTGCTTTTATCTGGCAATACGCCCTATTTAAGCAACAAGGGCTCATCGTCGCATTATTTGCTTGGAGTTTTACCGTGCCTGCTTGGAATAAACTATTTGTTGCGACCAGATTTAACTGGAAAAAATAACGCCTGTGTTTAAACTACCACTATCTTTTAGCCCATTTACCATAACCACTAAACTGCTGAAATACGTCGCGCATTTCTGCTTCAGTCAAAATATGTGGCTGACCAAGCTGAAGTGTGCGCCAATATTGCTCACATAAGTTTTCCACCTCCATGGTGATTGATAGCGCTTCATCTAAATCAAGCCCTAATGCAATCATGCCATGGTTCGCCAACAAACATGCTTTACGATCTACTAGTGCAGCCAGCGCATTATCTGAAAGCACTTGCGACCCAAATAAAGCATAAGGTGCACAACGAATCGTATCCCCGCCTGTAACAGCGATCATGTAATGAAAAGGGGGGACGTCCATATGCATGCAAGCCAATGTTGTCGCAAACATACTATGTGCATGTACAACTGCATTAACCTCAGGCCGGTTTTGCAAAATATCACGATGAAAGCGCCACTCGGAAGAGGGCTCTTTATCGTCTTCACTACTACCATCAAACTTCATTCTCACCATGTTTAATGGCAGCATGTCTTCAATAGACATACCGCTAGGCGTGATTAAGAAACCATCTTCAAAACGTACGCTACAATTACCAGAAGCACCTATATTCAAACCATGCTTAATAAGATTTTGAGCAGTAAATAATAATTTTTCATGCAATGTTGATTCTGAATTTTCCATTTTAAAATCACTCTGTTTAATAACTCATTTTTTGCCCACGAGATTTAGCCCAATCTATCGTTGCTTTAAATTTTGGCATGGGCCTGTCATCCTGATATTGCAACAAGCCCCAACTACCCCATTGAGACCAACCCGAAACACTATTAAAACTACAAATCAGATCGCCCCCTATCCTATGCCAAGCAGCTAAACTTTTTGCATAAACCTGACCCATACGCGCATCAGCATTCGCGCGTACAAACAATTGCGTCAATTTTTTATTATTAACAGCCTCTCCAACACCCACCAAATGCTGCCCTGCCTCATATGCCACTAATTTCAACCCATATTCGTCAGCTATTTTCTTATTTTCTCTTAGCCAAGCTTCACTTTCAGGCAATACTTGTCTATCTAAATAGTCAAATAATTTTTCAAGCGGCCAGGCTGATACCTTCTCACTGTTTAAACCATGTTCAATCATAGGGCTTATACTCAAGTGTACATAGTTTGCTATGGCTAACACATCTGCATAGTCGGCTGCTTTTTTATTATTTGGCAACTTAAAATTAAGAATTTGCTTAGCGACTTCAGCATAAGCTGCCTGCGATGCAAGCACACGGACTAAACGATCATTGCTGCCAAATGCCGCTTCCCAAAAATTAAAAATCTGCATAGACCGATACGCATTAAATTTAGCCGCTGACGCCCAATCATTTTTAGTTAAATTTAAATCCAGGCCTGCTTGTTTTGCATAATGATGTTGCTCAAATGCACCATTCCAAACTTCATTAGAATTTTCTACCCACGCCTTTAGCCTCGGCTTCAAATGTTGTGCGACATATTGTGCAAACTGCCGAACGTAGTTGTCATCCGCTTGATGTGGCATACAAAACCATGCGTCACAGTTTAGCCGGTTAGCCAAATCCACCATCCACTCCATGGGCACGCCATTGCTTACAAAGCTTACATCAGTTGGCTTAGCACGGCTTTCCCATGTAGTTATTGGCGAATTGTTAGTCCGCATAAAATCCATAAAACGCAAACAAGCCACGCCTGACCAACGTTTTAAGAACGCAGGGTTCCAGGGATTTTTCTGGTGGTTATTCTCATGTGCTTTTGCTACAACCCGAATATTTTTAATATAGTTTTGTGGGTTAGTTTTAGTGACATCTAATCGAAACAACCCTTTTTGGCCATCAATATGCACGACTAAACGACCTGTTTTAGCTGATTTAACAACGTAATTGGGTATCGTAATTTCACCTTCACCTTCATACAAAACAACATAATCCCCGGCGGGGAAGTGACTATTATCTATACTACTAATAATAGTTGATGCGACTTGACCCTCTACAAGTTGCTTAACCCAACCCTTGGCATCAAGATGTAGTCCTGAATTTTCAGGCTCTTGACCTTCTACAAACCATGCCCGAGATTGCTTAAACAAATCTAAAAAAGGAAACTCTGTCCCCCAGTATTCAATACCCGCTAAGTTCATCCCCAGTTTCGCATTAGCCACAGGCGCAACGCTTTTACTAGCCGTCTGACGTACTTTGCTTAAGCCAAACATACCTGCCGCAGCTATTGCCGCTGAAGCCAACAAGAAATGCCTACGTGTTTTTAACATATCGACTCAAACTCTTTTCTCAATGCACCCGGCGCAAACACACCCTTTTCCGTCAAAACACCCGTCACCAACCTAGCCGGCGTTATATCAAATGCAGGATTCGCTGCTTTTGAACCTTCAGGCATCACACGAATCGTTTCAATTGTTTTATCTTGAGTTAACCCTGACATATAAGCCACCTCATCCTCATGTCGATTTTCAATCGTTATATCACCTGCTGAAATAGCCCAATCAATGCTTGGGCTAGGGACTGCAGCATAAAACGGCACATCATTATCATAGGCTGCTAATGCTTTAAGATAAGTCCCTATTTTATTGCACACATCACCTTGCCCTGTCACCCGATCGGCCCCTACCATCACCATGTCAACTAAGCCTTGTTGCATTAAGTGACCACCCGCATTATCAGATACAACGGTATGCGGCACACCTTGTTGTAGGAGCTCCCAAGCAGTCAAACTGGCCCCTTGATTACGTGGTCGTGTCTCATCTACCCACACATGTATAGCCAAGCCTGCATCGTGTGCAGCAAAAACAGGTGCTAATGCTGTTCCATAATCAACAGTCGCCAACCAACCAGCATTACAATGCGTCAACACATTAAACACTTTATCTTGATACGCCTTTTTAATGAGCACGAGCCCATGCTGTCCAATAGACTGATTCTGCAAAACATCTTCTTCAGCCATTTTCCCTGCCTCGCGCCAAGCAGCCATGTTACGGTGCGCAGGAATTTTAGACTGTAGAACAGTACTCACACGATTCACTGCCCAAGCTAAATTTACCGCTGTAGGTCTAGCCATTATTAACGAGTTAGCAGCAAGTGTTAAATTAGCATCAGAATCATCTTCCAACATAGCCAACGCTAAACCATAGGCGGCAGCGACTCCAATCAATGGCGCGCCTCTTACCTGCATCGTTTTAATGGCATGCACCATCATATCCAACGAATAAATGCGGTTAACCTCCATGCTAAATGGCAATTTAGTCTGATCAATCACTTCGACATGCTTACATCTTGGATCTGGCCAAATAGTTCGAAAATGTTTTTTTTCTATATACATAATTTGTAATGTTTTTGGCTCGCCTTATTCCTAAAAAGTATAAAAAATAATTAATTTAATACTTGCAATATTTTAAGTTTTAATTTTTGTTATTTTCCATCCACAAAATCTGTGGATAACTTTGTGGATAATTGTATCGCATAAACGTAACATCCCAATTTGAAAGGGTTTTTTTAAAAAGTTCAATTTTTAATCTAATTTTTAAACCTTTAAAAACAATGACTTACAGCATCTCTTTGTTTTATAGGGGTTTTTAGAGAATGTTAATGTAACACTTCAACTGATGTGCATAAACTAGCTAAATTAGGCAAAATTTGCTGTGAATTTTTACTAGTAATTTCAACGATTTGCGACAGTGGAATGCGCCTTATATCAGCAATTATTTCTGCAATTTTCAACAGCTCTTTAGGGCTATTTCTTGCTTTTTTCGCCAACCATGCGGGCGCCATATCTGGCGCGTCTGTTTCTAACACAATACTTTCTAATGGTAAGTTTTTTGCCAATGCTCGAATTTTTGAAGCTCTTGGAAAAGTCATCGCGCCACCAAGGCCTAATTTAAAACCCAAATCAATAAAAACCTCTGCTTGTTGCATACTGCCATTAAAAGCATGTGCAATACCGCCACACACTTGATATTTTCTCAAATGCTTCAACACCTCATCAATCGCACGCCGCACATGTAAAATCACAGGTAAATTATTTTCTTTTGCAATAGCTAACTGCTCAGAAAAAAAGTATTCTTGCACCTCTTGATTATCTTTTGTTACAAAAAAATCTAGGCCGATCTCTCCAATGGCAACTAGCTTGTTTTTTTTACGTAGTGTTTTTTCTACTAAGTCACGCAACTTTGTGATATCACTGGGCTTTACATCATCCACAACCATTGGGTGCACGCCAAGCGCATAACAACAACTGGCATACTGCTTAGATAAATGCATGACAGTAGAAAAATTATTAGGCCCTATGGATGGCACTACAATAGTTTGCAAGCCAATTGCTTTCGATTGCAACACAACATCATCCCTGTCAGCATCAAAGGCTGGTGAATCGAGATGGCAGTGTGTATCGATTAACATAGCTAGGTCAGTTTTGCATGCAAACGAACATCAACGCCAATTTGGCGCACATCTAAAACCTCAAGTGCAATCGTGTTCTGCATGTCAGTTAAAATTGGCAAAGCAAACATACCCTTAGCTTGGCCGCCCATAAGTTTCGGCGCATAATAAATAATAAGCTCGTCAATAAGGTTTTGCGCCATCAGCGCGCCATTAAGTCCTTCCCCACCCTCTACCAACACTTCGTTTATTTCTTCATTTGCTAGATGACTTAATAACGTTTTAAGACAAACTTTACCTTGCTCATTAGGTGCTAGCAGTAAGGCTATGCCCATCTCTGCCATGCTAGTGGCCTTATTATCAACATCATTGGCATAAGCAATTAACGTATGTCCACTTTTTAAAACCTTAGCATCTAATGGTGTACGCAATTCACTATCCACAATCACGCGTAAAGGTTGGCGCCCCAAGTCTAAATCACGCACAAGCAAACTAGGGTTATCTTTTAATACGGTACCTACACCCGTCATAATGGCACATGATCTAGCCCGCCAACGCTGTACATCTGCCCTTGCGGCTGGACTTGTTATCCATTGACTCTCGCCATTACTCAGCGCTGTTTTACCATCTAAGCTAACCGCAATTTTACTGCGCACCAATGGTATGTCATTGGTCATTCGTGAAATATAACCCGCATTAAGCGCATGGGCTTGCGGCTGCATTAATCCTACACCGACCGTTATTCCTTGTGATTTAACATACGCCACCCCTTGGCCAGAGACAAGCGGATTAGGGTCGAGTATAGCCACAATAACTTTAGCGACATGTGCCTTTGCTAAAGCTTCCGCACATGGAGGTGTTCGCCCATGATGACTGCAAGGTTCTAACGTGAGGTAGACTGTCGCGCCTTTAGCGCGCTCTCCTGCATGCTGAAGCGCATGCACTTCAGCATGCGCTTCCCCAGCTTTTAGATGCGCGCCTTCACCCACCACCACATCATCATCTTTAACAATAAGGCATCCGACACGTGGGTTGGGCATGGCAGTATAAAGCCCCTGCTCTGCTAATCGCAGCGCTTGCGCCATAAAAGCATGATCACTCGCTGTAAAATTAGACATTAACTTATTTATTTATTTAAGCTCTTTTAATGCATCCGTAAAATCAGCAGGGTCTTGGAAACTTCGATACACCGAAGCAAAGCGGATATAAGCCACTTTATCCAACTTACGTAACTCGGCCATCACCAACTCACCAATTTGGCGTGAAGCAATTTCACGCTCTCCCAACACTAACAATTTACTACGGATATGATGTTGCGCAGCATCAATCAATTCTACTGACACAGGCCGCTTATGTAGTGCAAGACGGAAACTTTCGCGTAATTTATTCTCAGAAAATGCCTCGCGACTGCCGTTACCTTTTACCACTTGTGGTAGCTGCAAATCAGCCGTTTCATATGTCGTGAATCGTTTATCACAATCACTACATCGACGACGACGACGAATAGAATCGCCCTCCTCATTCACACGCGAATCAATGACTTGCGTATCATCCGTATTACAAAAAGGACATTTCATTTATTTTCGGCCTCTCAACAGCCGCAACAACCACAACTTTAATTAAAATAGCTGCTTTTATGCGCTATATACTGGGAAACGCGCCGTTAACACATGCACTTTCTCTTTAACCGCGGCAATCATCGTTTCATCTTCGGGGTTATCTAATACATCAGCGATCAAATTAGCCACTATTTTTGCTTCTTCTTCTTTAAATCCACGCGTCGTGATGGCTGGAGAGCCAATTCGCAAACCAGATGTAACAAATGGACTCTCAGGATCATTAGGAATTGAATTCTTATTGACTGTAATATGTGCCAAACCAAGCGCAGCATCTGCCACTTTTCCCGTTAAGCCTTTCGGGCGTAAATCAACTAAAAACATATGTGATTCTGTACGACCTGAAATAATACGTAAACCTCGCTCCGCAAGCGTCACTGCCATTTGGCTAGCATTTTTTAACACTTGTGCTTGATACACCTTAAACTCATCTGTAGAAGCCTCTAAAAAAGCAGTCGCTTTAGCAGCAATGACATGCATCAGTGGCCCCCCTTGCAAACCAGGAAACACCAATGAGTTAAGTTTCTTCTCAAATTCTGCTTTTGCTAAAATAATGCCGCCACGTGGGCCACGCAATGTTTTATGTGTTGTCGACGTTACAAAATCGGCGTGCGGTACTGGGTTAGGATAAACACCTGCTGCAATTAAACCAGAATAATGTGCCATATCAACCATGAAATAAGCACCTGCTTTTTTAGCAATCTCAGCCATACGCGCCCAATCAAATCGCAATGCATAGGCTGAGGCACCACCGATTAAAAGCTGTGGCTTAGTCTCTATCGCAATACGTTCCATTTCATCGTAATCGATTTCTTCATTATCATTTAAACCATAAGGCACAATATTGAATAACTTACCCGATAAATTAGCTGGCGAGCCATGTGTTAAATGACCACCATGCCCCAAGTTCATACCCATAATAGTATCGCCTGGTTTTAAAAAAGAAAAATACACAGCCTGATTAGCTTGTGAGCCTGAGTGTGGCTGAACATTGACATATTCTGCACCAAAGAGCGCTTTCAAACGATCCATCGCTACTTGCTCCACCTGATCCACAAATTCGCACCCGCCGTAAAAACGTTTACTAGGATAACCTTCTGCATATTTATTAGTTAGCTGCGAACCTTGCGCTTCCATCACAGCAGGACTGGTGTAGTTTTCTGAGGCAATGAGTTCTATATGCTGGTCTTGACGTACGACTTCTGCAGCAATCATTTTCGCTAAATCAGCATCGGTATTTTTGAGGGTATTTGAGTAACTAAACATGGCGTTCTATGCTTTCCAAAAAGGCTATATTAAATATAACCGTCATTTTATCACGCTAGCATTAAGCCTACATAAATTCATGCATTGCTGATATTAATTAAGCACTAAACATGTGCATGTTAGTCACCTTGTGCCTATTGTTGGCACATTATTAAGCAATAAAATGTCCCTTAAAAATTAAATCATTGTTTTTAATGGTTTTTATATCTGGCACATTCATTGCTTCCAATACAATTAAGCGTAATTCTCCAAATATTCGCTTCCCCCCTCTCCCAACACTGGCTGTTGGGATTTTTTTACTTCTTTTCCTATAACTTTGTTAGCAAGCTATAATTGATATTTATATCGCATTAAAGCTAGCACATATGAAGTGGACAGACACACAAATAATCGCTGAAGATCTTTACGACAAACACCCTGATATCGACCCTAAAACTATTCGATTTACAGACCTAATGACTTGGGTGATAGATTTAGAAGGTTTTGATGACATTGCAGACCATTGCGGGGAAAAGATTTTAGAAGCGATACAACTCGCTTGGATTGAAGAAGTAGAATAATGTTTGAAGCCTTATTATTTCT
>VAPM010280831.1_pt1 | contig 9988 bp, 9 predicted proteins | sample 3395091 | NCBI WGS metagenome assembly VAPM01 (sample SAMN08290445, study PRJNA428436) | hydrothermal vent metagenome | isolation source: Deep-sea hydrothermal vent chimney 3 | place: Pacific Ocean: Juan De Fuca Ridge | reverse complement strand
CCCACCTTAATGGTAAACCGCTGATGCTCAAGAAAGTTTACGCCAACCATTAAATCAGCCACAGTGAAAGACGGATATTCCACCTCCGGATAACCGGCGGCATTCCAGTCAGTATCCTTCATCTTCCCCTGGGTACGGCATTGCAGCTTGCCGTCAAACATGCCGTCATCATACTTAACACCGTAATCCACGGTATATTTTGCCACATTATGAATATCCTTCATAGTGTGGTCGGTCTGTTCTTCCTCAGCCTTAAACATATGGGTTGAGTTGACAAAGAAGGTCAGTGAGCGGTTCCAGTTAAGAGGGGCGCCGATATCATAGGAAAAGTTGGTTTCCAGGCCTTCCATTTTGGCGCTGAGACTGTTGATGTAGGTCGTGATATTACCGCTGGTAACGCTGGTGATTTTATCATCAACCCTGGTATGAAAAAAGGTAATATCCATGGCCAGCCCCAGTTTGGGACGCTCAAACCCAGCTCCAAAGTCATAGGTAAGAGAAGACTCCGGATTCAAATTGGAATTACCCTTGGTAATCATGGTTACACTGCCGACCTGACGTTCGGCGTAACCGGCAAGCTGCGCCGCGGTGGGCGGCACAAAGGCCTTGCCAATGGTGGTGTGGAGACGGATTCCCTGATCAAAGAGATAATTCAGGCCGGCCCGGGGGCTGAAGGTGGAAAAGGTGGCTGAATTTGGGGTGAAGTCGGTCTTGTACGGCGTTTCTTTAGTCTTGACGTCAAAGCTGTCATAACGGCCGCCAGCCGTGGCGGTGAGTCGTTTATCCATGAGCTTCCAGACCGTTTCCACATATCCGGCCCAGTTCTCCCGGCCTTCATCCGGTGAATATGGGGCTTTTCGGCTGCCGTCCTGATTATAACTGCGGCTCACCTTGTCGATATTCTGATAATCAATCCCGAAAATAAAGCGCTGAATATCCCAGCTGTATTCATCCTTGAGCTGCACTCCCAGCCAGTCAATATCCGAATCATAACTCCGGTACGGCGTAACCTGAACCGGGGTAGACCAACCGGTATAGTGTTTATAGGATTCCGAGGTCTCATTGGTCTTATAGGTTCTGAGGGTCAGCCGGTTATTATTGCCCAGCCTGCCGCCCACGGTGAGATCCAGGCCGTAATGATCCAGATCCTTATGGCCTGATTTATCATCCCCGTCAAAGGTATCACCAGGCGTTTCAATATCACGGCCCTGATACAGGGAGGCGCTGGCATCGAGCCGCCAGCCCTGTCCCAGATCGGAGCCGAGACGGAAATAACCATTCTGCGTCTTATAGGTGGTATGGGCCCTGGTCTCACCATTACCCATCTTGAAGTCGTCCGCCTGTTCAAAGCGGCGGGCGAAGAGATCAAAGTCGAATCCTTTGCCCAGCGCCCCGCCCAGGGCCGCCTTCTGGGAATTAGATTTAAAGGAACCAACGCCGGCCTCGGCCATGCCGGTAAGTTTACCGGTATGTTTTTTGGTAATAATATTAACAACCCCGCCCATGGCCTCACCACCGTAAAGAGACGATGCCGGGCCTTTAAGAATCTCAATACGTTCCACATCATCCGTTAAAATAGTGGCCAGATTTGTCGCCCCGGCCGGGCGGCCGTTAATTAATATCAGGCTGTGTTTGGTAATACCGGAAAATTCCGGCCGAAAGCCGCGAATACCGATACCGGACAAGGCTCCAGGATACTGAATAACCCCGATGGAAGAGTTCTTTTTTAACTGCTCAGTGAGCGTATCACCCACAGTCTGCTTAATCTCCTGGCTGTTGATAACCTCAACTTTCGCCGGAATTGTTCTGATGTTCTCAGAACTGCGGGTGGCGGTGACTACCACTTCGTTCATGGTAGGTTCAAAGGCGGGTGCGGCATCTTTCATCCCTGCCTGAGCCAGGGCCGGCAGGGATATGGCAAAGAGGGCCATAGCAACATTAAATTTCTTTTTCATTTTTCATCTCCTGTAAACGTTATTTCAGTTCCGGAGATGCTTGCCCCCAAAGGCAAAAAAAAATCCCCGGACCAATTAATAAATTGATCCGGGGATTCCCTGATTTATCCACGAATAACTAAGCATCCAGCTCTTTGTCCACGAGAGCAAGCTTTCTTGCCGGGCCATTTCTCCAGCACCGCAAGCCACGGCCTGAATCCCCGCCCGAGAGGCGGATTTCCGGCCATGATACATTCATAGACAGGTCTTCTGACTTCCGGTTCATCTTACTTACCGCGCCTTCCCATTTGTCTTAATGCGTACTACAGCACAAACAGTGACTTTAATGCGGCGTTCATCCCCGGTTACAGCGGCGGGCCCGTCCCGGATTTACACCGGGTTCCCTATTAAGCTCAACTAAGAGCATCTAAGAATGACAGATAATCTAACTGATAAAATTCGGGACGTCAATTATTTTTAAAGAGAAATAGAGAACCACGATATAATACCAAAATAATAATTGTAACTATTTAGCTGCACCTGAATAGTTATCCTTTCTGAACTCTTTTAAAGCGGTAATAATTGGCCCAGATTACCAGCATGGGCGGCAACCCCCTTATGGAGATTAATCCTGCCGCCCGCCGTTGCTCCATCTTTAAAGGTATCGCTATAAACCACGGCTGCGGTCGGTCTGCGGCTTGCCAGGCGGGGGAATTTTTGCGCGATATAGGCATCAATTTTGCGGTTCTCCGCCGCCAGCATATCCCGTACAACCAGGGCATTCGTCCCGTTAGGAACACCCTGAGACTCCTCTCTGGTCTGCCTCTGGCCAAGTAATTTTTTATAAAAACCGTTCAACGCCCCCAGATAATAGCTGTTTTTTGCCCGCAGACTGTTGCCCCGATATTCATGTCTGTGCTGCCGCCATAAAATGGCCAGTTGGTTTTCAAGAAAATGATAGCAGTATTCGCCAATAGCCACATTCTCCGCTGTGCCAAATAATTCAATGGTTTTATGACGGCAGTCATGGCGAGGGTCATACAAAAACGCGTAAACCACCTTGACATAAAAAAAATCACGTAAAATACCGCAGATACGCCGCTGATACCTTTGGATACAACACTTGCCGGGGTTAATAATCACATGGGCGTACGGGCTGCGCTGGCGGTCTGTCATCTGCCCCAGGGAGTATTTTTCAATCAACTCATTGGCCTTTTGCATAGCCAGCACAGCCTCATTTTCATTGGAGGATCCGGCCAGCGCAAGGAGCTTTTCGACTCGGGCAATGAATTTTCGCCCCTGGGCGGTCATGGTGCCGCCATCATCCGCCGCGCAAAAAATCTGGCTCATATCACCGATCGCACCCCGCATCTCTACAGGCACCCCGAGCATAACGCAGGCCCTCTGAAAATCTCTGCCATGGGCTTTGTCCTGACTATTAAACAAATCCGAACAAATCTGGTGTGCCATCTCGTGCTTCAAAACACTAAGCGTTAGCCGCCAGGAATGACCAAGAATGAGCGCTGAACTAATCCGGATCGTCCGAATCTCGGGCAGCCAAGCACCCATAATTTTTTTGGAGTGCGTAATTTCAATGACCGGCAACGGCAATTTTATCTTATAGGCCCAGCAAATCCCCTCAAACTCTTGCAACAGTTGCCGTATCCAGATTCGCAAATATTTCTCCGCGCCAAAATCACTCATCATAAAAAAACGGGGTCAGACCACGATATAAGGTCGTCCCCCCCCCATCTGCCTCGCAGAAGTACCAGTTTCTATACATGACCCTCAGTATTGGGGCCTTCCGAAATTTTCAATTCTCCATTTTTAAATGAAGCCACCGCCTCCCGCACCGTGCCGCCGACCTCATTTATCACCTCAATACCGGCAGCCTGACAGGTCTTAAAGGCGTTTGGCCCGCAGTATCCGGTGAGCAGCGCCCCGGCCCCCTTTTCATGAATCATGGTAGCGGCCTGGATACCGGCTCCTTTAAAAGCCTTTACGTTCTCACTATTATCAATGGCCTCAAATTCAAAACTATCCGGATCAATCACCAGCAGATAGGCCGCCCGGCCGAAATGCGGATCAACCTCGGAATCAAGATCAACACCCTTGGCTGTCACAACTATTTTCATGTCTTTTCCTTATTAATGCCTGACAAGACCAGGAGTCACATACCCCCGGCCTGTCGGAACATGATAATTAATGGCCGCCGCCGCACACCTGATCATCGGCTATAATTGCCAGATTACCGGCAATCAGGTCTTCAACCACCGGCCGGATTTCAGCCCGTTCATCATCGTGATAAACCTCAATTCCCGCCTGTTTAAAACCCATGAGCGGCCGCATGCCGATGCCCCCGACCACGATAGCCCCGACCTGATGCCCGCCGAGAAGATTTACCGGCACCATACAGCCGCCCTGCACATGCTCAACATTTTCAATCGTTGACACGCTCTCAATGGCACCGTCCTTAACATCTATAATAGTGAAAACATCACAGTGACCGAAATGGCCTGACCGTTGACCGTCCAGACCGCCGTTTCCCTCTGAAGGTATTGCTATTCTGCCATTTTTCATCTTAGTTCAAGCTCCTTTGTTTGTGTGGTTATGAATTTATTAATACGGGCCCAGATATCATGCAGCAGATGAACCGGCTCTGATTCAGGCGCGTATTCCAATATATTTTGTCCTTGAATCATGGCCCTGGTAAAATCCGGGGCGAAGGGGATACGACCCAGAACCATTATATTTCTGGCCGCGGCATATTCTTCAATGACCGCGGTTTGCCCAAAATTAAGATCAAATTTATTAACCATGAGCAGTACCGGAACTTTGAAATGCTCTGCCAGTTTAACAAGACGCTGCAGATCATGAAGACCGGAGACCGTGGGTTCGGTAATAATAACTATAACGTTGGCACCGCCAATGGAGGCAATAACCGGGCACCCTACACCCGGCGGGCCGTCGGTGAGGATAAGCCCCAGATGATTTTTCTCGGCAAGTTCTGCCGCCTGCTTCCGCACTAAACTTACCAGCTTACCAGAATTTTCTTCAGCTATTCCCAAGCGGGCGTGAACCATGGGCCCAAAACGAGTCTTGGATATATACCATTCACCACAGGTCTGCTGAGGAAAGTCAATGGCCTGTTCCGGACAGAGATCAACACAGACGCCACAGCCCTCGCAGGCAATCTGATCAATTATAAAATCGTCACTCACCGCCCCGAAACGGCAGAGTTCCAGACAACGCCCGCAGCCAACGCATTTATCAGGGTTGATCCTGGCAATGCTGCCGCCCTTAAAGTCAGTACGCTGTTTAATCTCCGGGGCGGTGAGTAAATGGAGATCCGCGGCATCAACATCGGCGTCACAGAGAACAAAATCATGGGCCAGGGCTGCGAAGGCCGCGGTCAGACTGGTCTTACCGGTTCCACCCTTGCCGCTTAAGATAACAATTTCCTTCATTTTTTGCCCCCCTCGACAATGGCGGTAATTTCAGCAAACATTCCCCTGAATCTCTCCTGCCACTCTGGAAAGGCCTGGGCAAAAAGCTCCCCGCGCGAGTAAACGGCAGCAATCTCTCTTTTAAAGGGAATACTCAACAAAAGGGGAATTTGTTCCGCTTCGGCGTATCGCAAAACCTTATCATCCCCCATGTCAGACCGATTAACTACCAGCCCCATGGGAACTCCCAGTAATTTCATCGCCTCCACCGCCAGCTTCAAATCATGGAGACCAAAGGGAGTAGGCTCAGTTACCAGGACAACAAAATCGGTATCCTTGGTGGCCATAATTACCGGACACGAGGTACCGGGCGGGGCGTCAATTATATTAATTTCATCAGGCCGGCAAAAGGAGCGCACCTTTTTTATCAGAGGTGGAGACATTGACTCCCCTACCCGCAGCAGACCGTGAAAAAAGGTGATATTATCACGCCTGCCGCCCTCGATAATTCCCAGCTGGCGGCTGGTTTCACTAACCGCGCCCCGCGGACAGACCTCCAGGCAGCCACCGCAGCTATGGCACATTTCCGGAAAGGTCAATATTTTGCTGCCGATCATGGTCAGAGCCCGGAAACGGCAGATATCAACGCATTTCCGGCAGCCATCGCACAATTCTTCATCTATAAGCGGAATGGCTGTCCCAACCTCTTCGCGGTAGTCAATATTCGGCTTAATAAATAGATGAACATTGGGTTCTTCCACGTCGCAGTCTAAAATCCGCGCCCTGGGCAGAGAGAAGGCAAGATTGGCGGCAATGGTCGTTTTGCCCGTCCCGCCCTTACCGCTGGCAATACTGATTATCATATTTTCACCCAATTCATAGATCAACCCGGTTTATTTGAGCAATAAGGCCAATACGCCTTAAATGGGCCAGAAGCTCTGCGGCTGATTCCCCGCCGGGATTCACCGGAAGGCGCATCAATATACCCAGCCCCTCGCTCTCTTCATGAAAGTCCGCTGCGGAAAGCTGACTGACAACGGCACAACCGATCATGGCATTAACTGCCAATATTTTTTGAACCAATTCCAGGCCGCTCATATCGGCAAGTTTTTCCGCGGCAACAGTCAGCATAATATCCCGCTGCTCCCTGACGATCTTAAGGGCCTCGGCACCGGAGCTACAGCGCAGAATCCCGGCCCCGGAGGCGGCAAGACCGGCCTCGAATTCATCTATCTCCCCATCCAGGGGCCACACTAATATAATTTTCATGTCTATGTCCCCGGCAGCCGCGGTACTCTGCCGTTTTTGTTAAGTTTCCAGTAATGCCCCCAGGCCTTTTTCAACCAGTGCCCCACCACGGGCAGAGGGCGCACGATGGAGCTGTTGTCGTCCCGGTGGACATAGGCCGCACCATTACCAAAATCCATCACACAGAGAATACTGATATGCTTTTGATAACCGGCGGCCGGTTTTCTACCGAGGCTCAAGGCCTTAATATTATCAGCCGCCACCCTGGCCATTACCTCGGCAAGATGCCCCTGTTTGGCCCGCCACTTGGGGCCGTCAAGGGCGGCTGAATCGCCCACGGCAAAGACGTTGTCATGGCCTTCCACCTGGCAGTGATCGTTAATAAGCAGAAAGCCCGCCTCATTCTGCGGCAGCCCGCTCCTCATCAACACCTTGTGGCCGCTCCCGGCAGCAATAAACATGATAAGATCGGCTCCCAGCTCCGAGCCGTCCTCAAAAATCACTGCCTGCTCCTGGAATTCTTTAATTTTTTTACCGAAACGGCATTCAATCCCCAGGCGGTCAAACCAGGAAAGCATCATATTATAGGCCTTCTCGCCAAGACGAATACCCGGCTTCGGCATAGGGGCAAACATGGTGAGTTTAAATTTGTCAAGCAGTCCCTTTTTCTTGAGCAGGTAGTGGACATTAAAAATAAACTCAAAGGCGGGGCCGCCCCGAACCGCTGAAGGATCCTTGGGATTACCGCCAAATCCCACGGCGATACGCCCCGTTCCCCGGCTGATAAGACCGTCTAACTGCTCCCGAATCTCTTTGGCAGCCTCAGGACGGCCGCAGATGGAGCTGGTATGCTCCACCCCCCTGGGCCGCATTTTATCGGCGCCCATGGCGATTATCAGATAATCATAGGCCAGGGCGCTGCCATCGGCCAGTTCAACCCGACCCATGGAGGCATCAACAGAGGCTACCGGGTTAACAATGAGCCTGATCCCATAGCGGCGGGCAATGTCATCCAGAGGCAGACAGGCATCTTTAAACTCAATCTCCCGGGTGGGAATCCAGATGGATATTGGATAGATATAGGCGTAATCCCGTTCACTGACCAGGGTTACTTCAAAGCCCTGCTTCCGCAGTTGAATTGCGGCCGTAAGGCCGCCGAAACCGCCTCCGAGAATCAAAACATTAGCAGCCATCTCCGCTCCCTGATTTTTTTTAACAGCTCTCAAGCCCCTTGACCCAGGCGCCCATGGCGTCATTGGCAAGGGCCTTGGGGGCCTCTTGAAAGGCAATGACAAAACGGTCGCTGAGTTCACTGACACCGATGGAACGGGGTCTGATCCCCATCACCTCCGGCGACTCCAGGGCCTTGCCGAAACAGAAGACAATATGCTGGGCGTCGAGGATGGCAGCATCAACCTGGCCGTCTTTAAGCCCCTTGGTATGTGAATAATGGTCAAAGGTGCCGATGAAAGCCGCCACCGGATGCTCTTTAACCTTAGTCCTGAAATAATCAATAAAATCAGCGACCCGATTAAACTTGATATCATCTTTCATAATCTCTTTGATCATAAGATGATACTTTTCTTTAAAAATTACCTCTTTCATCTTTGCTGACCCCGCTTTTTATTTTTTTCATGACTGCCCGCCGTTACTGCCGACAAGCACGGACACCCGGCAGGTCACGTCATCATTTTGTGTATATGCCCACTAAAATAATACTGTTTTCCAGTTTGTCAATATAAAAGTTTTTAATTAAATACTATAATTTCTTCCAGAACCAACTCATCAAAAGTCCGGGGATTTTTCTCCTTTTGCGAAGTTGCTCTGCTACAAAAGCGCGGGGTAGTTTCACGGCCATAAAAAAAGGCCCGACCCGTTTTACAGGGCCGAACCTTTAAATAAGTGAATGGAACCAAAAAAGTCAGAATGCCAGCTGAAACTGCGCCAGAATCACATCATCCCGGTAACCGCCGCTAACACCGCCATAAGTATTGCCGGTGAAACCGTCATCCCCGCTGGCGATTACATAATTTAACTGAATACGGGCCGTATATTTGGCGGCCGTATTCAGAAAGACATTAACCCCGAGATAGGTATTGCCAAGGTCAGTGCCGGGGCCGTTTTCCGGATCATAATGAGCCTGGTAGTGACGAACCACACCCTCCACCATGGGCAAAAAACGATATCCGGCATGCAGGTACCAGACAGATTCATCACGATCCTTTACCCCCTTGATATTACTGCCCGCAACATACTCACCCTTCAAGGTCATATCATTTAATTTATAGGCAGCGGCAACGTCCCAGACCGAATAATCCTCCGCCCTGGTACCGGGGGTATAGTTATCCCCCGCCGCCTCCTGCGACACACCGTAGGAAAGTTCCATATGCAGAGCATTCCAGTCCGCCATTCCCCGGACGGCATAGGCCAGATCATGCCCCGCGACACCGTGTGTTTTATTGGTCGTCAATGGATTATCCACAACCTTGCCGGCACGAGTAGCCGGATTGAAAACCCCGATATCGTAACCAAACATGCCGCCGATCTTACGGCCGCTGAGCATGGCTCCGAGGGAACGCTCCAGAACCAGGGCCTTTTCCATCCCGCGTCTGGTAATATCTAATTTGGCCCCGGAGGTATTAAAATCCATGCCCACCGGGGTCTTGAACTGACCGAACTTAACGGAAAAGGCGTTGTTGAATTTATAGCCGACATCAGCGTCCTTAATAATTTCATCCAGCTGCCCTTCTTTATGGGCGTCATCGCTTTTAACAAAATCAAGCTGCAACTTGCTGAAAACCTTATTCATGGTGAGCTTATACCCCAGACGAACACGGTCGGCGCCAAAACGCAGCGAATCACGTTTATCGGTTGCCGATGAGGCAAGGCCGTCACCGGTTTGGGCGGTAATCTGCGAAAAACCGAACAGCTTAACATTCAGTTTCTGGTCTCCCACCTTGGTATTAATAACACTAACACTTGCGGCGGCCGGAATACTTGCGCCAAGCAGGAAGGCCGCGACCATTAAACTATTAGAAAAAATCCTTTTTCTCATCTCTTCTTCTCCAATTTTACATTGTTGATATTTCTTTCTCCCAGTAATGAAGAAATCCCCGGCTCAAAAATTATCCCTGTCACCAAAAATTCATTTCACACCTCCAATTCGTATTTTTTCATCTTTGACCCTGGTATTAATTCAGTCATTAATTACCAGAGGGCGGTTTGCTAATTTATCAAAAAATCGTAACTATTTAGCTACGGCGGATAACCTGCCCTAAACTATGAACTGTAACTGTTTAGATGTGCCCGAGATGTGGTTGATAATGCTGGACGGCATTATCAGCCGCAGGTAAGCGAGCT
>VAPM010148680.1_pt1 | contig 9991 bp, 6 predicted proteins | sample 3395091 | NCBI WGS metagenome assembly VAPM01 (sample SAMN08290445, study PRJNA428436) | hydrothermal vent metagenome | isolation source: Deep-sea hydrothermal vent chimney 3 | place: Pacific Ocean: Juan De Fuca Ridge | reverse complement strand
TGTCACTTGCGCTGAGGTCCATGTGAACCCAGGGCGTATCGTTTTCGACGAACTCGGATAAAAAACTCGCGGCAAGAATGTGATCGGCGTCGCCTTTCGGTGAGCACTGCAGGAAGTCGGCGGTCTTGCTCTTTAGCGCGTCCATAAACTCTTCGCCGATCGGAAACGGCCAAACTCGCTCGCCGCAATTCTGTCCTGTGCGCTCGAGTAATGGATGCAGGGCCGGGCGGTTGGTGAAAACGCCGGAATAGCGATTCGTTATCGCGCTGACACAGGTTCCGGTCAAAGTTGCGAAATCGAACAAGATGCCCGGTTTGTCGCGACTTGCGAGCACGAGGGTGTCGGCTAATGCCATACGCCCTTCCGCGTCGGTGTGCACGGTCTGAATAGTCTTGCCGTTTGCGGCGCTAACGACGTCCTGCGATTTGTACGCATTCGGGCCAGTACGATTTTCTGTGAGCGCCAGCCAGCAATCGACCGCAATCGGCAACTGCAGATCGGAAATCGCCTGTAGCGTTCCCAGCGCGACGGCGCTGCCTTGCATGTCGCCGTGCATGTCCAGCATGGACTGAAACGGTTTCAGGTTCGTACCGCCAGTGTCAAACATGATGCCTTTTCCGACTAATCCCAGGTCTGCCTTGGCAGCCTTTTTTCCGGGCCGATAGCGAAGTCGGATAATCCCGGCGCTGTCGTTGTCGTTGCCTTGGGCAACGGCAAGGAATGCACCTGCGCCCAGTTTCGACAGCTCCCGCGTATCGAACCGCTTGTAGGACCAGCCGTTAGTCTTCGCCAGGGCGCGTGCAAGTCCAGCGTAAGCGAGGGCATCCATCTTGTTGGGCGGCATTGTGGTCAGCCAACGGGCCAGATTGTTGCCACGAGCCTCTGCTTCGGTTCGCGCGGTGTCGATGTGTTCATCCACGCCGAGAAGGCGCACACTCCGGATCGTCGCCGGTGCGTCCTTTTTCTTGAACGACGGCAGTTTGAATGCCGCGGCGAGTACGGCCGCGAGAATATTATTGTAAAGACGTGCTTGCTCGATACCGTCAAATCCGATCGCACAAATACCGAGGTTGCCTGCTTTTTCGGCGACGGCAGCGGTAAGCAACTCGCGGCCGAGCGAAAGTTGTTCGAAAGTGCTGGCATCTTTTGCCAACGTGCCTGCAATGACCAAGGTCTGTTTATTGTTGGAGAGGCGCGAAGTAAAAGCCGGACCGGAATCGCGTATCGATTTACGCCAGACCTGCTGTAATTTCCTGCCTTCTGGAAGCTGCCGGAAATGGCGGTCAGCGGGCTTCGCGGGTAGTATCAAAAGCAACTGATCGCAGTTCTCGACGGACTTCGCGTCGACGCGGCCAAGCTTTTGAAAGATACGGAGATTATTGATGTCAGGCGGGTTCATTTAACTACCTATTCTACGGGCCCGATTTGCTTGACCCCAACGGCGCAAACCCTGAAGATGGCGGCCGCAGCGATAATCGCACGGTCCGGTGTAAGAGCGGTGATCCTAGCAGGACACCCCAGGTAATTCACGCGACCCAGCAGAGGAAGCTTTGCCGGGCGCTCAGTGGACAGATGTATGAGCACATTCAATCCCTTCGATGATATCGATCCGGTCGAGACCACCGAATGGCTGGAATCGATAGACTCTGTGCTGGCACACCAGGGGCCGGAGCGAGCGCATTTCCTGCTCAATCAGATGATCGATCATGCGCGGCGCTCGGGTGCGTATTTACCCTATAGCCCCAACACGGCCTACCTGAATACGATCTCGACCGCGCGTCAGCCTGAGTATCCGGGTGATCGTTCGATGGAGCGACGCATCGAGGCCTATATTCGCTGGAACGCGATGGCGATGGTGATGCGCGTCAATCGCCAAAGCAGCGAGTACGGCGGTCATATTTCGAGCTACGCGTCCTCCGCTACCCTCTACGAAGTCGGCTTCAATCATTTTTGGCGAGCCGATTCAGAGCGGCAGGGCGGCGATATGATCTTCATGCAGGGTCACTCGTCTCCCGGGATTTACGCGCGCGCATTTCTGGAAGGACGCCTCAACGAGGCTCAACTGGACCGTTTTCGCAAAGAAGTCGGCGGTGGCGGCTTGTCCTCCTATCCGCATCCCTGGCTAATGCCCGACTTTTGGCAGTTTCCGACCGTGTCGATGGGGCTGGGCCCGATGATGGCGATTTATCAGGCACGGTTCATGCGTTACATGGAAAATCGCGGTCTCACACCGCCGAGTGATCGTAAGGTCTGGGCATTCCTTGGCGACGGCGAGATGGACGAACCCGAGTCAATGGGCGCAATCACCATGCCGGTTCGCGAGGGTCTCGACAATCTGGTGTTTGTCGTGAACTGCAATTTGCAGCGTCTCGACGGCCCGGTGCGTGGCAACGGCAAGATCATTCAGGAGCTGGAAGCTGCCTTCGGCGGTGCCGGCTGGAATGTTGTCAAGGTTGTATGGGGCTCGAAATGGGATCCTCTGCTCGCCAACGATCAGTCCGGAAAACTTCGCCAGATCATGGAAGAAACGGTTGACGGTGAGTATCAGAAGATCAAATCCATGGACGGCAAGTACGTGCGCGATACGTTTTTTGGCAAGTATCCGGAAACGGCCGCGATGGTTGCCAATATGTCCGACGAAGAAATCTGGCGCCTGAATCGCGGTGGCCACGATTCGGAGAAAGTGTACGCGGCCTACGCTGCGGCAACGGCGCACAAAGCCGGGCCAACAATAATTCTTGCCAAGACCGTGAAGGGATTCGGCATGGGATCGGCAGGTGAAGGCCAGAACACGGCGCATCAGCAAAAGAAACTCGACATCGAAGAACTCAAAAAATTCCGGGATCGCTTTAACATTCCGATAGCCGACAAAGATATCGAAGAGGTGCCGTATCATAAACCGGCTGCCGATAGCGCTGAGCTCGAATACATGCTCGAGCGCCGCGAGGCAATGGGCGGTTTTCTGCCGGCGCGCCGCGTCAAGTCAACGTCGTTGCAGGTGCCGCCGCTGGAGTCGTTCAAAACACAGCTTGAAGGCACCGGGAAGCGCGACGCATCCACTACGATGGCCTTCGTACGCATCCTCACTGCGTTAACGCGGGACAAGAAAATTGGCAAACATATCGTGCCTATCGTTCCCGACGAGGCACGAACGTTTGGCATGGAAGGCATGTTTCGTCAGATCGGAATTTACTCCTCCAAGGGCCAGTTGTACGAGCCGCAGGACTCCGGTGAACTCATGTTCTACCGCGAGGACAAGAAGGGCCAGATTCTTGAGGAAGGCATCAACGAAGGTGGCGCATTTTGCTCCTGGGCCGCAGCCGGAACCTCGTACTCGAATCACGACGTGCCGATGATTCCGTTCTACATCTATTACTCAATGTTCGGCTTCCAGCGTATTGGCGATTTCATCTGGGCAGCGGGCGATCAGCAGTCGCGAGGATTTCTGATTGGCGGTACTGCCGGCCGCACGACGCTGGCGGGCGAAGGTTTGCAGCATCAGGACGGTCACAGCCACTTGAGTGCGGCGACCGTTCCCAACTGTCGGTCATACGATCCAACGTACGCCTACGAACTGGCGGTCATTATCCAGGACGGTTTGCGACGCATGATCGGCGAACAGGAAAACATCTTTTATTACATCACCTGCATGAACGAAAACTACGCGCATCCGCCAATGCCGGCCGGGGTTGAAGACGGTATTCTGCGTGGCATGTACCTCCTCAATGTCGGTGGACAGGGCAAGATTCGCGCACAACTGATGGGCTCAGGTACGATTCTGCGCGAGGTTCTCGGTGCCGCCGATTTGCTGATGCAGGATTTCGACATTCCGACAGACATCTGGTCGGTTACCAGCTTCAACGAGTTGCGACGCGATGCCCTGCACGTCGACCGCTGGAACCAGCTGCATCCCGCAGAAAAACCGCGCCAATGTTATATACAGCAATGTTTCGCCGAACGGCCCGGTCCGTATATCGCGGCGACCGACTACATGAAGATAATGGCTGATCAGATTCAGGGTTGGGTGCCGGGCCGGTTCGTTTCGCTGGGTACCGACGGCTACGGTCGCAGCGATGCTCGCAAAGCGTTGCGTCAGCACTTCGAGGTCGACAAACGCTACATCGTGGTTACAGCGCTCAAGGCGCTGGCTGACGATGGTGTCCTGGACCAGAAGACCGTTGCGTCGGCAATCGAGAAATACGGCATCGACCCGGATCGGCCCGATCCGGTGACCCTGTAGCGCCGGGGAATACGAAGATGGCGACTACAATTGACATCGTGATTCCAGATCTTGGCGATTTTGAAGACGTTGAGGTAATCGAGTTACTGGTCAAGGTTGGTGAGACCGTCGAACGCGAAGACGGACTGATAATCGTCGAGACCGACAAGGCGTCGATGGACATTCCGGCGCCGGAAAACGGCGTGATCGAAGCGCTGACAGTGAGCGTTGGCGACAACATTTCAAGTGGCGACGTCATTGGAAAACTGGCCGTCGTGGCTGGCGATACGGTCGTGACAACGCCGACGCCAGAGGTCGTTGATGCCGCATCGACGTCGACAGAAAAGGCGGCACGTGTGTCAACACCGGAGCCGGCTTCACCGACAAGAGCCCCGGCAGAATCACGATTGTTACCGGCGATCAACGAGGCGGGTTTTTCCAAAGCGCACGCCAGCCCGTCGGTCAGAAAACTCGCGCGTGAACTGGGCGTCGATCTGATTCGCGTCACCGGTAAGGGTGAAAAGAACAGAATACTGCACGACGATATCAAGGCGTTCGTGAAGGCGATCCTGACAGGCCAGAGTACAGCGCCGGTCGGCGGTGGATTGCCACAGACGCCGCGTATCGATTTTTCGAAGTTTGGCGAGATCGAGATTCGGCCGCTGACACGCATTCAAAAAATTGCCGGACCGCGCTTGCAGGCGAGTTGGATCAATTTGCCGCATGTCACTCAGCACGATGCTGCGGATATCACTGAGTTAGAAGCGCGGCGGCAGGCGTTGAAGGGACCGGCGAAAGCACGGGGTATCTCATTAACCCCACTGGCGTTTGTCATGAAAGCCTGCGTTGCGGCTCTCGATGAGTTTCCGGCCGTTAATTCTTCGTTGTCGGATGATGGCGAGAGTCTGGTGTACAAGAAGTACTGTCACCTGGGTTTTGCTGCCGATACGCCGCAGGGTCTGGTGGTGCCGGTGATTCGCGACGCGGACAAGAAAGACCTGTACGAGATTGCTTCTGAGTTGGCCGAGCTGTCTGCGCTGGCGCGTGAAGGCAAGCTCAAGGCGCCGCAACTGCAGGGTGCGAGCTTTACAGTTTCGAGCCTCGGCGGTATTGGCGGAACGGCGTTTACGCCAATTGTGAATGCGCCGGAAGTCGCGATTCTCGGTGTTTCTCGCTCGATGATGCAGCCGGTCTGGAACGGCGCAGAGTTCGAGCCACGACTGATGTTGCCGTTGTCGCTTTCCTACGATCACCGGGTTATCGATGGCGCGCAAGCAGTAAGATTCACGACCTTTCTCGGTAAGACCTTGGCCGATGTTGATTCGTTGCTGCAGGCGATTCCCTAGTGTCCCAAACGGTACAGCTGCAGGTTCCGGACCTGGGTGAGTTTGAGGATGTTGAAGTCATCGAAGTACTGGTGGCACTTGGAGATGTCGTAGCGGTGGAGGATCCGCTGCTAACTATCGAGACCGACAAGGCATCGATGGACATCCCTGCAACGAGTGCCGGAAAGATCGTGTCAGTCGATGTGAGTGTTGGCGACAAGGTATCGAGCGGCAGTGTCGTCGCAACCATCGAAGCAGACGAAATTACGCTTGATCTGCCGATAGAGTCCACGGAGCAGACCAGGAGAATGTCATCGAGTGAGATATCGGTGGCGACGGGTGTTCCGGCAACAGGGGATGCTACGCATTCTGCTCAGTTGGTTATTATTGGTTCAGGTCCTGGCGGTTACACGGCGGCATTCAGAGCGGCTGACCTTGGTATGGACGTCCTGTTGGTGGAGCGCTGGCCGGTACTCGGTGGTGTGTGTCTTAATGTCGGCTGCATTCCGTCCAAGGCATTGCTGCACGCGGCGAAAGTCATCGACGATGCGGCGGCGATGGCGGACCACGGGATTAGTTTCGGTGCGCCGAAAATCGATGGCAAAAAGCTTCGTGACTGGAAGAACGAGGTTGTCGCAAAGCTCACCGGCGGACTGGCGACCATGGCGAAGCAGCGCAAAGTGCGCATCGTCACTGCGACTGCAAAGTTCGAGTCCGCCAATCGTTTGCTGCTCGACAACGGCGAAACTGTTGCTTTCGAAAAATGCGTTATCGCTGCTGGCTCAGAAGCTTCGATGTTGCCGGGCTTACCGGACGACCCACGCATTGTCGACTCGACCGGTGCGTTGGAGTGCGACATCATACCCAGGCAGATGCTGGTTGTTGGCGGTGGAATTATTGGCCTTGAAATGGCCTGCGTTTACAGCGCGCTGGGAACGGATGTCAGCGTCGTCGAGCTGACCGACTCGCTAATGCCGGGCACGGACAAAGACTTGTTGCGTCCGTTCATGAAAATCGTCAAACAACGCTACAAGGCGATCATGGTTTCGACCAAGGTGACGGGCATGCGCGCAACGGTGCCCGGGATTGAGGTCAGTTTCGAAGGTGACAATGCACCGTCGATGGGTATTTACGATCGTGTGCTGGTTGCGATCGGTCGTCGCGCGAACGGCGGCGCGCTGAACGCCGAGAAGGCCGGCGTTGCGGTAGATGAACGTGGAATAATCGCAGTCGACAAACAAATGCGAACCAACGTGCCGCATATATTTGCCATCGGCGATCTCGCCGGTGGGCCGATGCTGGCACACAAAGCGACCCACGAGGCCAAGGTGGCCGCGGAAGTTGCGGCGGGGCAGAAAAGCCATTTCGACGCACGCGGCATCCCGTCAGTGGCGTATACCGATCCTGAAATAGCGTGGGTTGGTCTGACCGAGATCGATGCCAAGGCGCAGGGGATCGACTATGAAAAGGCACAGTTTCCCTGGGCCGCCAGCGGCCGGGCGCTTTCTCTGGGTCGTTCGGAAGGGTTTACCAAGCTGCTGTTCGACAAGAAGACGGGCCGTGTGCTCGGCGGCGCGATCGTTGGCCAGAACGCCGGCGATCTGATTGCAGAAATCGGACTGGCTATCGAGATGGGTGCAGATGCGTCAGACATCAGTCTGACGATTCACCCTCACCCGACGTTATCCGAAACGATCGCGTTCGCGTCCGAAGCCTACGAGGGCACGCTGACGGATTTGTACATTCCGAAGAAACGTTAGTACGCGTATTGCAGAGGACCGACAGCGTCGGTACCGGTAGAAATTCAACCGTAGTTATACCGCGCTCGCAGCAAAACCCGCAGTAAATATCTTGCCAAAAGTACCTGCTTTTCCTATGTATCAAGGAGTAAGACCTGTTTCAGGTGCTCTTGTTATACTGTGGTTATCGAGTGTGGTTTTGTTGCGCACGCTGTGTTCGCACGAGAGTAGAATGGCCGTTTATCGTTCCGAAGGTTAAAGAGTTAGGTGTCTGGGTGCCATTTCTGAGAAACAACATGAACTGGTTATATTGCGAGCGGCTCAAAAGCGGCCGCGATAGAATCAGCTGTTAGGGCATGATCGAAAGATGACCATTTCCGCTCTTGATACCTATTTAACGAAGCATTTCCTGAATGCACCGCGGTTTGCTGCCGCGTGCGGCATATCCGTGAACGAGCTCGACGACTGGATTGAATGGCGCCTGATTCCCGCACCGTCGTATACCGTCACAGAATCGTCCTCGGTCAGTTCATTCGTGTTTGGTGAAATGGCGGCGCATGGTTCCACCTCTGGCCGCTACTTCCATCCCGCCAATCAAGTCTGGGTCGATTTGGCACGCGCATTAGTCGGCAGATACACTGCCGGCACAACTCATCAAAAATTGAAGGCGCGATTTGCACAGAATTTTCAGGCGGCGCTCGAAGATCTCAATGCTACGACCTGGCGGCTACGAGATTGCTTCGATGACAACGGCTCACCGATTGCGGTTGGCTTGGATGACCGAACCAACTCCACCTGGGACCATTTTCTCCACGGCACCTTTGGTTTGTGTGTTGCAGAACCCCTTTCGGAAGCCGCGATAGCACGCAAAGAGGTGCTGCAGGAAAAGCTCGTTTGGCTGAGTGATGATGGGGCGCGTTCTGAGTTCCGTTCGGCTGAAGCGCAGGCAATCTTGGACCTCATAGATGCATTCGCGGAGGCGACGATGCCGTTTTCCCCAGTTGAGTATAATATTAGCAGCCGAAAGCGTCTCGTCGAAGATCTCCGTGCGGCAATCGGATTGGCCTAACAAGTTGAAGCAGACGGACGACAAACCCGCTACGCGGCTTTGCCGCCGCTGTTCAAGGCGTTATGTTTCAAATACAGTCAGCGTAACAGACGATTAATTTCAACCTAACAAAAATATAGGAGAGATTTATGGCTAAGGGAAAGGATGCAAGAAAGGCGGACAAAAAGAAGCCTGAAAAAACCTTGAAAGAAAAGCGCAATGAGAAAAAGGAAAAAAAGGCCAATAGACGATAAGTATAGGTCCTGAATATGGAGGGTGCTGAAATGGATGAGAATCCGGAAGTAACTGAAATCTATATTCTAAAACATAACAAGTTGAAGCAGACAGACGCCAAACCCGCTGCGCGGTCGTGGCGCCGCTGTTCAAGGCGTTATACGCAGAGGAATTTCAAGTGGTGGTAGCAGGCAGCTGTCTGTGTGGACAGATAGAATATGAGGTAGAGCTTATTCCTGAAAAGACGTTTAATTGTCACTGCTCCTTTTGTAGAAAAGCACATGGTGCAGCTTTTGCTACGCTTACGCTTGCTAAAGGTGACACGTTAAATATCAAAAAGGGAAAAGAGAATTGATTACCACACTCAGCACATAGAAGATGTCTTGCGTGAGTACGATATCGTACTCGATACCTTGGGAGACGAGGTACACAATGCATCCTATAAGACTCTCAAGACTGGCGGTGTTCTTGTGACGGTTCTGGGCATACCTGACAGCGAAACGGTCGCTGAATACACGTCAAGTTTTCTTGTCAAGCTTGTTGCCAGCGTTTATAACTGGAAGAAGCGAAGGCAGGCTGAAAAATGTGGCGCAATCTACCGGCACCACCTGATGTACTCGAGCGGTAGCCAGTTGAAAGAAATTGCCGGCTTTATCGAAGCCGGGAAGATCAAAGCAGTCATCGATTCGTCCTACCCGCTGGACCAGGTTCGGGCTGCGTTCGAACGTAGCATGACTGGAAGAGTGCAGGGTAAGATCATTATTTCCATAGACAGCTAGAGTAATATTCCTAACTGGAAGTCGAGGAGAAAATAGTGAGCCCGGAATCCGACAGTCAAAATAACAAGAAGCCTCAAAGTAATTACATTGGAATAGGGATCGCGTTAGGTGCTGGCATTGGTACTGCCCTGGGTGCAGGGCTTGGTGTTGCATTTGACTTTTTTCCGATGAGCATAGGAGTGGGTACGGGTATAGGCGCTGGTATGGGTATTGTTATTGGCGCCGTATTACAACAAGCCAGTCAGAATGAGAAATAACTCTAGCGAGGTCGTAGTCCAACCAAATATTGAAGGACGATGGCTCGGTGCTGAGGAGAACCCGCGGAGGTCATCGGCAACTCAGGCACCCGATTTGCCCGCGCGTAGCCGCTACGGGGAATCGGGAAGAGCTTGCTACGCTAATTCAAGAAGCGATCGAATTTCACATCGAAGGCAGCAAAGAAACTGGCGACTTATGAAGACTACTATTCCCTGCATTTTCCTCGTCTTACTGGCGGCGGCGGCCCACGCGCAGGAGCATCTCCCGATCATCGACATGCACCTCCATGCGCTCGCGGCAGACGCCCAGGGACCACCTCCCGTCGCCATCTGTACTCCCATCGACCCGTTCCCGTCATGGGATCCCGCAATACCTTATGGCGCGACGTT
>VAPM010671614.1_pt1 | contig 9995 bp, 5 predicted proteins | sample 3395091 | NCBI WGS metagenome assembly VAPM01 (sample SAMN08290445, study PRJNA428436) | hydrothermal vent metagenome | isolation source: Deep-sea hydrothermal vent chimney 3 | place: Pacific Ocean: Juan De Fuca Ridge | reverse complement strand
TTTATGTTGGTTTCAAAGCGGATGTTTTTGTAACCGGCAGCGACCTCGGCCAGGGCGAACAGACCGTGCAAGTCCAGGTAACCCTTTACTTCGACTTCAACACTTTCCAGCTCGATATCCATGACAGCAGCGTAGGCGGCGTACATGATTTCCTGGCAGGTGCCTAACGCAACAAGCACCAGTTCAACGGGATTCATGGCGGTATCTGTACCGCCGAGTTCCGGTGGTTCATCGATACCGATAGGATCAAAATTTCGCACTTTCCCACTGCAACGGACGCCTTCTTCAAGCCGTGTGTCAGCTTTGAATACGAGGTTGGCACCCGCCGGGTTGTTCTGAATGGCAGCGATGGTTGTTGTCAGTGCCGTTTTTAACGCTTGTTGTGACATGTGTTTTCTCCTCTGGTGACTTTGATTGCAGGAGTAGGGTCGTAACAATCTAAACTCATGCAATTGCAATCAGAATTTGTTATCCACTGATGCATTTTTCAGTACGAGGTAATACGGGCATATTTCATGCCATTTGGTAACTTGCGTGCAGGAAGGTATGACGAATGCATCTGGATACATTCAAAATTACGAATAACTTACTGTTTGTCAGGCGTTTTTTTATTGAGGGTTTAAATGTTTCCAACCAGGCAGGCGTTGCCTGTTATTCATTTCAGTTGCGCAGTGTCAGGGTGTGTCACTGTCTTTGCTTTCGTTCAGTGTGTGACAGAACTGTAACAGTCACAGCCAGTGCAGGACCGTTATTATTAATGACTGAACGCATACTGAAAAAATACTTTCAGAAAAAAAGAAGCCCGCCAAAGGGGGGGGATGGCGGGCTTAAAACGAACCTGCCAGACTGTAGGAGGAGTTGATAATGCTTCGATGGCACGAACATTATCGGCATGCCGTTTCACCAGCACTCAGTCGGTTGGGGGAAGGTTCGTTGTTGTCTATATGGCAACAACCGTGCCATACGGGTAAATGCGTCAAATCAAGCTTGTGCCTGTGACAACCTGCTATAAACGTGTGTCGTTGTATCAATACGTGAACACTGTAGTAACTTTTTCGGAACATTTTTCCGGAGGTGTTGCTTAATCTGTTCGTTCAGGCGTGACCATGGCGTAGGCGGAGTGGTTGTGGATGGACTCGAAGTTTTCTGACTCGACCACATAATCCACAATCCGCGGTTCTGCATTCAGACGTGCTGCCACATCACGCACCATGTCTTCGACAAACTTGGGATTGTTATAGGCACGCTCGGTAACGTATTTTTCATCCGGCCGTTTGAGCAGGCCATACAGCTCGCAGGATGCTTCGGATTCGATAATATCGATCAGATCCTCAATCCAGATAAAGTCCTTGATCACGGCGGCTACGGTGACGTGTGAACGCTGGTTATGTGCACCGTAGTCCGATATCTTTCTGGAACAGGGGCACAGACTGGTTACGGGTACCTTTACTTTCACTGTGATGGTGGTGTCATCACCGTTGATTTCACCGATGAAGGTGACCTCGTAATCAAGCAGGCTTTGTACACCCGTAACCGGTGCACTTTTATTAACGAAGTAGGGGAAGTGCATTTCGATATAGCCTGACTCGGCTTCCAGCATTCCGGTCATTTCAGGCAGCATCTGTTTGAAGGATTCCACCGACAGTTCCCGTTCGTGGTGGTTAAGAATATCCACAAAACGTGACATGTGTGTGCCCTTGAAATGGTGTGGCAGGTTTACGTACATATTGAAGCAGGCAACGGTGTGTTGCTCGTGCTGGCTACGGTCCTTTACGCGAACCGGGTGACGGATATTCTTGATGCCAACCCGGTTAATGGCTATGTGGCGGGTATCTTCGCTACTCTGTACATCAAAGATCGGTTTAACGGTATCCAGCATGGTTTTTCTCCGCGTCATTGGGCGTCTGGTGACGAGATGGCCGAGACCTGAACAGCACAATATTTGAATTCCGGGATTTTGGCATCGGGGTCCAGTGCTTCATTGGTGAGCAGGTTGGCGGCGGCTTCGTGGTAACAGAAGGGCAGGAAAACCTGTCCGGGTTGCATGGCATCATCCGCGCGTGCCGTTACTTCAACGCTTCCGCGCCTCGATGACAGGATAATCGGGTCACCGGGTTGTATGCGCAGTGAGCGCAGGGTATCCGGGTGCAGGCTGGCGACCGGTGAGGGTTCCAGAATATCGAGCACCCGGGTACGTCGTGTCATGGCGCCGGTGTGCCAGTGTTCCAGCTGACGGCCGGTGATCAGCACATACGGGAATTCACTGTCGGGCATTTCCTGCGCGTGTTTGTAGGGCGAAACAGCCAATTTTGCCCGGCCGCTGGCGGTCGGGAAATCCTTGATGAAAATAACCGGTTGCCCCGGGTCACTTTCCGTTTTACAGGGATAGGTGACTGAACCCTGCTGCTCCAGTCGCTGCCAGCTGATGCCGGCAATACTCGGCATGGCCTTGCGCATTTCCTCGAATACCGGCTCCGGACCTTCGTAGTTCCAGTTGCAGCCTAAGCGGGTTGCCAGTTGCTGGATGATCCACAGGTCCTGTCTTGCTTCACCCGGTGGATCGATGGCCTGGCGGCCGAGCTGTACACGTCTGTCGGTATTGATAAAGGTGCCGGTTTTTTCTGCAAAGGCGGATGCCGGCAGCACCACGTCAGCATAAAAGGCCGTTTCGGTGAGGAAGATATCCTGCACGACCAGGTGGTCGAGATGCGCCAGGGCCTTGCGGGCATGGTTCAGGTTGGGGTCCGACATAGCCGGGTTTTCACCCATGATATACATGCCGTGGATTTTATTATCCAGTACAGCATGCATGATTTCGACGACCGTGAGTCCAGGCTCCGGATCCAGTTTGGTGCCCCACAGTGCTTCGAAACGCTTGCGGATTTCCTCGTTATCGACGCGTTGGTAATCGGGATATACCATGGGGATAAGGCCGACATCAGATGCACCCTGCACATTATTCTGACCGCGGAGCGGATGAAGCCCGGTACCGGGGCGTCCGATCTGGCCACTGATCAGTGCCAGTGAAATCAGCGCACGTGCGTTGTCGGTACCATGCGAGTGCTGTGAGACACCCATACCCCACAGGATGATGGATGATTTTGCACTGGCATAAACGCGTGCCACTGTTTTTAGTATGTCGGCAGAAATACCACACAGGGGTGCTACCGATTCAGGGCTGAAGTGTTCCAGGTGTGCCTTGAGGGCTTCATAACCTTCCGTTCGTCGGGCGATGAAGTCTTCATCGATCAGCCCCTGGTCAATCACGGAATGCATAATGCCATTCAGCATGGCGACATCGGTATCCGGCTTGAACTGCAGGACGTAGCGGGCATGGCGTGCCAGGTTGTTACGTCGTGGGTCCATGACAATCAGTGTCTTGCCGTTTTTTACGGCATTTTTCATAAAAGTTGCCGCCACCGGGTGGTTCTCGGTCGAGTTGGCACCGATAACAATGATGACATCGGCCTCGGCGACATCCTGCACCGGGTTGGATACTGAACCGGAACCAATCATTTCCAGTAGTGCGACCACTGAGGATGCATGGCACAGACGTGTACAGTGATCGACGTTGTTGCTGCCAAAACCGGTACGCACCAGCTTCTGGAATAAATAGGCTTCTTCGTTTGAACCCTTGGCGGAACCGAAACCTGCCAGTGTCTTGTGACCCAGCCGGTCGCGAATATCGCGCAAACCCCCGGCGGCCTTTTCCAGTGCTTCTTCCCAGCTGGCTTCACGGAAAATACTGGCATAGTCGGCTGGATCAACATCCGGTGATACAGTCTTGGGTGCATCGTCGCGGCGGATCAGCGGTCTGGTCAGACGCTGGCGATGATGCACATAGTCAAAACCGTAACGCCCCTTGACGCATAAACGCTTGTGGTTGGCGGGGCCATCGCGTCCCTCGACAGTGAGAATGCGGTTGTCCTTGATGTTGAAGGTGAGCTGGCAGCCGACACCGCAATACGGACAAATGGAATCAACTTTTCGGTCCGGTACTTCCATTCCAACATTGTTGGCCGGCATCAGGGCACCGGTCGGGCAGGCTTGCACACATTCACCGCAGGCCACACAGGTGCTCTTTCCCATGGGATCGTCGATGTCGAACATTATATGGGTGGCTTCACCACGCGCAGCATAACCAATAACATCGTTAACCTGTTCCTCGCGGCAAGCGCGCAGGCAGCGGGTACACTGGATGCAGGCATCCAGGTTGACAGCAATGGCCGGGTGCGACAGGTCTGCGGTGACTACTTTACGGGCGTCGAAGCGTGGTTTGCCCAGCCCCAGTTTCCGGGACCAGATATCCAGTTCATTGTGTCGTGTGTAGGGTGTTTCCGGCATGTCGGATTGCAACAGTTCCAGCACCATGCGTTGCGAGTGTCGGGCACGCGGGTTATCAGAGTGTACCTGCATGTTCTCGGTGGGATGTCGGCAACAGGACGCAGCCAGAACACGTTCCCCTTCGATCTCGACCATGCAGGCGCGGCAATTACCATCAGCGCGCAGACCGTCTGTGTAACACAAGTGAGGAATTTCTACACCGTGACGTTGTGCAGCCTGCAGGATAGTTTCGTCTGCGCGTGCTTCCAGGCTGGTGCCATTAAGGTGGAACCGGACTGTCTTCAACATGTGTTGTCATCCGTAAATTCTTCGGGAAAATATTTTATGGCACAGAGCATGGGATTAGGAGCGGCCTGCCCGAGACCACAGATGGAGGCATCCATCATGGTTTGGGCAAGTGCCTGCATCAGTGGCAGGTCCCAGTGAGGTTTCTGCATGAGTTGAGTGGCTTTGGCAGTGCCGACCCGGCAGGGCGTGCACTGGCCACAGGACTCGTGAGCAAAGAAACGCATGGCGTTAAGTGCGGCGCGTTTTATATCATCCTTGTCGGACAGCACTATAATGGCGGCAGAGCCGATAAAGCAGCCATATTTATTCAGCGTATCGAAATCCAGCGGGATGTCGCCCATGGACGCTGGCAGGATGCCTCCCGAGGCGCCGCCTGGGAAATAAGCACGGAACACATGGCCATCGAGCATGCCGTCGCAGTACTCTTCAATCAGTTCACATAGGGTGATGCCGGCCGGTGCCAGATGTACCCCCGGTTTCCTGACACGTCCGCTCACCGAGAAACTGCGCAGCCCCTTGCGGCCATGGCGGCCCTGTGAGGTAAACCATTCCGGACCTTGTTCCACAATATCACGTACCCAGTACAGGGTTTCCATATTGTGTTCCAGTGTGGGACGTCCGAACAGACCGACTTCGGCCACAAAGGGTGGGCGCAGACGTGGCATACCGCGTTTGCCTTCAATGGATTCGATCATGGCCGATTCTTCACCACAGATATAGGCACCGGCGCCACGGCGCAGGTAAATGGGCGGGTGGACCAGGTGGTTTTCCTGCTGCAGGGCACGCAGTTCATGTTGTAACGTCTGGCGACACGCCGCGTATTCGTCACGCAGGTAGATATAGATTTCACTGACATCTACCACGCAGGCGGCGATTAATACGCCTTCCAGAAAACGATGTGGATCTCGCTCCAGGTAATACCGGTCCTTGAAGGTGCCAGGTTCCCCTTCATCGATATTGACGGCCATAAGGCGCGGTGCGTTCATGCCACGAACAATGTTCCATTTGCGGCCGGCCGGAAAACCGGCGCCCCCCAGACCACGCAAGCCGGAGTCCTCCAGTTTGCTGATTATAGTTTCTGCGCTGACATCCCCGGCAACCAGTGACTCGTACAGTGTGTAGCCGCCTTCGCTACGATAGGTGTCCAGGTTGATATAGGGTTCAGATACGGCACCGATGGTTTTTGCTTCTACACAGGTTTTTACACGGGTTTCATCGGCATTTTCGATGGCGTGCATGCCGACGACGGCCACTGGCGCGCCGTGGCAGCGTCCTACGCAGGGTACGCGTTGTACACGTACGTCATTACCGAGTGTTTTGTTGAGACGTTCCACCAGCTCATCCGCACCAAACATTTCGCAGGTTAGCGAATCGCACACCCGGATCGTCAGTGACGCCGGCGGCGTGTCCGACTCCCTGACGACATCGAAGTGATGGTAGAAGCTGGCGACTTCATAGACCTCGGTGTGTGACAGCCCCGTCTCCCGGGCCAGTGCCACCAGGTGAGTGGCGGACAGGTGTCCAAATGCATCCTGGATTTTGTGCAGATATTCGATGAGCAGGTCACGACGTCGTGGTGTATCACCCAGCAGAGCCTGCACTTGTGCCAGGGCTTCAGGTTCGACACTGCGACCACGCGGTGTCGAGCGCGTTTTACGGTGTTTGAACGGACGGGTTGTTTTGGCTTTCACGGTAACGTCTCTCCTGCGACATGCGCTGTGATACGCCGGGACTTCACATACCCTTTAACTCGGTAGTGGTATTTTATATTGATGGCCCCTGGCTTGTTTTTCCTTATTATATTTTTTCCTTAATGCATAGGTTGTGCCATTGGTGGAGTGTCTGGTTTTCCATGAATTTTGAGTGACTTGTGCCGCTCTGACTTTGTGTGCCTGAAACACTTTGTAACTTTCGTGGAGCACTCACTGTGCAGTACGGATTGATTTTCCTGTTTATACTGTAAAGTGTAGGGTGGTGACAATAGTTCATTCCGTCGTTACTGACGGGATGCTTTGTTGCCTGTCTTGAGTTGCTGTACTGTACTTGTCAAGGCAGATGGCATGGATGATGTATGTGAGTTATTGTTACTGTGATCGACGCATCATGTACTTAAATCAAGGAGTACCGAACTAATGGCCCATGTTGTAATTATTGGAGCGAGTACCGGTGGGTTACCCGCCGCCTACGAAATGAGAGAGGCTCTGGGCAAGGAACACAAGGTAACCGTAATATCCAATACAGATACGTTTCACTTTGTTCCGTCAAATCCCTGGGTGGCCGTAGGCTGGCGTAAGGGAGACGACACCACTTTCAAACTGGAGCCTTGTCTGAAGGCAAAGAATATTGATTTTATTCCTGTTGCCGCCAGGGAAATAAAACCGGCGGATAACCAGGTCGAGCTGATCGATGACCAGGTCATTGATTATGATTACCTGATTATCGCAACAGGACCCAAGCTGGCATTTGACGAGGTAGAAGGACTGGGGCCGGACGGTTTTACAAATTCGATTTGTACTATCGATCACGCCAGAGAAGCATACGGCAAGTGGGAGTCTTTCATCAATAACCCTGGCCCGGTCGTGGTTGGTGCCGCGCAGATGGCCTCCTGTTTCGGTCCAGCCTATGAGTTCGCCTTCATCATGGATACCGATCTGCGCAAGCGTAAAATCCGCGACAAGGTACCGATGACTTTTATCACCTCGGAACCTTATATCGGTCATCTGGGGCTGGGTGGTGTCGGCGACTCAAACGGTCTGATGGAACACGAACTGCGCCAGCACCATATTAACTGGATCACCAATGCCAGGATCACCCGGGTCGAGGAGGGCAAGGTGTTTGTCGCCGAGCACAACAGTGAGGGCGAAGTGATTAAAGAACATGAACTGCCGTTCAGTTATTCCATGTTTATCCCCGCATTCAAAGGTGTGGACGCTGTCGCAGCGGCAGGTGAGGATCTGGTTAACCCGCGCGGTTTTGTGAAGGTCAATGAATTCCAGCAGAACCCGGCCTATTCAAATATTTTCGCTGTGGGTGTTGGTATTGCTATTCCGCCAGTAGAGGTTACACCGGTACCTACCGGTACGCCCAAAACCGGTTACATGATCGAGTCCATGGTGACCGCCAGTGTGCACAACATCAATAACATGATCCAGGGCAAGCCGGTGGATCAGAAACCAACCTGGAATGCCATCTGTCTTGCAGACATGGGTGATACGGGGGCAGCCTTCGTTGCAATCCCGCAGATCCCGCCGCGCAACGTGGCCTGGATGAAAAAAGGCAAGTGGGTGCATGTTGCCAAGATCGCTTTCGAAAAGTACTTCCTGCGCAAGATGAAGCGTGGTTCCACCGGACCCCTGTATGAGAAATACATTCTCAAGGCGCTGGGCATCAACAAGCTGTCCTGAAGAAATCTTTAGAATGTTTGTGGAAAGCCTCCTTCCTCAGGGAAGGGGGCTTTTGTTTTTTTGGCGGGAGCAGTTTCTGTCTGCTTCGCAGGATGCGCAACCCGGACTGTACTGTCACTCTATTGGAACAATAGCAATACACAACTGGTGACAACAATCCCGGTGTGACTGAGTCTCGGGGTATTGTCTGGACATGGCATGTCGATTGCAATCACCGAAACGGCACTAATGCAACCTGCATGGGTTTTCAGAGTTTGCAGGAAAAAATGATCTGACGGGATGGATGTTTACGCTGGAATTTCCTTGTGCCGGAAATGAATTTCCAGAAACAACCGAGGAGTAAATCTATGATGAGCAGGATATTTAAACAACGAATGATGACTACTGCCCTGGTCACGGCCAGTCTGTGTGCCACTGGCGTGCTGGTCGGCACCACAGCTGTTGCTGACGAAACCTGTCAGTCACCCTATATGGCCAAGATCGTCGGGCAGGAAGACTTTGTTTATGTGTGGACATTGGGTATTGAAGGGCTGGGTGATGGCCAGGACAAGCTGGTTACTGTCGACACCAATCCAGCGTCGAAGAACTACGGCAAGGTAATCGCCAGTCTGTCCGTCGGTGGGCGTAATGAAGCACATCACTCCGGTTTTACCGATGATCGCGGTTACCTGTGGGCCGGTGCACTGGATACCAACAAAATCTTTATCTTTGACGTGCATACCAACCCGGCCAAACCGACCCTGGACAAGGTTATTACTGACTTTACTGCCAGGAGTGGCGGTGTCGTAGGTCCACACACCACCTATGCCTTGCCCGGCCGCATGATGATCACCGGCCTGTCCAACAACAAGGACCACGGCGGTCGCTCGGCAATGGTTGAGTACACCAACAAAGGTGAATATATCGCTACCTACTGGATGCCGACCGACGATAACCTGCGTGGTGCCAAAAAGTCCGGAAAATATGCCGACGGTTACGGTTATGACGTACGTGTATTGCCGCGCCGGAATGCCATGTTTACCTCATCATTTACCGGCTGGTCCAATTACATGATGGATTTCGGCAAGATGTTGAACGATCCGGAAGCCATGAAGCGTTTCGGTAACACCGCGATGGTATGGGATCTCCACACGCGCAAACCAAAGAAGATCTTTGATATTCCTGGGGCACCGCTGGAAATTCGATGTGCCTGGCAACCGACCCATAACTACTGTTTCACTACCACGGCTCTGACCTCGAAGATCTGGCTGATATATGAAGACAAGAGTGGCGAATGGCAGGCCAGTGACGTTGCTGATATCGGCGATCCGTCCAGGATACCATTGCCCGTAGATATTTCTATCAGTAATGATGACAGTCGCCTGTGGGTGAATACCTTCCTGGACGGCAAGACACACCTGTTCGATATCAGCGACCCGCACCATCCCAGGCAGATCTTTGAGGAGAAGATTGGTGAGCAGGTCAACATGGTGTCTTCAAGCTGGGATGGCAAGCGTTTGTACTACACGACTTCACTGCTGGGCAACTGGGATAAAAAGGGCAAAAACAACGATCAGTTTTTGAAGCTGTACCATTGGGATGGTAGCAAGCTGGTAAAGCAGTTTGAAATTGACTTCATCAAGGAGAAACTGGGTCGTGCTCACCAGATGCGTTTCGGTGCCTACTCGCTGTATGCGAAAAAGCCTGAAGCTGTTTCTCATACCGAGCTGGCGGAGTTGCGCTAAACGTGTACTTTGCGGAGGAGGCATCCGTCTCTGTCTGGAAAGAGAGCTGGCCGTCCATAGGTGGCGGCCGGGTTTCTTTCAGGCTGTTGCTTTTCTGGATCGTCATCATTCCGGTTGTGGCCTCCGGTGAAATACTGGAACCAGACCCGGTGCCCCTTGCGCCGGGTTACGGTGACCTGGGATATAACGTCCCGGAAGCCGGGAGCTACCGCCTTCCTGCGTGGAACCTGGCCGC
>VAPM010219901.1_pt1 | contig 9998 bp, 9 predicted proteins | sample 3395091 | NCBI WGS metagenome assembly VAPM01 (sample SAMN08290445, study PRJNA428436) | hydrothermal vent metagenome | isolation source: Deep-sea hydrothermal vent chimney 3 | place: Pacific Ocean: Juan De Fuca Ridge | reverse complement strand
GGTCTAGTATTATACCAACCATAGCCGCTTGTTTGGCGTTGAGTGTCATTTGCCCTAGTAAAGCAGCCGTTGTCCATTCTTTACTCTTACCAACGGTTTCAGCTAATTGCAGCCATGTAAGTTGCTTAGCTAGTTTTTGTGTAATGACTAATTCGGTCACTTCGTTGCGGGTCATGTTTTTTCTCCCTATATAATTAAAGCTATGCGGTTAAACAAGGCTAGCCACTAATGAAGTGGCTAGCCTGTATGACTTTAATATTTCTTATTCTTATAGAGTACGGTTGGGACTTGTTCGGACATGTGTGTAATACAGAGGGAGTCCAACTAACAATAAACCACCGGCTAAATTACCTAAAACAGTTGGAATTTCATTCCATATAAAATAATCAGCAACCGTAAAATCACCACCCATAATCATTGAGAAAGGGAATAAAAACATATTAACAATAGAATGCTCAAAACCCATAAAGAAAAACAGCATTACAGGCATCCACATCGCCATCATTTTACCGCTTGCTGAGGTTGAAATTATCGCACCGACAACACCCATAGAGACCATCCAGTTACACAACATGCCACGGATGAAGATAGTAAACCAACCATCGATGCCATGTGATTTATAACCGAGGGTTCTCGCTTCACCGATATGGCCGACTTTAGCGGCAATAGCGCCACCATCGGTACTAAATCCGTAGGTTAGAATAAATGACATCATAAAGGCAACGGCGAGTGCGCCGGCGAAGTTACCAAGAAATACTAGTCCCCAGTTTCGAAGTACTTGATTAACCGTCATGCCAGGTCTTTTATCAAAAAGAGCCAGTGGGACTAAGGTAAACACGCCAGTGAGTAGATCAAATTTCATTAGATATAGCATAATGAAACCCACGGGGAAAAGAATCGCACCGGTAAGAGGTGAGCCTGTTTTAACTGTAACGGTGATAGCAAATATAGCGGCAAGTCCTAAAATAGCGCCTGCCATGAAAGCACGAATCAATGTGTCTTTAGCGGACATGTAAACTTTGGCTTCTCCTGCATCCACCATTTTTGTCACAAATTCTGCCGGTTCTAAATAAGACATGACTACTTCCTCTCTGAAATCTAAATTAATATGATATGGAATACGTAAGCGCTATTCTTGTTAGTATCGTTGGTATTCGTAGAGATATTAGCAATAACAGTGCCATGTAGATGGTTATTAGCTATCTTATTGTTATAACTATACTTTATATAATCTAAGACGGTTTTAAAAGACTCAATATAGGTATTTGGCACCATTTTAGTGCTGGCTATGATCATATTGGTGCAAAGGAATAGTAGTGAAAAAGATACTCGTGATTGGTTATGTTTGGCCTGAGCCGAATTCCTCGGCGGCGGGTGGTCATATGATGTCGTTATTACGATTATTTAAAAAACAAAATTGGCAAGTAGAGTTCGCAACACCCGCACAAACCACTGAACATATGATTGATTTATCGGCGGAAGGGATATCGAGTCAAGCCATTCATTTAAATTGCGATAGTTTTGATGTGTATGTAAAACAATATCAACCTGATAGCGTATTATTTGATCGCTTCATGATGGAAGAACAGTTTGCTTGGCGGGTGGAAAAAAATTGTCCAGATGCGGTGAAGATTCTGGATACAGAAGATTTGCAATGTTTACGTCACGCACGGCATGAGGCTTATAAAGCTGGCAGAACAATGTTGCAGAGTGACTTATTTAGTGATATTGCAAAACGTGAAATAGCAGCAATTTTACGTTGTGACATTGCTTTGATTATTTCTTCTTATGAAATGAGTTTACTGCAAGATACCTTTAAACTTGATAAGGCATTACTATATCATCTGCCTTTTATGGTTAATTTAAATAACTTAGCGCATGAAACGAATACTTTTAATGAGCGACAACATTTTATGACAATAGGTAATTTTCGTCATGCGCCTAATTGGGATTCTGTTTTACAGTTACAAAAATTATGGCCACAGATTAGAAAACAAATACCCGAAGCAGAATGTCATATCTACGGTTCTTATCCGCCACCAAAAGCGACCGCACTGCATAAACCTGAAATAGGGTTTCTTATTAAGGGTTGGACAAAGGATGCCTTGGAAATAATGAGGCAGTATCGGGTATGTCTTGCGCCACTTAAGTTTGGTGCTGGAATAAAAGGGAAATTATTGGATGCGATGTTAGCGCAGACGCCGAGTGTAACCACATCAGTTGGTGCAGAAGGGATGGTTGACCACGAAAATTGGCCAGGTATCGTTGTAGATGAACAGGATGCGTTTGTAACAGCAGCCGTGAGCTTATATGAAAATGAAGAAATGTGGTTAAAGGCACAATCACAATGCATGACAATGGTTGAATCAAGATACGATGCCGAATTATTAGGGGTTAGCTTGATATCAAAAATAATTAATATAAGTGAAAATTTAACAGAGCATCGCTTAAATAATTTTACAGGTGCAATGCTAAAACATCATTCAATGGCGAGCACAAAATACATGTCACAGTGGATCGCAGCAAAAAATTTACAGAATACAGAGTCATAATATAAAAATGAATAATAAAATCATTGAATTGATTAAAGAGATTGCGAATCAAGAATTAAAGCATCGTTTTGCAAATGTGGTTAGGCGCCATAAAAAAGATGGCAGTTTTTTGACCGAGGCGGATTTAGCGGTTCAGACACGAATTGAAAAGTTGCTGTTGAAGAATTATCCAGAGATAAGTTTTCTAGGTGAAGAGATGTCGCAACAACAGCAACAAGCGGCATTGGAGGATTCACAGGGCGTATGGATCTTAGACCCTCTTGATGGCACTAGTAATTTTGCAGCAGGTATTCCCTATTATGCGGTGTCATTGGCATATATAAAAGCAGGAGAGGTTCAGTGGGGTATGGTTTATGATCCGGAACGAGATGAATGTTTTAGTGCAACGGCAGACAAGGGTGCAACATTAAATAATCAGTTATTAAAAAGTCCAGATCCAGATATTACGATTGAAAAATCAACGGCTGTTATTGATTTTAAACGTTTAAATTCTGAATTAGCATCGCGTATTGCATCACAGCCACCCTATAGTTCACAGCGCAGTTTTGGTGGTGTAGCACTTGATTGGTGTTGGTTAGCAGCAGGTCGTTTTCATCTTTACCTGCATGGGAAACAAAATATCTGGGATTATGCCGCAGGGCATTTAATATTTAATGAAGTTGCTGCATGTTCATGTACATTGCAGGGCGAAGCGGTGTTCGACTTTTCTTTACGTCCACGCTCGGCAGTCGCAGCTGCAGATAAACAATTATTTAAGCAATGGTGTGATTATTTGCGAATAGAGATTAATTAAGTACTGCTACCACTACAAAATGGCTTCAAGTCATCTGCAATACGCTGTATCACAATATTATAAGCGGCATTCATTGCTTGTACGTATTCACCATCACCATTCCAACCATTGTTAGTGCTGCCGGTACCGCGATATTTTTTGTGAAGTACCTTGCCATTAGGTGCTGTTATTCTCACATCCATTGCCATGGCACCATAAATACGGAAACCTTGTACTGCCCAGCTATAGAGTCTGTACATTTGTGGCTCAATAATAAAAGTGGAATCATCAAAATTGTTAGCATTAACGACATGATAGCCATATTCTTTAAGACTGGCGATCCCGGTATTGCTCCAGGCATTTACTTCTGAGCTGAAAAGAGGTTTGCTACCATTTTGGCCTAAGGTTTCTCTATTGCGGCGTGCATCAACAACTGGTGCAATCGCTATTTTGCAGTTACCGACATTAGATGTAGGTTCAAAATCATCAACACTTGGTTTCTCAAACTCCATTTTAAGCGGCTCAATGGCAATACGTTCAGGCGCTTCATCTTCGGCGTGGGCTGGTCCCGTTATTAATGCACAAGACAATAGGAGGTATATTAATTTATTCATAGTCATTATCTCACTTAGAATTCTACTGGTTCAGGTGCTTTAAACGGTTTATTTTCAAGTGAAACAAGTGTGCCATCTTTTTCGCGTAAAATAATACGTTTGTCGTTAGCTATCATAACCTTCCCTGTACGGCCAATAATATCCGTTCCTGTATTGTAGGTAAGCGTCATGGTTTGCTTTGATGGTGAAATAGTTTCACGACCAAGATCAATTTCAATTTGGCGAATAGTTTCACTAATCCCTTCAGCCATTGCTTGCCTGAATCTCTCGCCATTATTTTCTGTCCAGAGATCCATAGAATGTTGCATGCCATTACCAACAATAGGAGATTGGTATGTGATGGTATTGCGGTACGCGGCTTGTTCTTGGTTTTTAGACGCCATGTATGTGCCAGTAATAATATTAAATGTACGCAGATCCGGATCGAAGCTATAACGTGTATACGTTTCCAGATAGGTGTCTTCTTTCATATTAGCCATTAATTCATGGCGTTCAGAATCAGTAATAAGACGAGGCGTTGTTTTTATATTACTAATATTCAGACGAGCACGATGATTTAAAAAATCACGTAACTGTGGCCAGAATATTTCACGTAAATCGACATCATCAAAACTTTCATAAGCGGGTTCAAGCACTGCATAAATTTCTCGCATTCGACTTTCAGTGATCGAAGAGTCAATCGCTGCGCCAAGTAGTCCACCACCAAGGGCAACTGTGACATAGGATGGTTTTGAACGAGCAATAATTTCATCTTGCACGACCATGCTTACAACATGTACTAATTTGATGGATGCCGCTTTCTTACTATCAAGCGGAACATGTCGTGGTACGGTTTGACACCCAGCAAGGAATAGAATGAGTGGAATAACAAAAATAACATTGCGCAGCATTAGCCTACTTCCCCTAACTTATAGTTATAATTTATGCTGGAATACTACGTGAAAAATCGTATATAGGCTATATCAATCTTCAATAGATTTTAGTTGATATTGATTTCGATAGGGTTAAATTTTAATACAAGATCATCGCCATATTTAATATTGAGAATATAATCAGTAATGACTTCGATTAGTGATGTGTTATGGAAATGACCAATCTTGGTTTCTGGGTGTGGGTAATAAATCAGTCCTTTATAAGCTTTGTTATTAAAAATCACTTCACATTTAGAAAAAGAGAAATCCTCAGGAGGAAAACCTTCTGCCCAGTGTAGTGTCTTGACGGTAAATTCTGGCGTCAACATTTTAAATTCTTGTGGTGCAATGGATAGGTTCAGTGTTGCAGAGTGATAGGTTGAAATATCAACGCCATGCTTTTTGAAATAAGGCGTTTGCATGGCGATCGAACCATCAGGGTAGGGAGAATCTTCAGCTGCCCCTGATGCAATTTTATGACCTTCTACTAATACGGCATGGATAGATGATGTCGCTTGGCTTGTCATCTAGTCACAGTTTAACTATGTGGGACATGACCATTTGCTGTTCCTGCTTTTAAGTGAGGCCCTTCGTGACTGGTTTCAATATGATAAGCTGGATCAAGTGTGACAGTTGGTTCTGGTGCTGCTATTGCAGCCTGAGGGGCTAGAGTACCTGATACAGATGTGTTCCCTCCATTAGAACCATCGGTCGCGCCTGAACTTGCCACCACAAGATTAATGATGGGTTTCGCTTCTATGCCAAGATTTGCCGCATTTATGTCAGATGAATTGATGGTATCTACTGCCAAGCTGGTATTTCCTGTACGAGTTGGTGACGCATCATCACTGTTAGCATTTAAGCTTGAAGAAACGTGCTTAGAAGAATTTGTGTGTGCAGCTTGATTAATAGCATCATTGTGGCTTTCGTTTACACTAGGGTTACTACCCGTTATATGAGCTAAATTGGTTAGTACCTGCTGTCCACCATTTTCAAGAATAGTCCCTGGAAAATAATTAAAGCTGCCGCTGATAATTTTTATTTCAGATACACCGGGCGCAGGTGTTTCACTGTATTTTACAATTTCCGCTTTAGTATTGGGTCCAAGTGTTAGCATGCTTTCGTCATTAAACAAGATAGTTAGATTACCATTCGCACCTGTACTAATAACATCGCCAACATTAATGACTGAATTGGTCTCAAAAGCACCTTTATCCTGCAAATTAGCATTCACGGCAATGGCGACGACGCCAATATCGGCATTTAGTATTGAAGGTAGCGCGAGGAATAAGTAAAGTGGCAGTACATACCACCGAGAGCTAATAGTGCTGTATTTCATTCTGACATTCTCGTGTGAGATAAAAAATATCCATTAATTTGGTTTATATCGTCCACTGATAATGTTTTTATAGGTTAGCTTTATATGACGAGTTTTCAAGGTAAATAGTTGGCATTTTAGTCATAAGTTATTGATTGGTTATAATGCTTTTTCTACATACATACAGGTATGCTAGTTATAGATAATGAAAATTAAGATTCTTAAGGTATAAATTGGTTGAAATAAATATGATGGATGATTGCATAAAGCAACTCGAAGCAACGGGTGATTACCTCATTATTAAGCGCTTCATTCCGGTTGACGCATACCACGCACCCAATGAGGCACAAAAAAGAATCGGTATTTTTCTTGATACGGAAACTACTGGTTTAGATCCGAATTCAGATAAAGTCATTGAATTGGCAATGGTGCCGTTTGAGTTTGATTCAGCAGGTAATATCTATCGACTCTTACCTGAATATAATGGTCTCAATGATCCACATATGCCGATCCCCGAGATTGCCCAGAAAATTACCGGTATTACCGACGACATGGTCAAAGGTCAGTCGATTGATCTGGATGCGGTTAAAAAGATGCTTTCTGATGCAGCTATCGTCATCGCTCATAATGCTCGTTTTGATCGTCCTTTTTGTGAAGATTTATTAGACGAGTTTAAAGATATTTCATGGGCATGTTCGATAGCAGATATCAATTGGAATGAAGAAGGCATCGAAGGTGTAAAGTTAGAATTTCTTGCCTATAAATATGGCTTCTTTTTTGAAGGGCATCGCGCCACCATTGATTGTCAGGCAGGAATAGAAATACTTTCTAAACCATTACCCGTTTCGGGTGATTTAAGTTTGAAACGTTTATTAGAAACAGCACGTCAGACAAATATTCGTTTGTGGGCAGAAGGCTCACCATTCGAGAAAAAAGATGAGTTAAAAAAACGTGGCTATCGCTGGAGTGCCGGCGAGAAGGGTAAACGTAAAGCCTGGTATAAAGATATTTTAGAAACTGAACTTGAAGAAGAAATGCAGTACCTGAATGATAATATTTATACACGGCATATTGATGAATTACCCATGGATAAATTTAATGCGACATTACGTTACTCACATAGACTATAGATAACGGGTATTTTTCGAATAACGTGTACCCTATGCATAATTTCTCTATAATACGCTTCCATTATGAGCATAGAGCTTATTAACCCATTGATTATAGAGAAAGTCACGATGTCTAAGTCTACGATTTATTACACCATTACCGATGAAGCACCGGCTTTAGCGACACAGTCTTTTTTGCCAATTGTAAAGGCATTCACAGGTGCAGCAGGTATTACCATTGAAACACGTGATATCTCTCTGGCGAGTCGTTTATTAGCTAATCTTTCCGATAATCTGAGGGATGATCAAAAACAAATTGATGCGTTGGCGGAATTAGGCGATTTAGCTAAAACACCTGATGCCAATATTATTAAGTTACCAAATATTAGTGCCTCGATTCCACAGCTAACTGCCGTGATTAAAGAATTACAGGCAAAAGGTTATGACATTCCTGATTATGAAGATGCGAAAGACCGTTACGCTAAAGTATTAGGCAGTGCAGTGAATCCGGTTTTACGTGAAGGTAACTCTGATCGTCGTGTTGCTGACCCGGTTAAAGAGTATGCACAAAAACATCCCCATTCAATGGGTGCTTGGTCTGCTGATTCCAAATCACATGTGGCTTCGATGCCTGACGGTGATTTTTATGGTAGTGAAAAATCAGCCGTTATAGAAAAAGCCGGTGATGTAAAAATAACCTTACACACGGATGATGGGCAGATCACTGTCTTAAAAGAATCAACACCTGTATTAGATGGCGAGATTATTGATGCATCGGTGATGAGTGTGAAAGCATTGCGTCGTTTCTTTGAAGAGGCAATGCAACAAGCTAAAAATGAGGACGTGCTTTTATCATTACACATGAAAGCGACTATGATGAAAGTGTCTGATCCGATTATATTCGGGCATGCGGTGAGTGTGTATTACAAAGATCTGTTTGAGAAACATGCTGACCTATTTAAAGAATTAGGTGTTGACCCTCGTAACGGTTTTGGTGATGTGATTGCTAAGATAGCCACTTTGGCGGATGCACAACGTAAAGAAATAGAGTTAGATGTTGATGCTGTATATGCAAGTCGCGCTGCATTGGCGATGGTGAACTCGGATAAAGGTATCACCAATATGCATGTACCGAGTGACGTAATTATTGATGCCTCTATGCCGGCGGCTATACGTACTTCAGGAAAAATGTGGGGTAAAGATGGCAAGTTGCATGATACCAAGGCGATGATCCCTGATCGCAATTATGCGGGCATTTATCAAGCAACCATTGATTTTTGTAAAGAACACGGTGCCTTTGATCCCACCACAATGGGTACAGTGAGTAATGTCGGTCTTATGGCACAGAAAGCCGAAGAATACGGTTCACATGACAAGACCTTTGAAATTCCTGCGGCGGGTATTGTGCGTATTATGGATGCAGCAGGAACCATATTACTTGAGCATCAAGTTGAGCAAGGTGATATCTGGCGCATGTGTCAGACCAAAGATATTCCGATTCAGGACTGGGTGAAGCTTGCGGTAACGCGAGCACGGTTAACCGGGCAGCCAGCTATTTTTTGGTTAGATGAGAATCGAGCCCATGATGTGAAGTTGATTGATAAAGTGACGGCGTATTTGCAAGACCACGATACTAAAGATTTAAATATCCAAATTATGGCGCCATTTGAAGCAACACTTTATAGCTTAGAACGTGTTAAAGCCGGTGAAGATACAATTTCAGTTTCAGGTAATGTGTTGCGTGATTATTTAACCGATTTATTTCCTATTTTAGAATTAGGCACGAGTGCCAAAATGTTGTCGATTGTGCCATTACTTGCCGGTGGTGGATTATTTGAAACTGGTGCCGGTGGTTCAGCACCGAAACATGTAGAGCAAGTGTTACAAGAAAATCATTTACGCTGGGATTCCTTAGGTGAATTTTTAGCTCTGGCCGTTTCATTAGAAGATATGGCACACAAAACAGATAGCAACAAGATTAATGTTTTAGCTGAAGCATTAAACAACGCGAATAGTCAGTTCTTAAATAATGATAAATCACCGTCGAGAAAGGTCGGTGAACTGGATACACGCGGGAGTCATTTTTATTTAGCCATGTATTGGGCACGAGCCTTAGCTGCGCAAGACAATGATGCTGAATTAAAGGCAACGTTTACCCCCATTGCTGAACAGCTAAGTAGTAATGAAGCCAAAATAGTCAAAGAGCTGAATGGTGTGCAAGGCACGGCTGTTGAACTAGGAGGCTATTATCTTCCTGACAACGTATTAATGGCACAGGTGATGCGACCAAGTGTAAGCTTTAATGTGGTGATTGATAGTTTAGTTCGTTAATCGTTGCATTAAGTATTTTTCTAATTTGTCCGCGAGTCCTTCGCGGTTGAGTTTTCTTAATTCACTAATGAGTTCTTTCCATTTAGCATTAGTGTCGCCCGTAAGGCGGAATTCTCTAATTGTATCTAGCGATATAGCAGGGGGGATTTTTTTTCGTAACAAAAATTGCATTGCGACCTGGTTTCGTTGGCGTTGATTGGTAATCATGTCTTTACTGATTTCTTGTTTCATTTTCTCAGGGGTTGAAACAGCGGGGCTCTCTGCTAAAAGTGAAGAGATAGCATGTTCTTTAGGCGCTTTTGAGCGTTTGAGTTCTTTTTTAGGTTTAGGGCGGGTTGATGAAACAATTGAATCAAATTCATTGGTAAACGGGCTAACGCCTTTAACTATT
>VAPM010006803.1_pt1 | contig 10000 bp, 10 predicted proteins | sample 3395091 | NCBI WGS metagenome assembly VAPM01 (sample SAMN08290445, study PRJNA428436) | hydrothermal vent metagenome | isolation source: Deep-sea hydrothermal vent chimney 3 | place: Pacific Ocean: Juan De Fuca Ridge | reverse complement strand
ATATCATTCTATAATGCGATGCAAGACTACTATAAAAGCAAAATTGCGAGCATTGAATCTGAATATGCAAAGAAAAGGGATAAGCGTGAGAAACGTTTAAAGGAGCGTATTGCAAGTCTTGAAAAAGAAGTGCAAGTATTGAGCGCTTAGCTTTTGTTGTGAAAGGGGAGTCAACATCGTGTTGCTTCCCTTTTTTTTATTCAAACTACTTCTTCAATAAAGAATGGCGATATCAAAAGAGAGAGTATTCAATCAATATTAGCCCAAAGTTAAACTCGTAAAATACACCCATCAAAAGACTACGGCATAAAGCCATCGCACCATCCACGCTTATTTATTCCGTTTCCTTTTGAGCTGAGATTTTAGCTTCCGTTTGGGTACTGCTCAAATATTGTTTAACTAAAATTTTAGCATTATGAAAAAAGCATCTAAAAACCCCAACATTGCTCTTCAAGAAGCAGAAGAACATTATCAATTAAGTAGTGAAAATTACACCATTGAAGGTGCAGAAAGTCACTTAGCCTACTACAGAGATAAACATCCGATGAACTATCGAACACTATTAGAATATTATTCAAACTAAAATCTCATATTATGGAAAATTTTAATTTAGTACAACTTGATTTTGGGTTCGAATGCGAACCTTTACAAACAAAGAAGAAAACATCAAAGTCAAATAAAAAGCGTAGTATCGATTTCGTTTTCAATTTTATGGATTGTCTTACCAGTCCTATCATTGTCTTTAAATCCGCTTGGCAAGATACCATACCGAAAGACATACTTAAGAACATAAAATTATCGCGAATACTATGTTCAATGAAACAAGAAGAAATGGCATCGCTTACAGAAACTTTAGCATATATTATGCCCAGAACTTATGAAGCACCAATGCCCACCGAATGGGTAAATATTTATACCTGGCTAGGGCTTCAGTATGCAGGTCAATTCAAAAATAAAGAACAGTTGAGTGCAATGACCGATATAGCACCAAATGAACTTTCAGAATACGAAATGGGACTTTTGAATGATTTGAGAAGATGGATTTATGATAAAAGAAGAAAGGCTTTAAAAGATAGATTGAAAAATACTGAAAAATCAGAAACAAATATATTACCAGAAAATCAAAAAGAACTTTTTGAAGAGTGAGCTAACTACTCACAAAAGTAATATTAGCATTTCATTGAATACGAGTTTCATAACCCATTCAGCACATTCCCCTGCATTTCGCGAAAGGCTACATTTCGGCAAAAGAGCTTCACTACATTAGTCTTGAACACAATTCACAATTTTAGCTTTCCATTCCGTTAACCCTTCCCGATGCTCTGGGAAGGAACACTACATTCCCGAGCTAAAATTGTGAATTAAGTCCGCTTGATAGGAATTCCATTTAATTATTTGGTACCACTTCCTATGTTTTTATACTTCACAAAAGCTTTTAGAAGTACATCCGAACCCTCGCCGTTATACCCTTTTTTTGACAGCAAAATACCAATATTTTGAACTTGAACAGACTGCATAAATCAGGCTCGTACCTCGCTCTTTTTTATAAGTCCTTATCAATTCAAAATCTTGAAAACGTATCAGCAACAAAAAAAGGTAACAGCGAGGGCGCTATGGGAAGTAAATCTAAAATGAATCTTATGAAATCTTACAAAAACATCAAAAAGGAAGCGGCACCAAAAAAAACAAAAAAGGAAAACGCTCAAGATATAATAAGTAAATCACTTCAAAAAAATAGAAATATAAACTGTCTGAATGGTTCGGACGGTAGTTTAATTAATCTTTAAATATTTTATTATGAGTACTTTAAAAAATCACGTACAGTTAATTGGAAACGTTGGACAAGAACCAACCATTACTAATCTTGAAAGCGGTAAAAAAGTCGCCCGTTTTTCACTAGCAACAAACGAATATTACAAGGATGCCAAAGACGAAAAGCAAACAGAAACGAATTGGCATACCGTTGTAGCTTGGGGCAAGACTGCTGAAATTATTGAAAAATATGTTGAAAAAGGCAAAGAAGTAGGTGTTTCGGGGAAACTGAAATCTCGAAGCTATGAGGACAAAGATGGTATCAAGCGATATGTTACCGAAATTGAAGCGAATGAAATCCTTTTACTTGGAAGTAAAAACGACAAGTAGAACTTAAAATTAAAGAGGACGTTCCTCTCGAAAGTTGCGCCCTCTTTTTCATTATTCACACTTTAATTATATGTACAATGAAAGCACAAGTTAACGAAATAAAAATCAGTTACAAAGGTGGATTAAAATCCTCAATGTGGCAGAAAATTAGCAATTCGAAAGATGCGGCTGAACTACTTTATGAAGATTGGGACAAAGACATTATAGGCATACAAGAAACCTTCAAGGTTGTATTGTTGAATAACAGCAATAAGGTAAAAGGAGTATATCAACTTTCGCAAGGTGGAATTACGGGTACATTAATAGACTTGCGGATTTTGTTTGCGGTCATTTTAAAATCTCTATCAGTAGCTATAATTTTAACACACAACCACCCAAGTGGAAAATTGGAACCTAGTGATGCGGATAAAAAGTTGACGGAAAGGATTAGTAAGGCATCGAAATTATTCGATATTACCATCCTTGACCATTTAATATTTGCGCCCGATGGGGATTATTATAGTTTTTCTGATAACGGTATTTTATAAAACAGTAGACTATGGTATATCTCAATTTTACAGACTTGAGCGAAGAGGCTCAAAATCGACTTTTAGAAAATTCTAAAAAAGATGTGGAACGAAAATTTGGCGATAGTATTCGCAAATACGTAAAAGAAAATTATACCTGTTTTGAAACGATGATTGAGGAAGAAGCACTTCGGAATTTGTATTCCTATAAATACGTATTCAACATATAATTTTCTGAATTTTTCAATCGAACACCTCTAAAATTTAGAGGTGTTTTTGTACGCAATTAATACCAAGTCAATAAAAAAACGTATCTTTATATCGCTGGAAAACAGCATACAAATTAAAGTAAGGTTATCCACTTTTCGACTTTCGCCGATATCCTTACACATCGAAAAACAACATATCGGAAATTCATTTTCCCAAAATGGCAATTGGCTTTTTAGCCGGATTGTATGGATTTTTGTCACGCTTGCGCGTGACGAAAAGGAATAGCAAGAGGGTAACACGCTGCGCGATGTTTCGGATTCCTTTTTGTTTTCAAATAGCTGATTATCAGTAATTTGAATATATTACAATTTCTTGACAATCAACGATTTGCGACAAACGGGCTGGAAACGCCCATTTTTAGGGAAGATTTTGCGACAAATCGGCGAAATATGGACTCATTTATCGGAATTAGATTTAAAAAGGAAGCTGCAAAACGTTTCCAAACATTCTCACGCACTTACTTCAAATCGCACACCGAGGCGATGGTTACAATGCTCGATTTTTTCTTTTATAATGAAATATCGCCAAAAGAAAAATTAGGTCCGACTGGACGAACCATCGAAGCCAAGTTACTTAAAAGAATCAATGCAGTCATTGCCATAATGAGAGATGTGGAAAGGACACAAACCAAACCAACGGTAGCGATGATGCAATCCCTTTTTGAAACTGAAGAACCAAACAAAAAACCGCTGATTGTAGAAAAGAAATATGCTGAAGAAAAAAAGGAAGTACACTTTCGCGAAAAGCAAAATTCTACTAACCAACTATAAATTTTTGAGCTATGTATATCACAATCACACCTCAAAAATTAGGAGGCAATTACTCTCAAAGTTCAGCAGATTTGGTAGGCTATTTAGAGAAAGAAAATGAAGGTTTAGAACAACGAGATATGGAACATTTTTTTAATCAATATGGCGATGAGATTTCTGCTGAAGAGGTGGTTAAAGAAATTGATGGAAACAAAGCAAAATTAAAAAAGAAAGAACCTAAATTTTATTCGATAACAGTCAGTCCTTCCAAGTATGAATTGAAGCGATTACAGAACAGTCGTGAAGATTTAAAAACCTACACTCGTGAACTGATGAAAGATTATGTGGCATCCTTCAATCGAGAAATCAATGGACGACCGATAACCATCGATGATGTTAAATACTATGCCAAAGTAGAACATCAACGAACCTTTAAAGGAATGGATAAACAGATAAAAGAAAACCAACCTTATGCTACAAAAATACTTCAGCTCAAAACGGATATCCGAAATATTCAAGAAGGACGAGCTGAAGGAAATATTAAAAATATGAAAAGAGAAATTGCCAAACTGGAACGACAAGCACCACATCAGCAGAATGGAAAACGAATTGTTCAGGGAATGCCGAAAGATGGAAACCAAAGTCATATTCATATTATCGTTAGCCGAAAAGATGCTTCCAATTCGGTCAGTCTTTCCCCAGGAAGTAAGCACAAAGCTTCAGAAGTTGAAATGCACGGTAAGAACGTAAAACGAGGTTTTGACCGTGATAAATTTTTTGAAAAAGCAGAAAAAACTTTTGATAAGACTTTCGGGTATAAGCGCAACTTTGCTGAAACCTATAAAGCGAAAAAAGATTTTGTAAAAAATCCCAACCTATATTTTGCTGCGTTGATGAAATTACCTGCTAACGAAAAAGCATTGGCGTTCAAAATGATTACTAAAACAGGGTTGCCAGTTATACCTAATATACCAACGAGCCAAGCTCAATTGGCACTTAGGGTTTTCAAAAGATTAAGACGTGGTGCAGAAGTGGCCATAAAATCAAGTTCAATTGGAATTTAATTTAAGATGATGAAAATAGAAGGCCTTTTTATGATACTCTCGATTATCGGCGTTACGACCTTAATTTTCTATGCGGTGTTTCGTTTAAGTAGATATGCATTTCTATTGAATTTCGTAATGCTCTCAGTCTTCGTGTTCTATATTTCCGAAGGAAATGAATTAGTATCACTATTGCTTTATTTGGTTTGTCCGCTAATGCTAATTAATACAGGATTGTATGTTTTCCTGCATAAAACTGAAAACACACGAAATGGAAATACGATGTACCAAGTTAACTTTGCTACGAACAAAGGAAACTTCAAATTAGATAATATTAAACGTGGTGCATCTATTATTGGTTCTGCTGGAAGTGGTAAGACGGAAAGTGTGGTTTATGGTTTTCTGAAACACTTCCGGAAAGAAGGATTTTGCGGCATCGTTCACGACTATAAAGATTTTGAATTGACCGAAATGGCTTATCCACTTTTTAAGGATGGCGATATATCTTTTAAGGTCATTTCCTTTGATAAAATCATACATAGGGTAAATCCTATTGCACCTCGATATTTAGAGAACGAGGAAAGCGTAAACGAAGTGTCAAGGGTGCTGATTGAAAACCTTTTAGAACAAAGAGAAAGCGGAACAACTGGCACAACAAAATTCTTTAACGATGCTGCAGAAGGTTTGATTGGTGGGCTAATTTGGAAATTGAAAATAGACTACCCTAAATATTGTACGCTACCTCATTTGATAGCGATTTACCAACACCTAGATACAGATAGCCTTATCCAGTTTTTGGAAACCAATACCACATCAAGAGCAATGGCAGATGCTTTTATTAGCGGAAAAGATTCTGATAGACAAACAGCAGGAGTGAAAAGTACTTTGGCCAATGCGCTAAAACGCATTAGCACGCAACGCATTTTTATGGCACTATCCGCAGATGAAGTACCACTCAATATAAATAATGAAGAAAATCCAGCGGTCATTTCAATAGTGAACAATCCTAAATTTGAGACATCCTATTCGCCAGTAATCGCTACCATTATTCACACCATTACCAAGCAAATGAGTGTGCGAAATTCCAAACCGTCGTTCTTATTGATGGAAGAAGCGCCGACCATACGTTTATTAAATATGCACCGCATTCCTGCAACTTTGAGAAGCTATGATATTGCCACCATCTACGTAATGCAAGATAAAATACAGAACGATATGATGTATGGCGATAAGGCGAGCAAAGCAATTTTAAGTAATCTATCCTACCAGTTTTTCGGTAAGGTCAATGACCCTGACACCGCCAAATACTACGAACGCTTCTTTGAAATCATTAAAGACCCAACCAAGAGTATAAGCCGAGGACATAATTTGGATTTTGATACAAGAATTACTACTGGAGAAAAAGAAATTCCAAAAATTAGAGCAGATGTATTTTTTCGCTTAAAGCAAGGTGAGTTTATTACTTATGCGGATGGTAAGGATAAAAAGGTGCGGTTTAAATTAGCTGATATTCAAAGAGAGTTACCGAAGGAATCCAAGCAATTTTCTCAGGCTGATTTGGAAGAAAATTTTGAAAGGATTTATGATGAGGCGAGGTCAATATTTAATTAGCATTATGGTGGTGCAATAGGTGGTGTAAAAAAAACTTTATTTAGAAAAACTATTTTTGATTTGAAAATAATAACCAAATAGAAGTGAACATCCATAAATTTGGAAATATTCCAAATAATAGTAAAACTTCGATTATCAAAATATCAAAATCATTTGTACCTTTGGGATTAATTTAGTATATAACTAACAAACAGGTATTTTGGACAACTTTCAATATGATTGATTTTGATATAATAGAAAATTTAGGCTTGGATAAAGCCGTCTCTGTTACTTCGGAATCTAATCAAATTTCTGAAAGCCAGTTAGTTGTAATAAATCAAGTTAAAGACTTCGGTATTGATGAGATTTATTTCAGTACAGACGAAAATCACAATAGTTATCCTGCGGTTTTTCTAAAAAAAGTCCAAAAATTTGATGACTTAGCACTTCGGAAAGTTGCAATTGCTCAAAAAAAGATTTGGAATTTTAAAAAGGTAATTTTTCTATACGTTTATTCAGAAACTGAAATTCGTATTTACAATTGTGCGGAGAAACCTCTTTTGATTAAATCAGATGATTTTGATTACAAGAAGGAGCTTAAAACACTCGAAATAGAGTCTTACAAGTTCTCGGATAAAGCCAAACTTAAACAGCTTCAAAATCTTTTTTCTACCATTGCTATTGATACGGGTATTATATGGACATTGGAAGAAGCATTTGAGATTAGAAAGAAGATAAGCCTTCAACGAAGGGTCGACAAATACCTTGTAGAGAGCCTTACTTATACTGCCAAGCAATTACAAGCAGAAGGATTAGAAATCAACCTTATCCACAAAATAATAATGCGTTCTCTATTTCTTTTGTATCTAGAGGATAGAGGTGCTACGGATGCAAAATTCTATTCAGAAATAAAAAAAGGAGCACAATCTTATTTTGATATTCTAGACGATGCAGATAAAACATATTCTCTTTTTCAGAAACTGGAAGAATATTTCAACGGTAATGTTTTTACTTTAGATAGCAATGAGTTAATCTCTAGAGAACATCTACAAATCATCAGAAAGTGTTTTATTAACGGCAATGATAATTCCTCTCAGCAGAATCTTTTTGAAGATTTACGCCTTTTTGATTTTAGCATTATTCAAATAGAATTATTGAGTGAAATCTACGAGAATTTCCTTGCCGAGATAAATCCTACTTTAAAACAAGATACAGGTACATATTACACACCACCTTCCCTAGTTGAACTCATATTGAATGAGAAATTACCAATCTCTAGGACAGAAAAGAATTTTAATGTTAAGGTATTGGATCCAACTTGCGGTTCGGGTATTTTTTTGGTTGAAAGTTTCAAACGTTTGGTTAAGCGTCACGAAAATGCAAATGCAAAAAAGCTTACAGACTTTAATGAGTTGAAAAAGCTACTAACGGATAATATATTTGGTATTGAGATACACCCTCAGTCCATCAAGGTAGCAGCTTTTAGTCTTTATTTAGCTTTGGTAGATAATTTGAATCCTAAAACGATTTGGCAGAATAAAGATTATCGCTTGCCATATCTGATAAACGACCCTTCGGATGATACCTTGGTAGAACAAGGTAATAATCTATTCCGTAGTGATACTATTCAGCAAAATCCAGAAGTAGAACAAATCAATTTTGATTTGGTGGTGGGAAATCCGCCTTTTGGCACTAAGAATCTATCCCAAACTATTCGAGATTACAGCAATAAATACGGTTTCGCAAAGGAAATGGTTCTTCCATTTCTACATAAGGCGACAACGTTCTCTGAAAATGGAGAAATCGCTTTAATTTTCAATACCAAAATACTTACCAATACCAAAATAACGTATCAAAATTTTAGAAAGTGGCTTTTCAATGAATGTTATGTGGAGAAGATTTATAATTTTTCAATTTTACGAAATGCACCTAAAAATTTTGGAGGTCAATTGTTTGGTTCGGCTACTGGCCCAATAAGTGTCGTTTTTTATCAAAAAAAAGCACCAAAGAAAAAATCGGACACCATTGTTTACTATGCACCCAAAACATTTATCAAATCAAATGTCATTGAAGGTGTAAGCATCGATAGTTCAGATTTAAAGTTTTTACCACGCGAAGAATGTGAAAAGCAAGACACAAAAATTTGGAAAGTGGCAATGTGGGGCGGAATGTCCGACTTTAGACTGATAGAAAAATTAAATTCTAAAAATCACCAGACTATTGAGCAATTTAATAAAGCACATAGTATTGAATCGGGTGTTGGATTTCAACTTTTAACTCAAAAAAAAGATGAACCCAGGAATTCGGAGATATTATCTGAGTTACCATATTTAGATGCTAGTTCAATAGAAAGGTTCTACACACAAAGTTCACGATTGAAAGGCATAAGAGATTCTGTTAAAACACCAAAATCGAAATCTTTTTACAAAACGTTTTACAATGTAGATGATATCGATGATATTGAAATTTTTTCGCACTTCAGACGTCTTGGAGATATTCAGGCATTTGTGAACACCCATATTGTTGTCAAAAAAGGATTAGAAAAGAATAGTGTTTGCTCATCCTTAATAGATGTGGATTGTTCTTTTAGAGATGGTGTTTACGGTTTTTATTCGAGTAAAAATGATAATTCTATTCTCAAAGTTTTAAACTCATATTTCAATTCTAAACTAAGTAGTTATTTTTTATTTATGACTATTTCTTCCTATGGAATAGAAAGGGAGCAGATTATGAAGAACGAATATCTTTCAATTCCTATTAATTTGAAAGAATCTGAGATTTCTAAAATTCTAAAATTATCTGAAAAGTTTATCAAAAAAATTAAAGGTTTGGATTTTTGGAATATTGAAGAAAAACGAAACCAATTGATAACTACTTTCAGCGAAACTGTTGAAGGAATTATTAATAAAAGTTTTGGATTGAATGAAGATGAAATTAACCTATTAAATGATGCATTAGATTACAGTTTAGATTTGTTTCATTCAAAAGCTAAGTCAAAGGCTTTGAATCCTGTTCGCAATATTGAGGACTATTCTAAGAAGATTAGCGGAAAATTAAATCAATTTTTAAATGGACAGAATCTATTTGCAAATGCTACGGTATTTGACACAAATCATTTCTCGCCTCTATTGCTAATGAAACTTTCGTTTGAAGAAAATGAAAAGGAAGTTTCAAAATCTCAAGAGGATGTAACACAGGAATTACAAAAGCTGGACAAGCTTTTGTGGACTAAACAAAGTACAAACATATATTTCAGAAAAAAATTAAATTATAAAACAGGCAACGAGATTTTTATTGTTCGTCCCAATCAGAGGAGATTCTGGACTCAATCGATGGCGATTGAAGATGCATCAGAATTAATACTGGAAATCCTTAATGAAGTATAAGAAATGGGATTAAACAAAGTAATAGTTGCTAGCTTTAAAAGAGGCTTTGAAGAAAAGTGCTTTCAGCTGATAACAAAATCTTATGTTTCAGCTATGGAAACTAAGGTCATCAAACTAAACTGGGATGAAAATGATATTACCTCAGAGCTTCATCAGCATATACAAGATAATCCGCTAAGATTGGAGTGGAATATCCATTCCAACGTAGAGAAACACCTTCCTAAAGACGAGATAAAGAAAGAAAAAGGCTTTGCCGCCAAATTACCTAGAATTGACTTAACATTTGCAGTTATAAGCTCTAAACTAGAATATGT
>VAPM010133015.1_pt1 | contig 10003 bp, 12 predicted proteins | sample 3395091 | NCBI WGS metagenome assembly VAPM01 (sample SAMN08290445, study PRJNA428436) | hydrothermal vent metagenome | isolation source: Deep-sea hydrothermal vent chimney 3 | place: Pacific Ocean: Juan De Fuca Ridge | reverse complement strand
ATGGACAAACTGATTATCACCGGCGGCGCCTGTTTGGCGGGCGAGATCCGTATCTCCGGCGCCAAGAACGCCGCCCTGCCCATCCTCGCCGCGACCCTGCTGGCCGATGGCCCCATGACCGTGGGCAACGTGCCGCATCTGCAGGACATCACGACCACCATGGAGCTGCTCGGCGCCATGGGTGTGCGTCTGGTGATCGACGAGAAACTGGCCATCGAGTCCGACACCTCCACCCTGCAGCACTGCGTTGCGCCCTATGATCTGGTGAAGACCATGCGCGCCTCCATTCTGGTGCTGGGGCCGCTGCTGGCGCGCTTTGGCGAGGCCGATGTCTCCCTGCCCGGTGGTTGTGCCATCGGCAGCCGGCCGGTGAATCTGCATATCGACGGTCTGCGCGCCATGGGCGCCGATATCTCAGTGGAGAACGGCTACATCAAGGCCAAGGCGGATCGTCTCAAGGGCGCCACTATCGTGCTCGATATCGTCACCGTCACCGGCACTGAGAACCTGATGATGGCCGCGGCGGTGGCCGATGGCACGACGATTCTGGAGAATGCCGCACGCGAGCCGGAGGTGGTGGACCTGGCCGACTGTCTCAATGCCATGGGCGCAAAGATCAGCGGTGCCGGCACCTCGGCCATCACCATCGAGGGCGTAGAGCGCCTGCGTGGTGTGCACTACAACGTGTTGCCCGATCGCATCGAGGCCGGCACCTATTTGGTGGCGGCAGCGATCACTGGCGGGTGCATCAAGATCAAGGATGTGCAGCCGGCGGCGCTGGATGCGGTGCTGGCCAAGCTGCGCGAGGCCGGTGCCGAGATCGAGACCGGCGAGGACTGGATCAGTCTCGACATGCAGGGCCGACGTCCCAAGGCCGTGAGTGTACACACCGCGCCGTATCCCGCCTTTCCCACCGACATGCAGGCCCAGTTTACCGCCCTCAATTCGGTGGCCGAGGGCACCAGTGTGATCACCGAAACGGTGTTTGAGAACCGCTTTATGCATGTGCAGGAGCTGGAACGCATGGGCGCCGAGATCCGCCTCGAGGGCAACACCGCCATCGTCAGTGGCGTCGAGCGCCTCACCGGTGCGCCGGTGATGGCCACCGATCTGCGCGCCTCCGCCAGTCTGGTGTTGGCCGGTCTGGTGGCCGATGGCGACACCGAGGTGCAGCGTATCTACCACATCGACCGTGGCTACGAGCGCATCGAGGAAAAGCTGGCCCTGCTGGGGGCGAAGATCCGCCGCGTGCCGGAATGAGGGTCTGCGGCCCAGTGTTGAATGTGTAGGAGCGGCTTCAGCCGCGACAGCTGTGTCCGGCGAATATGTCGCGGCTGAAGCCGCTCCTACAGAATGATTTATTGCAGAGCGTCTAGTATTGAACCATGAGTGAATCCAACAACAACGCGCTGGTGATTGCCCTCTCCAAGGGGCGTATCTTCAAGGAGACTCTGCCGCTGTTGGCGCATGCCGGCATCGAGCCCGTGGACGACCCCGAGTCCAGCCGCAAGCTGATCCTCGACACCAGCCGTGACGATGTGAAGCTGCTGATCCTGCGCGCCACCGACGTGCCCACCTTTGTACAATACGGTGCCGCCGACCTCGGCGTGGCGGGCAAGGACGTGCTGATGGAGCATGGCGGCGAGGGCCTGTACGAGCCCGTCGATCTCGACATCGCCCGCTGCCGGCTGATGACCGCCGGGCGTGTGGACGACAGCGGCGCTAATGGTCGCCGCCTGCGCGTGGCCACCAAGTTCGTCAATTGCACGCGGCGTTTCTATGCCGAGCGCGGGGAACAGGTGGAGATCATCAAGCTTTACGGCTCCATGGAACTGGCGCCGTTGGTGGGCCTGGCCGACCGCATCGTCGATGTGGTGGACACCGGCAACACCCTGCGTGCCAACGGCCTCGAACCGCTGGAACACATTGCCGACATCAGCTCACGGCTGATCGTCAACAAGGCCTCGATGAAAATGAAGCACGCGCGCGTCAAGGCCGTCATTGATGACATCGCCGAGGCGGTGGCGCAGCGGGGATAGCAAAATTTTCAGCGCAAAGTTTTTGTAGGGTGGGCATCGCCCACCAGAAATGAAGCAAGGAGCGTCGTGGTGGGTCGTGCCCACCCTACGGGACTGAATCCGAGCAACCACAGCCGACAACACTATGAACATCACACGCCTCGATACCTCTGATTCCGATTTCTGGCCTCGCCTTGAAAAGATGCTCGCCTGGGAGGGTGTCTCCGACGATGCCGTCAACGACATCGTCAAGGAGATCATCCAGGCCATCCGCAGCCGCGGCGACGCCGCGTTGGTGGAATACACCAACCGCTTTGACCGCATGTCGGTGGGCGGCATGGCCGAGCTGGAGATCGCCGGCGAGCGCCTGCAGGCGGCCCTGGACGGTCTGCCTGCGGAGCAACGCAGCGCCCTGGAGCTGGCCGCCGAGCGGGTGCGCCGCTACCACCAGCGTCAGCGGCAGGAGAGCTGGAGCTACCGCGAGGACGACGGCACCCTGTTGGGTCAGCAGGTGACACCGCTGGACCGCGTCGGCCTGTACGTACCCGGTGGCAAGGCGGCCTATCCTTCCTCGGTGCTGATGAATGCCATCCCCGCCAAGGTGGCCGGTGTCGAAGAACTGATCATGGTGGTGCCGACCCCGGACGGCGAGGTCAACCAACTGGTGCTGGCCGCCGCCGCCGTGTGCGGCGTGGATCGCGTGTTCTCCGTGGGCGGGGCTCAAGCAGTCGCTGCCCTGGCCTATGGCACCGAGACGGTGCCGCAGGTGGACAAGGTGGTTGGTCCCGGCAATATCTACGTCGCCACCGCCAAGCGCTACGTCTACGGCACCGTGGGCATCGACATGATCGCCGGGCCGTCGGAGATTCTGGTGATCTGCGACGGCGACACGGATCCCGACTGGATCGCGATGGATCTGTTTTCGCAGGCCGAGCACGACGAGGATGCCCAGTCGATCCTCGTCTCGCCCGACGCCGGTTTCATCGAACGCGTCGCCGCCAGCATCGAAAAGCTGCTGCCGACCATGGATCGCGCCGAAATCATCCGCAAGTCGCTGGGTGATCGTGGTGCCCTGATTCACGTGCGCGACATGGACGAGGCCATCGAGGTGGCCAACTTCATCGCCCCCGAGCACCTGGAGTTGTCGGTGGCGGATCCCGAAGCGCTGGTGCCGCGCGTCAAGCATGCCGGCGCCATCTTCATGGGCCGCTATACCGCTGAGGCCTTGGGCGACTACTGCGCCGGCCCCAACCACGTGCTGCCCACCTCGCGCACGGCGCGTTTCTCATCGCCGCTGGGGGTGTATGATTTCCAGAAGCGCTCCAGTCTGATCTTCTGCTCCGCCGACGGCGCCTCCGAGCTGGGCAAGGTGGCCTCCACCCTGGCGCGCGGCGAGGGCCTCGACGCCCACGCACGCTCGGCGGAATACCGCATCAAACGATGACGAAAATGGTTTGGCGATTCAACGCAAAGGACGCAGAGGCGCAGAGGACGCAAAGAAAATATTAAAGGAAAAGCCAAATTCATTCGTCATCCCGGCGAATGTCGGGATCCAGTATCTTGAGCTTTCTGGATTCCGGCCTGCGCCGGAATGACGAAAACGAAGCGATGCGAATTTTTTCAACGAGCTTTGCATTCTTGGCGCCTTTGCGACCTTTGCGTAGATAACACCATGTCCGACAAGATCACCGACTGGATCCGCCCTGAGATCCGCGCCCTGTCCGCCTACCACGTGCCGGATCCGGGCGAGTGCATTAAGCTGGATGCCATGGAAAACCCCTACACCTGGCCCGAGGAGATGGTCGACGCCTGGCTGCAACGCCTGCGTGGGGCGGCGCTGAATCGCTATCCCGACCCTGCCGCGCGTGCGCTCGCAGATCGTTTGCGTGAGGCCATGGCGGTGCCCGAGGGGCAGGCGCTGATGCTGGGCAACGGCTCCGACGAGATCATCCAGATCATTGCCCAGACCCTGGCCGGCCCCGGCCGTGTGATCATGGCCCCGGAGCCCAGCTTCGTCATGTACCGCATGATTGCCACTTTCTGCGGCATGGAGTACGTCGGCGTGCCGCTGCGTGAGGATTTCAGCCTCGACCTCGACGCCATGCTTGCCGCTATTGCCGAGCACCGGCCGGCGGTGGTCTTCCTCGCCTATCCCAACAACCCCACTGGCAACCTGTTCGACGAGCGTGATGTGCGCGCCGTCATCGAGGCCGCTCCCGGCTTGGTGGTGGTGGACGAGGCCTACCATGCCTTCGCCGATGCCAGCTTCATGCCGCGTCTGGGCGAGTACGGCAACCTGCTGGTGATGCGTACCGTGTCAAAGATGGGCCTGGCCGGCCTGCGCCTGGGCCTGCTGGCCGGCCCAAATACCTGGCTGGACGAATTTGATAAGGTGCGCCTGCCCTACAACATCAATGTGCTGACGCAAGTGAGCGCTGACTTCGCGCTGGAAAACATTGCTGTGCTGGAGGCGCAGACCGCGCAGATCACGCGGGATCGCGAGACCCTGTGGCGGGCGTTGGCGGAGATGCCGGGCGTCACGCCCTTTCCCAGTCGTGCCAATTTCATCCTGTTCCGCGTGGCGGGTGACGCCGACGCCGTCTTCGCCGCGCTGAAGGCGGCCGGTGTGCTGATCAAGAATCTCAACCCCGCCGGCGGCCCGCTGGCCGGTTGTTTGCGCGCCACCGTTGGCCGCCCCGAGGAAAACAGCGCATTTCTGCAAGCCCTTCATTCAACTATCGCTTGACGTTATGCTTGCCCGTTCCACCGCAGGAGACAATCCCATGGCTGACCGCAAGGCCACAGTAAAGCGCGACACGCTGGAGACGCAGATCAACGTCAGCGTCAATCTCGACGGCACCGGCACATCCGAGCTGGACACCGGTGTGCCTTTCTTCGATCACATGCTGGACCAAGTGGCGCGCCACGGCCTTATCGATCTCGATATTCAGGCCAAGGGCGATCTCGACATCGACGCCCACCACACGGTGGAAGACGTCGGTATCACTCTCGGCCAGGCCGTTGCTCAGGCGCTGGGCGACAAGAAGGGCATTACCCGTTACGGCCACGCCTATGTGCCGTTGGACGAGGCCCTGTCGCGCGTGGTGATCGACTTCTCCGGGCGGCCGGGACTGGAAAACCGCGTCGAGTTCCCGCGCGAGCGCGTCGGTGAATTCGACCTGGAACTGGTGCACGAATTTTTTCAGGGCTTCGTCAACCACGCCAACGTCAGCCTGCACATAGACAACCTGCAGGGCCGCAATGCACACCACATTGCCGAGACCGTGTTCAAGGCCTTCGGCCGCGCCCTGCGCATGGCCATGACGCGCGACCCGCGTCTGGGCGACATCCTGCCTTCGACCAAGGGCGCGCTGTAGGCGATGAATACCGTTGCAGTCATTGATTACGGCATGGGCAACCTGCACTCGGTGGCCAAGGCACTGGAACACGTGCCGGGTGGTCACCGGGTGCGGGTGACCTCCGATGCCGCCGAAATCGGTGAAGCCGACCGCGTGGTGCTGCCCGGCGTCGGTGCCATGCGTGATTGTATGGCCGAACTGAAAAAACGTGGCCTGGACGCGGTGGTCAGGCAGGTGGTGGCCGACCGGCGGCCCCTGCTGGGTGTGTGCGTAGGCATGCAGGCCCTGCTGCAGCGGAGTGCGGAGAACGACGGCGTTGAGTGTCTGGGGGTGTTCGAGGGCACGGTGGAAGCGTTTCCCGATGACCTGAGTGACGCCATCACCGGCGAGCGCCTGAAGGTACCGCATATGGGCTGGAATCAGGTCACACAGACCCTGTTACATCCCCTGTGGGCGAATATCCCGCAGGACGCGCGGTTCTACTTCGTGCACAGTTACTACGTCCAGCCCGCCGGCCCGGAACCCATTGCTGCCTCCACGGTGTACGGATTTCCATTTGCCTCGGCGCTGGCCAGGGATACGGTGTTCGCAGTGCAGTTCCACCCGGAAAAGAGCCAGCACGACGGCCTGCAGCTGTACGCCAATTTTGTTAGCTGGAATGGACAGTTGTAGTCCGGTTTTAGGTAGGAGCGGGTCATGCCCGCGATGGGTGCCGAAATTTGCCACGGAGTCACAGAGAGACAGAGATCAATGAAATGATTTTCTCCGTGTTCTCTGCGACTCCGTGGCAAAAAATCTGTATCGCGGGCATGGCCCGCTCCTACGGAACCCCAACCAATGTTGGGTAGATAGACAAACGAATAACGAGGAATAGCGCATGCTTCTGATTCCCGCCATAGACCTCAAGGACGGCAAGTGTGTCCGTCTCAAGCAGGGCCGCATGGAAGACGACACGGTCTTCTCCGACGATCCCGTCGCCATGGCGCGTCGCTGGGTGGAGGCTGGCGCGCGCCGCCTGCACCTGGTGGATCTCAACGGCGCCTTCGAGGGCAAGCCGATGAACGCCGAGGTGGTGCACGAGATCGTTGAGGCCTTTCCCGACGTGCCGGTACAGATCGGCGGCGGCATCCGCGATGAAGAGACGGCGGCGACTTATCTGGATGCCGGCGTTGCCTACGTTATCATCGGCACCCGCGCGGTGAAGGCGCCGCACTTCGTCTCCGACCTGTGCCTGAGCTTTCCCGGTCACGTCATCGTCGGCCTCGATGCGAAGGACGGCAAGGTGGCCATCGACGGCTGGTCCAAACTGTCCCACCATGATGTCATCGATCTGGCCCAACATTTTGAGCAGGACGGGGTCGAGGCCATTATCTACACCGACATCTCCCGCGACGGCATGATGAATGGCGTCAACATAGAGGCTACGGTGAAACTGGCACAGGCCATACACATCCCGGTCATCGCCTCCGGCGGCATCACCAATCTCGACGACATCCGCGCCCTGGCCGTGGTGGCGGATGAGGGCATCACCGGTGCTATCACCGGGCGGGCGATCTACGAAGGCACGCTGGACTTCGTCGAAGGCCAGAAACTGGCGGACGAGCTCGCGGCCAGGGGCTAAACACAACCCCGTAGGAGCGGGCCATGCCCGCGATGAATAGGCTTCCGGGCATAGGCAATCGCGGGCATGGCCCGCTCCTACGGGTCGGATATATTTGGATTAAAGAGACTAACCAATGGGCCTGGCCAAACGCATCATCCCCTGCCTGGACGTGGACAACGGCCGCGTCGTCAAGGGTGTACAGTTCGTCGATATCCGCGATGCCGGCGATCCGGTGGAGGTCGCCAAGCGCTATGACGAGCAGGGCGCCGACGAAATCACCTTCCTCGACATCACCGCCAGCTCCGACGACCGCGAGACCATGGTGCACGTGGTGGAAGAGGTCGCCGGGCAGGTATTCATCCCCCTCACCGTGGGCGGCGGTATCCGTACCTGTGACGACATCCGCCGCATGCTCAACGCCGGTGCCGACAAGGTGGGCATCAACACCGCCGCGGTGCACAACCCTGAATTCGTGCGCGAGGCCGCCGAGCGCTTCGGCTCGCAGTGCATCGTCGTCGCCATCGACGCCAAGCAGGTGGCGGACAACCCGCCGCGCTGGGAGATCTTCACTCATGGTGGCCGCAAGCCCACCGGTATCGACGCCGTGGAATGGGCGAAGAAGATGACCGACTACGGTGCCGGCGAGATCCTGCTCACCAGCATGGACCGCGACGGCACCAAAATCGGCTTCGATCTGGCCCTGACCCGCGCCATCAGCGATGCTGTGCGGGTGCCGGTGATCGCCTCCGGCGGCGTGGGTGAGCTGGCGCACCTGGCCGAGGGCGTCACCGAGGGTGGTGCCGACGCCGTGCTGGCGGCGAGTATCTTCCACTTCGGTGAACACACCATTGAAGAGGCCAAGCGTGCCATGGCCGAGCGCGGTGTCGAGGTGCGGTTGTGAGCCTTTTTCAGGGCAGGCTATTTGGCGCAAAGGACGCAGAGGCGCAGAGGACGCAAAGAGAAGAAGATGGGCGCGAGGGAGCGGTTGTTCGCCGCTGGCGGCTTGTTCGTACCGGCGTAAAATTTTTTTTAAAGGGTTTTCTCCGTGTTCTCTGCGCCTCTGCGCCCTCTGCGTTGAGATCACAGGATTCGAAATACCCCTGTCCCGCCATACTGAAAGGTATCGCTGCATGAGCGACTGGCTGGACGAGATCAAGTGGGATGCCGACGGCCTGGTGCCGGCCATCGCCCAGGATGCGGAAAGCGGTCGGGTGCTGATGTTCGCCTGGATGAACCGCGAATCCCTGCGCCTGAGCGCGGAGGAGGGCCGGGCGGTATACTGGTCGCGTTCGCGCGCCAAGCTGTGGCGTAAGGGCGAGGAGTCCGGCCATGTGCAGAAAATTAAAGAAATACGCCTGGACTGTGACGCCGACGTGGTTTTGTTGTCCATTGAACAAGTAGGCGGCATCGCCTGCCACACGGGCCGCGAGAGTTGTTTCTACCGTCGCTTCAAAGACGGACACTGGGTGGCGGTGGATGCAGTGCTGAAGAATCCGGACGAGATCTACTCATGAGCGACATGTCGCAACAAGATGTGCTGCAACAGCTGGCCGAGGTACTGGAATCCCGCAAGGGCGCATCGCCCGACAGTTCCTACGTCGCCGGCCTGTACGACAAGGGTCTGGACGCCATTCTGAAGAAGATCGGCGAAGAGGCCACCGAGACCGTCATGGCGGCAAAAGACGGCGATGCGGAAAAGATCGTGTACGAAGTGGCCGATCTGTGGTTTCATTCCATGGTATTGCTGGCTCAGCAGGGATTGGGGCCGAAACAGGTGCTGGATGAGTTGCAGCGGCGTTTCGGTCTTTCCGGACTGGCGGAGAAGGCACAGAGGAGCGAGTCATGAGCGATTGTCTGTTCTGCAAGATCGCTGCAGGAGAGATCCCCGCCGACATCGTCTTCGAGGACGAACAGGTGGTGGTGTTTCGGGACATCTATCCCAAGGCCGAGGTGCATTTGTTGCTGATTCCGCGTCAGCATATCGCCAGTCTCGATGAACTGGAGCCGGCACACGATGCGCTGATCGCGCACATGATGCGTTTATTGCCGAAGCTGGCAAGGGATCAGGGGCTGGACGACGGTTATCGTACTATCGTCAATACCGGCCCCGGCGGCGGGCAGGAGATCTTTCATTTGCATCTTCATCTGCTCGGCGGTGGACGCCTGCCGGGTTTTGCGTAATAACATCGCCGGATAATAACCGGCATCGGTTTGGAGAGTAGAAGGTATGGGAATCAGTATCTGGCAGTTGGTGATTATTCTGGTCATTGTGTTGCTGTTGTTCGGCGCCAAACGGCTGCGCAATGTGGGCGGCGATCTGGGTTCCGCCATCAAGGGCTTCAAGTCGGCGATGAAGGAAGAAGAGAGCAAGCCCGAAGATACCGTGCGTATCGACAAGGGCGCCGACGTGATCGAAGGCGAAGTTGCCTCCAAAACCACCACCAAGGAACAAGACAAGGTCTGACCGGCGGGCCAGCCGGGGCGGGCGAAGGCTTCGGCTTTCTTTGCCGGCAGCCCCTGGCCGCTTGATGACCCTGTAGCACATCATGTTCGATATCGGTTTCTGGGAACTGGGATTGATCGGCGTCGTGGCCCTGTTGGTCATCGGCCCCGAGCGACTGCCGGGCGTGGCGCGTTCCGCAGGCATGTGGATCGGCCGCGCGCGGCGCTTTGTCAGCAGCACACAGGCCGAAATCAACAAGGAACTTGGTAAGGCCGATGAACTCAAGCGCCTGATGGAAGAACAGACCAGGATCAAATCCGCGCACGAGATCATCGAGCAGACCGCCAACGAAGTGCGCGAAAGTCTGTCCGTGCCGAGCCTCAAGCCGGACTACCTGCTGAAGGCAGAAGACAAGGACGACAGTGATGAAGCCGTGCCGTCGCGGACGACACGTCCCGCGGCCGCGGCCTCACCCTCCGCCAAGGCCGCGCCACCATCCTCCCATGAACCGCTGAAGGCCGACGACGTAAAGCATGACCAATCCGCGTGAGCAGCCGCCGCTATCCGAGCAGCCCTTTGT
>VAPM010079876.1_pt1 | contig 10004 bp, 12 predicted proteins | sample 3395091 | NCBI WGS metagenome assembly VAPM01 (sample SAMN08290445, study PRJNA428436) | hydrothermal vent metagenome | isolation source: Deep-sea hydrothermal vent chimney 3 | place: Pacific Ocean: Juan De Fuca Ridge | reverse complement strand
TTAAAAGATATTGTAAAAGAACTTGAAAAACCAGGTTTAGATCCACGGCAAAAAGCTAAAGTTTTTACTTTTAATCAAAATATTAGAACGATAAACGATTTACATGAAGGGCAATTATTACCTGGAATAGTTAATAATATAACCAATTTTGGTTGCTTTGTTGACATTGGGATTAAAGAAAGTGGTTTAATTCATGTTTCTAATTTAGCAAATAAGTTTGTAACTGATGTAAACGAAATAGTAAGTTTACATCAGCAAGTAATTGTTAAAGTGTTAGAAATTGATGTTGCCAGAAAAAGGATTCAGTTATCTATGAATTATAAGGAGTAACATCTATTTTATTTATAGAATAATTATTTAAAAGTAAAATTAGAATAAAAATCTTGCCAAGCACTCCAAATTGCTACATATGCATATTTTGGCTTTTCTAAGTTGGTTCCATTTAATCCTCTGCCTAAAACATCATATTTTATTCCATTTGTATGTTTTATAACCAACGGAAACTCACCATCATTTAAAGCTGTAAAATCATCAAAAGAAGAAACTTTGAAAGCATTAATAATATGTTTTGAAGAACTGCCATAAACAATATATTTTTGAGATTGGATAGTTACATTAATGGTTGACTTATCTGAAAAATTAGAATATTTAAAAATTCTAATGTTATTAAAGTCATTTAAAATTCCATAAACTAATTCATTTGATCCTGGAGCATTTTCAGGATTTGAATTATCGTTGTTTCCAGGTTCTTCTTTAGTGGAAAATAAATCTCCAGAAACTACTTTAGCGTTTGGAAAATAATCTTTAACAATTTTCCAAGTAGTTTCCACAAAAGGGATTGTGTTAAGTCTAACATTTACTTTTGAGCCTTTAATAGCTTTTATTAGCATTTGAGACCAAATAGTTTCAGTTTTTTCATCCCAAGGAGCCAGATTATCTTTATATAATAAACCTGAGGCTCTAAATACTTTTTCTCTTGTAAAAGCAAGTGAACTTTTGGTAATTGGACAATAACTAAAAGCATATTTTTGACCATTATATTCATCATTTACAATTTCATTATGAGCTATAAAGTTATATGGAAATACTTTTATTACTGAACCAAAATTAACAATTCCAACTAATTGATTGTCATTAATGTTAACTTCAGATACAGAGGTGAATTTGGGATTTAGGGCTAATGGAAATAAAGATAACTTTCCCGTTAGATCATTTTCAATTGAACTAGTGGAATCTAAATTTGAATCTTGTTCATTTTTAGAACAGCTTATTAAATATGTACAAATGAGTAAAATATAAATAGTTCTCATAATTTGTATTTTTTAAATAGGTCGAATCTAATCAAACATCCTTACAATTTTTTGAGAATGGTTGTGGGTTTAACATGTTAGCACCAATATCGCTACGAAAAATAATTACTCAATAAAATTACAAAAAAAATAAAATTCAAATAATAATACCAATTCGGGAACTTTTTATTATGTTTGCGTTTTAAAACAAATAAATTGAGAATAATATCAAGGAGAACATTACGAGAATTCTGGACAAAACACAAAGATTGTGAACAACAATTGAAATCGTGGTATAGAGAAACAGAAAAAGCTGAATGGAAAAATCCAAATGAATTAAAATTAGAATATCTAAGTGCGAGTATTCTGGAAAATGAAAGGATAGTATTCAATATTAAAGGAAATAAATACAGACTGATAGTAAAGATGAATTTTGAATATCAGATAATATGGATAAAATTCATCGGAACTCACGCCGAATATGATAAAATAGATGCAAACAACATTTAAAAAAAGAATTATGAATATACAGCCAATAAAAACCGAATTAGATTACGAAAAATCTCTTGAAAGACTTGAAATCATTTTTGATGCGAAAAAAGGAACTAGTGAAGGAGATGAATTGGAGATTTTATCAATCCTAATCGAAAAATACGAAAAGGAAAAATATCCAATTGAAATGCCTGATCCAATTGAAGCAATAAAATTCAGAATGGAACAATTAGGAATGAAACAAAAGGATTTAGCTGAAGTTGTAGGATTTAAAAGTAGAGTAAGCGAAATACTTAATAGAAAACGAAAATTGACAATCGAAATGATTAGAAATCTAAGTCAAAAATTGAATATTCCAAGTGAAGTATTAATCCAAAATTATTAGTAACTGGTGCTAACAAAAAATATACTTAATGCTGGCAATTTGCTAATATCAAAGATAGTTTTGTATTTGCAAAGTAATTGTTAAAACCAAAAGTTTATTGTATTTTTATCCAGCACTAAGCATATTCAAATCGTTCAATCTCAATAATATAACATCTTATCAAGTTTGTATTTTACAAATAATGAAATAAAGATAAAAAGAGCAATTTATATCTAAATATTAACTACTTTTAAAATAAAAAATTGTTATTACTTCTTTTTTTACAAATCATTGAATCTTAATTATATACAAATATTAATAAATTTAAAATCTAATTATTATAAGAAAAATATCTATTTTTTTAGTATTATTTTTAATTACAATTAACACATTTTCACAAAATAAGAATTTAGCAGAAGTATATGTAGTAAACGGCGTTGAGGCTTATATATTAAATGAGCCTGTACGGCCTTATGAAATTGTTTATGTAAAGGTCAAAGTATAAATTGGTCAAGTTATTTAACAGGTGGTTTAATAAATAATAGTATTTCAACTAAAATAGGAAAATTTGTTAAAGGGATTGTTAAAAAAGCAGCAAAAGAAGGAAAATCAGTAGATGCAATAATTTATACAAGTGGAAAAAATGTTACAGCAATTAAATTCACAGATGAACCCACAAAAGAAACTAAACAAATTGCTAAAGTTCATAGATTAAATGGAATTCCGACATATGTTATGTGTGAACCTTTAAAAGAATTTAGAGTTTCAAAAAGTAAAAGAGGTGGGATAAAATGGAAATCTGCTTTTACTGGAGGATTATTAAATAATAGCATTGAACAAGATTTAATGAAATTTGCCAAAAAGTATAAAAAAATGTATAGTAAACATCAAATAGATGCTTTATATTATACAAGTGGTAAATCTTGTGACGGCATAACTTTTTAAGTTTTTTGTCAACTTATTCAGAACTAAATCAGTCATTTAAAATAAAAAAACCGCCAAATGGCGGTTTTTTTAATCATAGCAAAATCCCATAACTTATTTTCCTCCAAGCATTAAAAATTCATTTACAATCACTTCTGTAATATATTTTTTGTTACCTTCTTTATCTCATAATGCTCAGTGGATTAAAGTTCTTATTTTACAACAATTCTATTTTGATTTAAAAAAGAATATGTATCTATAAATTAATAATAGCGGACTTTTTTATTTTTCAAAATTTAGTTAATCATCACAGCACTTAGCATAATATCACATATTGTAGTTAAAGGGCATAAATATTTGGTTTTAGATTTTTTAACAAATAATATTGCTCTTGAAATTAAAATATATGAAAATAATAACAACTATTTTAATATTAACATTCTGCTTTGAGTTACATGCTCAAAATATAATTAGTGGAATAATAAAAGATAAAAATGGGAATCCAATAGAAGGAGCGAATGTATATATAAAAGGGTCTATTGATGGTGCTACTAGTATTTCCACAGGGGAATTTTCATTTAACACAGAAAAGAAAGGAATAATTACTTTGGTAATAAGTTTTGTTGGTTATAAAGAATACGAAAGTATTTCAGATGTAAAAAATTTAAAAAATTTAGATATCATCCTTAAAGAAGAAGAGGCTAATTTAGATGAAGTAATGATAACTGCTAGCACTTTTAGTTTAGGGAAAAGTGTTACTGTAAAAAAAATGGATGCATTAGATATTGTGATGACAGGAAGTTCTAATGGAGATATCTATGGAGCTATTCAATCATTACCTGGAACTCAAAAGGTAGGTGAAAACGGGAAATTATATGTTAGAGGAGGAGAAGCTGACGAAACTCAAATGTTTATTGATGGAATGCATGTTTTAGTTCCCTATACAAGTCCTGCATTAAATACACCTGCTAGAAGCAAATTTTCGCCATTTTTATTTAAAGGAATAAATTTTTCATTAGGAGGATATGATATAGAATATGGACAGGCTTTATCATCAGTACTTCCAATGGATACTAAAGATATTTCAACAAACACAAAAATAGGAATAAATATTTCTCCGTTAAGTATTGGAGGAGGAGGCTCCTATTCAACAGGAAAACAATCAATTTCCGGAGATATTGAATACAGTAATTTGAAATTCTATAATTCTATCTTTCCTGACAGGTATGACTGGGAAAAAAATTATGAGACTTTATCTGCTCAAACTCAATATAAGTCTGAGGTAGGTAAATTAGGGATATTTAAATTGTTTTTTGATTATGATAATACAAACTTTATTAGAAATATTTCAGATATTTTAAACAACCAACCTCCTAGAAGATTTAATTTAAATCAAAATAATTATTATATAAATTCAACTTTTACAACTCTTACAAAATCTAATTACAACTTGTTTTTGGGGATTGCATTTTCGAAAGTAAGAAATACATATAAAGGTACTTCTATACAAAATGATACATATAAAGAATGGTTAAGTGAGGTACATATGAAATTTAAGATAAAAAAAAGTATTTCTCAAGTTTTTAAATTTAGTACAGGTTTTGAATCATATATTAAGACCTATGATAATCAATATGTAGATTCCCAAAAAATAACTAAACAAAAACAAAATATTGACAATAATATTTATGCTTATTACTTAGATAATCAATTTAAATTAGCTAGAAAGTTATATGCAAATGTTTCAGGTAGGCTAGACTTTATATCCTATAATTCGGAGTTAACTTTCTCTCCAAGACTATCTTTGAACTATGTAAATAATCATTTTCAATTGTCAGGAATTTTCGGAAAATACTATCAGACTCCACAGAATAATATTATTTCTGCTAACGTATCAAAACTAAACCAAGAATCTGCAACACACTATATATTAGGATCTTCATATAATTATAAAGGGAAATTATTAAAACTTGAATTATATTATAAAGATTATAATAATTTAATTTTATTAAGAAATAAAAATTATACTTCAGATGGTTATGGGAAAAGTAGCGGATTAGATTTCTATTTTACTGATGATTCATCATTTAAAAATTTGCAATACACAATATCTTACTCTTATAACAATTCTAAAAGGTTATATAAAAATTACACAAAAGAATCAATGCCGTTATTTGCAACAGAACATAATGGAACTTTTTCTATAAAATACTTTGTTAAATCTTTGAAGGCTTATTTAGGTTTTTCTAATACATATGCTAGCGGTAGACCATACAACAACCCAAATCTTATAGGATTTGTAAATAGTAAAACTAAAAGTTACAATAGTCTTGACATGAACTTAACATTCTTGCTAAATAGAAAGTTGATATTATATACGTCTATCTCTAATGCACTTGGAAGGCAAAATATCTTTGGCTATACTTATTCTAATACCCCAGATCAGGACGGTTACTACAAAAGACAACCTATTAAAAGTTCTAGAGATCGTTTTTTTTATATAGGTTTATTTATATCACTCAAAAATAATTCAGCTTATGATGTATCAAATTTTTAAATTCATATTAATTACAAATATTATATTTAGCTCTTATGCATACAAAAGAGAGGGAAATAATATAAATTTTAAAAAGGAGTATTCTTTAACTATACAAGTTGAAGGGATTTTGATAAAAAAGGGATTTATATATATAGCTATATACAATAACGAGAAAGACTTTCTTATTTCTCCATATATAAAGAAAAAAATTAAAGTTAATGATTTCCTTGGGAGTATAACTTTTAAAAAACTCCAAGTTGGAGAATATGCAGTTACTATGTATCAAGATTTAAACGGTAATGGAAAATTAGATAAACTTTTCTCTGTTCCTTTAGAGCCCTACGGGTTATCAAACAATCCAAGTTCTTTTCCAATATTTAACAAATTAAAATTTAACATAAACAAAGATGAAACAATTAAAATTAAAATTAGAAACTAAAATTATGAGAAGAAATCCATTAGTATTTATGATCCTATTACTACTTTTTGCTAGTAATATTTCAGAATCTCAAACTATGAATACACCATCTGAGAAATCTGAAACAACTTTTAATACTCTTTTAGGTCAAACATTGACGTCTATTAATAGTCAAAAAACTTTAGAGGGATTGACTGCAAATATTAATAAGTTAAAACGTTTGAGTAACTTATACCCTAACGAGTGGTTATCTGATTATTATATAGCCTTATTAGATATAAAAGTATGCTTTGCTACAGCCGATATTGATAAAAAGAATACATTATTAAAAGACGCTAAAGAAAAAATTGAAATTTTAAAGAAAAAGAAGAACGCTAATGAGTCTGAAGTTATTACTTTGGATGGATATTACTACTATGCAAAAATAGCGATGAATCCACAAAAAAACGGACAACTTTTTTATCAAGATGCAATAGGAAATTTTCTAAAGGCTAAAGCTATTGATAAAAACAATCCTCGCCCTGTATTATTACTTTCTATTTTTCAACATAATATGTCAAAATTTGTTGGAGGTAATGAAAATGATTTTTGTTCAAAATTAAATCAAATAGAGTTAATGTTTAAAAAAATTATTATAAAGGATAAATTGCAACCAAAATGGGGTGAAAATGAGTTAAAAAAGTACCAAGAGAAAGAACATTGTATTCAAAAAAAAATACATGATTAGAACTGACTATGATTTTTATAAAACAAGCGATCTTTATTCTGAATAAAGATCGCTTGTTTTATGTTTAATAAATTATTTTTTGAAATTCTCTAGCGTAACTTCTTGATACTGGAATGTAATGATTATATTTTCTAAAGTATATTTTATATCCATTTGAATTTCCTCTTATTGTTTTAATATTATTTAGATTCACTAAAAAAGATCGATGGCATCTAAACACAGAATCATTACTTATTTTACTTGTTATATTTATCAAAGTATTTCGTAATTTCTTAGTTTTTATCATTTCATCCTTATCAAAATAAGATATATAAATATGATTTTTAATTGCCTCTACAAACAAAAAATTCACTAACAATATTGAAAAATCTTTTTCTGTTTTATTTGAGGATGAGAAAACAATATTAATTTTATCATCTTTATTATTAATTAATAAGCCCAACCTGTTTTTCAGAATGTTATTGTACCTTAATAAAATTACAATGACAATAGGGAAAAATCCTATCGAAATGGTTAAAAATAAACTATAAAAAAAACCATTTATAGAAAAATTAGAACCATTAACAATAATGATAAAATAAATGAAGTTTACAATTGATATAGAAGATAATACAAAAACCAAATATAATATCTCTTTATAGATAGTCCACTTTCGTGTAATCTTAAACATATATTTTTTTATAATAAAATTATCAAAAATTAAACTAATTAAGGTTGAAATTCCAAATCCTATTGATGCAACAGTCTTGTTTCCTTCATAATTATAAAAACCGAAAGGTTCAATTATTATAATAATTAAACTAATGCCAATGCTAATAAAGACAATATTCAACATTGGAGTAATAAATAAGGGGTATTTTCTGTTGAAAAAAAGTATAAAATCTTTCATATTGCAAATATGTAAATTATAATATTAGGAGGAGCTATCCTGTAAATATTTCAAATATAGTGAAATATCTTATCCTATAAATATTTCAAATGGAGTAAAATAGTCATTAGTCATGAATATTAGATATATGTCCTAATTTATTAGATAAACATCACAAACTATTGGATTGTAATCAATTATGTCTTTATACTTGTGGTATAAATAATTAAAGAACATGACGATGTCAAATCAAATAAGAGTATCCGAAATCTTTTATAAAATTGTAAAAAAAGAAATTCCTATTGAGAATTTAATTAAAGAGATTTTTAACAAGATAGCCAAGAATTCTACCTTTAGAAAAAATAACAATAATGAAGATGTCAGATTCTTGGTTGAAAAGGGGATCTTAATAATAAAAAATAAAATTCATGAAATTATTAAATAAAAAATATATACGTATCTCATTATATATGCTCATAGCCTTATCATCATCATTTCTATTTAGGTATGATATTTTTGGGTTTTATAAAAATTGGAAACTTTCTCCCATACTTGATATATATAAATCACTTTTAGAAGGATTAGGTCCTTTTGCGGGTGCTTTGATTATTACATTTATATTTAAAGTTAAGAGGAAAATCTCTTTTCTTGGAATTGCAAAGTTAAAAAGTATCTTAATGATTATTACTCCAATTTTAATACTGTTTATGTTTGGAATAAAAAATAATACAGGTTTTAATAAACACGTATATGGGATGCTTATAGGAATTTGGATTGTCCTTTATGGAATAGCTGAAGAGACAGGATGGAGAGGGTATTTACAAGATGAATTAAGTAATTACAAGCCTATCATTAAATATTCTGTTGTAGGGGTGTTTTGGTATGTGTGGCATCTTACATTTTTAGGAAATACAAATATTTTAAATGAATTTTTTATTTTTTCTATATTAGTAATTTCTAGTATTGGAATAGGCTTAATTGCAGACAAGACTAAATCTATTTTCGCAGCTGCATGTTTTCACATAATTGGTAACATGATTGGGTTTAGTACATTATTTACTACTGTTTTTAGTTTAAACAAACGTTTATTTATTGTTGGAATTTGTGTGGTTGTATGGATTGCGATTATGAAAATACGTATATATGCAAAAAAGGTTAATGATTATTAAATTTATTCTTATTCTATTATCTGTTCAAATAATTCACTTTCAAGATGAAAATCACAAACGTAATGAAAGATCTAAAAAGACTATAGATTTCCTAATTGAACATGTAACAAAAAGGTGAACAACATTTAAATAAAATTAGAGATTTAATTATATTTAAAAAATAATTTAATTTTACTTAAAAAGTAAACTCTCGTATTTTTTAATTCTATATTTTTGGGTTAGTGTCTAAGAAAAAACCGCCAATTGGCGGTTTTCCTTTTTCATAACAATATTCCTAAACTATTTACTGCCAAGCATTAACAATTCATTTACAACCACTTCTGTAATATATTTTTTGTTCCCTCCTTTATCATCATAACTTCTTGACGTCAATTTACCTTCAATAGCTATTTCTCTTCCTTTTTCTAAATATTTTTCAACTATTTCAGCTGTCTTATTCCATGCAACTAAATTATGCCATTCAGTATTGGTTACTTTTTCACCAGCTGCATTTTTATAACTTTCGTTAGTTGCAAGTGAAAATTTTGCTAGTTTACTTCCATTCTCAAGGGTAATAATTTCAGGATTGCTTCCTAAGTTCCCAATTAATTGTACTTTGTTTCTTAACGTATTCATAAGATAAGTTTTAAATTAAGTCAAATCTCGTTTGTTCGATTCAACAGTGCAAATATGAGTAGCTTAATAATATTTATTCGGTTGGTATTTAATTACTTTCGAATGTAAACGGTTGTAATCGTTTGTACACGAATGTTTTTTTTGTATATTTAACTCTACAAACTAAAACTTTGGATTATGATAATTGATTTTAAAAATGAAATTTGGAAGAATTATAAAGGAGAAAATTGGAGTGATGATGATGACTATTTAGTTTCAAATTATGGAAGAATTAAAAAGAAAAAAAAATATGAAGAGGATTGGAGACTTTCTCCAACATCTTTAGTTAGTGAATATTTATCTTTTGGAATTCGAAAAAAAAACAGGAAAAAGAATAAAGGGTCTTCAGCATATGTACATCGGTTAGTTGCTATTTTATTTTGTGAAAAAAGAGATGATCAAAAATATGTAATTCATTTAGATTTTGATAAAGAAAATAATATGGCTTCTAATCTAAAGTGGGTTAACAAATCAGAAATGTTTTTACATCACAAAAATAATCCAAAAAAAATTAGTAGAAGAGGACAACGAACTTATTCTAAATTAACCGAAGGACGAGT
>VAPM010135950.1_pt1 | contig 10013 bp, 7 predicted proteins | sample 3395091 | NCBI WGS metagenome assembly VAPM01 (sample SAMN08290445, study PRJNA428436) | hydrothermal vent metagenome | isolation source: Deep-sea hydrothermal vent chimney 3 | place: Pacific Ocean: Juan De Fuca Ridge | reverse complement strand
TTTTATTTGAACTATGATGGTAAGTGAATCCACCATTGTTTTTCATCGAGTGAATAAATGGGTACGTAATGTAATATATCTTTATGCGAGATAATTTCATTAACTTGATTGTCTAGAATTAATGTATCACCATCTATATAAACTGCCAAAACAGCATGTGGAATACCTAGATTAGTATCTTCTAAAACGACTATTCGAAGCGGTAATGCCTGATGACCCAACCAGCGTAGTGAAAGTAATTTAATAATGGAATAGTCTTCACAATCACCACCACGTTTAAGAAATTGTTTAGGAATTGCCCAGTAATCTTCAAGATTATAGTTATCGATATCTAGGATATATTTCTTTTTATTGGCGTAGAGGTTAATATTTTTGAGTTGTGTGCGGGTGTCTTGTCCTTTGAGTGTTTTAAGATACTCTAACCATCGGTTTAAATGGCAGCGATTAAATTGCTGACTATCACAATTTCCTTCAGGAACATCTTCGCGTATATGGCGATCCAGTACACTTAACCATTGAGGGAAGATGTCTAACCCAGTCTGTTTAGATTCTACACTGCCAAATAACCCCGCACTGTGAGCAAAAGAGGGAAATAAACTTAAAAACAGTAAAATGCTTACAAATGCTTTAATAATGCTTACTCGCTAAAGATTAGAGAAATATGACCAAAATGATTGCTCATCATATTAAGTCTCTTGTGTAATTCATTGATATTAAGTCAATATTATCGAACAAGCTATCTATTGACTTTAAAATATGACATTAATGACATGAATTTAGTCTAAAACATTAAATAATTCATGGATTTTCAATGAATTAGTATCATTGTATAGTTTAGGGGATTTATATAGAATGAACCTGTTCATCGTTGAAGTGGGGAGGCGGTGAATAGATTCAATATTTACTTTTTAGGTATTCTTTAAGAAAAAAATATCTCCTATTGCACTACGTAGTAAGGATAGGGATTTATGGGGGTTAAGTTACGTCGAATTGGCGCAATGTTATTGTTAAGTGGCACGCTATTATTTGTTGCAGGTTATGCGCTTGCCGATGATGCGGAAGCCGAATTCAAGAAAGCTATGGCAGCGAGAAATAGCGGTAACCTAGAAGATTCTATTGTTATTTTTGAATCAATTCTTAGTCAGGAACCATTATTGCATCGGGCCAGATTAGAGTTAGCTGTCGCCTATTTTAGAGCGACTCAGTTTGAAGAAGCTGAGCGAAATGCAAAGAAGGTGCTCGCCGACCCTAAAACGCCCGCGTCAGTACGGTTATCAATTATTGCTTTTCTTGCCAAAATTAAATCAGAACGTAAACGTTTTGAAAAAGTGGATAGCCGCTATAGTGTATCTGTTTCAGCGGGTTATTTATACGACACCAATGTTAATGTTGGACCCAGTTCAGATGTGATTAATATCGGTACAGCGACATTACGGCTTGGGTCTGGTTCAAAACCACAAGGTGATGGAGCCATCACATTATTGGGAACATTTAATTATAGTTATCAAACAGGCAAGACAGTTAACGTCGGTGGTAAAACTGCTGCAGTGCTGTGGCAATCACAAGCTTCTATCTATAGTAAACAATATGAAGATTTATCTGAATTTAATTTAGATGTTGTGAGTTTAAGCACCGGTCTTGCATTTGTTGCACCAGGGTATTGGCGTAGCAATATTAGTTTACGTGTTGATAGCATTGAATTAGGTAGTGATGCATTGGCTTTTTATACATCACTATTACCGAGTATCACTTGGCAGCTTAATAAAACAACTGATTTATCGTTGAATGCTTCATTAGTCGATCGTGATTATAAAAAGAGTAATGATGAAGCACGTGATAGTTTTTATAAATCAATCGGTGTGACCTTTGGTAAGCGTTACCTGAAAGGGAAATTAGCACTTCAAGCTGGGTTGACACTATTTAATGAAAATGCAGAAAATGATCGTTTTAGTCGTGATGGTACGCAAGTATTTTTAGGTGCTAACTGGCAGGCATGGAAGAATGGTTCTATTTATATAAATGCTAGTCAGCGAGATTCAAAGCATGACGATCCTGAACCATTGTTTAATGAAAAAAGAGATGAACGTTTACAGCGTTTTGAACTGGGCTTTCGACATCAATTTACAAGTAGTTACTTAGATAAGTGGTTGTTAAAAGGTAGTTATGGCAATACAGATAACGCATCAAATATTGATATTTATACGTACGACCGTGAAGTGACCAGTGTTACGTTTTCTAGGGATTTTTAGTGGGGTGGTATCATGAGTAGAGTTAAGACAGTTTCTCGTTTAGTTTCATTATCATTGATTGCCGTGGCAACATCCGGCTTTGCGATTACGGAAGAAGATTCCGTTCATAGCTGGGGTCCGTGGACAACGCTTGTTCAGCCAGCAGCAGGACCGCAAGCAACGACACCAACAAGATTGGCTGGACCGGTTGTTCCGGGTTTTGGTGCAGGTGATACAAGTCAGTTCACCCCAGTTGTCACAACGCCGACGACGAGTAATGAAAGCGCCAGTAGTAATTATGCATTGATATATGACCGTCCTAATTCACGCGATGCTAACCAAACATCATTACAAGCAGCGACGGCAACATTGACGCCTATTCCAGTTCGTCCAGTCGTTGTAGTGCAGCCACCTCAAGGCGACGGTGCTGTGGCACAAGCTGTTCAGGTAGCAACAGTAGAAACGTCGTTAACGCTGCATAGTACAACATCGCTTTCATTGTCTACGATTATCAATAATGTTTTGGTGAGTTTTCAAGATGATAAACGGTGGGTATATAACGGTCGGACTAATGCTGGAACCGTTTCCATCCAAGGTAATACCGTTAATATAGGTGGTAGTTCTTTTGCTTATGGTAAATCTGAAGTACCCGATAGCGATAGCAGAACGATCGGGTTTTTTATTGCGGGTGACTCGACGGCACTGAATGAGTTAGATGCATTCAGTGCGGGTGAGGTAGAAGCAACTTACGAAGGTTTTACACTTGATTCGGGTACAGACGTTGCTATTACGGTTGATTTCGGAGCCGGTACTTGGATTGGTAGCTGGAATGATGGTGGTGATGGTCGTGTAAGTCAATCGATGAGTTCAGACGGTGTCAGCATACTTAAGGGTTCAGTGGGCTTCGAAGCTAAAGGCACAATAGATGGAGCTAATCTTGTTTCAACGCTGGTTGCAGCGCAAGATGCAACGGCTATTTCTGGGACAGTAACGGGAACGTTTTTTGGTGGTGCTGCGGGTGCATTAGGTGGTTCTGTGAATGTCAATAAAACGACCGTAAACTACACGGATGGTAATTACCAAGACTTGTATGTGACAAGTAGAAACACGAATTTGCCTCAAGTAAGACAAGACGATAGGTGATTCCTATTTGAATATAAAAAAGCGGCTATTTAAGCCGCTTTTTTTGTGAATGATACAAGATACTTGTATTGAATACTTGGCAAACTGCATCCTTGCGGCTATAGTGTCGAATATGAACTCTCACACTCACATGCCAGCTTTTTACATGACCGGTCTTGGTCAGGCTGCATCGTACCTAAACGTTCTCTTACTGCTCCTGCCGTAAGGCAGACAATACAACCCCATACCCTGGCGAGGGTCAGTAAAAACGTAAAAATCAGACAAATATCAGTAGAAGTCGGCGTATAGCCATGCCCATTCGTGGTCGTGAGTGGTAAAATGCCGGCAGTATTGTATGGAGTAGGACATGAGTGACAAATTAATTATTTTTGATACTACCTTGCGTGACGGTGAGCAAAGCCCCGGCGCATCCATGACTAAAGATGAAAAGGTACGTATCGCCAAGGCACTTGAGAAAATGCATGTTGATGTTATTGAGGCAGGTTTTCCCATTGCCTCACAAGGTGATTTTGAGGCCGTAAAAGCGGTTGCCAATATTGTTCAAGATAGCACTGTTTGTGGCTTAGCCCGTGCATTGGATAAAGATATCGACCGTGCGGGTGAAGCACTAAAGGGTGCTAATTCAGCACGTATCCATACCTTTATTGCGACCTCTCCGATTCACATGAAAGAGAAGTTACGCATGTCGCCTGATCAGGTGCTTGAACAAGCTGTTGCAGCTGTTACACGTGCTCGCCAGCATACAGATAATGTCGAGTTTTCACCTGAAGATGCAGGACGTTCCGAATTAGATTTCTTATGTCGCGTGCTTGAAGCGGTCATTGATGCTGGTGCAACAACATTGAATATTCCAGATACGGTTGGCTATAATTTACCACATCAATTTGGTGAATTGATTTACAACTTGCGTGAGAAGATCCCAAATTCTGACAAGGCTATTTTCTCAGTGCATTGTCATAATGATCTTGGTTTAGCGGTATCGAATTCATTATCAGCAGTATTAAATGGTGCACGACAAGTTGAATGTACCATTAACGGTTTGGGAGAACGTGCAGGTAATGCGTCATTAGAAGAAGTTGTCATGGCGGTACGCACGCGTCAGGATATTTTTAGTTGTGATACGAACCTTGATACAACACAAATTATGAAATGTTCACGTCTTGTATCAGGCATTACTGGTTTTGCCGTGCAGCCGAATAAAGCGATTGTTGGCGCAAATGCTTTCGCTCACGAATCAGGTATTCATCAAGACGGCGTATTAAAGAAGCGTGAGACTTACGAAATCATGCGTGCTGAAGATGTCGGCTGGGCTGCAAACAAAATGGTCTTGGGTAAACACTCAGGGCGTAATGCATTTCGTACTCGAATGCAGGAGCTCGGTTTTAACTTTGATTCAGAAGATGATGCCAATAATGCTTTTTCGCGTTTTAAAGATTTAGCTGATAAGAAACATGAAATATTTGATGAAGATTTGCAGGCATTAATGACGGATGCGGGGTCAGAAGCCGAGAATATATTATTCAAATTGGTTTCCTTAAAAGCATGGACAGAAACAGGGAAAAAACCTAAGGCGCAAATTACCCTATGGGTGGACGGTGAGGAAAAATCAGCAGATTCAGAAGGCGGTGGTTCCGTTGATGCTACTTTTTGTGCAATAGAAAAGATTGTTGAGAGTAAGACTGAGCTACAACTTTATTCTGTGAATAACGTGACAACCGGTACAGATTCACAAGGTGAAGTGACGGTACGCCTTGAGAAAGGCGGTAGTATTGTTAACGGGCAGGGTTCTGATACAGATATTGTTATTGCTTCTGCTAAAGCGTATATCAATGCACTCAATAAAATTATACGTCCTGCTGAGCGTTCACACCCTCAAGCAGCGGATGTGTAAGAAAGCTTATGCGTGATCAGTATCTACAAGCAATGGGTATTACTCGCTGGGTCAGACGAGAGCCTGACCCAGTAGTTGTAGATGAGGTGACTACCGAAACAGAAAGGGTATCGGGCGCTGAACAAGTTGAATTAACGGTTGTGCAAACGCCTGATAGTCATATGGTTGATGATTTAGACTGGAATCAATTACAACAACAAGTAGCCACATGTGTTGCCTGTGATTTACACGCAACACGTTCCCAGACTGTATTTGGAGCAGGTAGTCAACAAGCCGATTGGTTGATTATTGGTGAAGCCCCAGGTGCGGAAGAAGAGCAACAGGGAATCCCTTTTATGGGGCAGTCAGGTCAGTTATTAACGGCAATGATTGAAGCAATGGGCTTAAAAAGAGAACAAGTTTATATAACAAATATCTTAAAATGTCGGCCACCAGGAAATCGTGATCCGGATAAAGATGAAATAATGGCTTGCCATGCTTTCTTGAGAAGACAAATAGAATTACTCCAACCTAAAATAATCTTGGCAGTGGGGCGTGTGGCAGCGCAGAATATTCTAGATTCAACTGAGTTAATGAAAACACTTCGTGGTAACGTATTTGAATATAAAGATTTAGGTATCCCTGTTATTGCAACTTATCATCCCGCTTATTTACTGCGTTCGCCGAGTAAGAAAAGAGATGCGTGGAATGATTTAAAGATGGCGATGCGAGTCGTATCAGGTGAGCAAGTATGAGTGCTGTACTGCAATCACCTAACATCAGCCTGTGTCCAATGCAGTTAAAGGATATCGAAAAAATATTACAAATAGAAAACACCATGTATGAATATCCTTGGACGGAAGGTATTTTTAAGGATTGTTTGCGAGTTGGTTATTGTTGTTGGTTATTATTAGAAGATGAAGAAATTGTTGCGTATTCAGTATTATCAGCAGCAGCGGGTGAATCACATTTATTAAATTTATGTGTCAGGAAGCAAAGTCGTCGCTGTGGTTATGGAAGGCAGTTAATGGAACATATGCTAAAACTTGCAAAACGGCATGACGCATCGGTTTGTTTGCTCGAAGTTCGGCCATCAAATACAGCAGCAGTTGAATTGTATGAAAAAATGAATTTTGTTGAAGTGGGTATGCGTCCTGCTTATTATCCAGCAAAGAATGGCCATGAAGATGCGCTGATTCTCGCTCGTGAATTAACGGTTTAAATATAGTAGATAATCATGTCAGATATTTTAGATGAAACGGCACTACGCCGTACTTTTGCGATTGTTTCGCATCCCGATGCAGGTAAAACCACCTTAACAGAAAAGCTATTATTGTTTGGTGGTGCGATACAAGTGTCAGGGACGGTTAAAGGGCGCAAGTCCGATAGGCATGCCACCTCTGATTGGATGGAACTGGAGAAACAACGTGGTATTTCCGTGACGTCATCGGTCATGCAATTCACCTATGGTGATAAGATTGTTAATTTGCTGGATACACCGGGTCATGAAGATTTCTCTGAAGATACCTATCGTACGCTAACCGCAGTCGATTCTGCATTAATGGTGATCGATTGTGCAAAGGGTGTTGAAAAAAGAACCATTAAATTAATGGATGTTTGTCGTTTGCGTGATACACCGATTATGACATTTATTAATAAACTCGATCGTGAAGGGCGAGATCCTTTAGAGTTATTAGATGAAATTGAAGAAGTATTAAAAATTCGCTGTGCTCCCATTACATGGCCGATTGGTATGGGTAAAACATTAAAAGGTGTTTTTCATGTACTTAATGACACGGTGCATTTATTTAGTGCCACGCATAAAGGTAAAGTACAAGAAGGTGAAGTTATTGAAGGTCTTAATAATCCTCGCCTTGATGAATTGTTAGGTGTTCAGGCGGAGGAGTTACGAGAAGAAATAGAGTTGGTTCGTGGTGCTAGCAATGAGTTTAATGTTGATGAATATCTTAAAGGTGAATTAACACCGGTTTTATTTGGGTCGGCAACCAACAATTTTGGTATTAAAGAATTATTAGATATTTTCACCGAGAATGCACCCGCTCCATTAGTACGTCAGACGGCATCACGAAAGGTGGATCCGAGTGAAGAAAAATTTTCTGGTTTTGTATTTAAAATACAAGCAAATATGGATCCTGCTCACCGAGATCGCGTTGCCTTTTTGCGAATTACCTCAGGAAAATTTAATAAAGGCATGAAAATGTTTCAGGTGCGATTAGGTAAAGATGTGCAAATCGCAAACGCAACTACATTTATGGCGAGGGAACGTGAAAATGTTGTTGAGGCTTACCCTGGTGACATTATTGGCTTGCATAATCATGGCACAATTAAAATTGGTGATACCTTTACGCCAGGTGAAAAACTTAAATTCACCGGCATCCCGCATTTTGCGCCTGAATTATTTAGACGCGTTGTGTTACGTGATCCATTGAAGATGAAAGCACTGCAAAAAGGGCTGATTCAACTATCAGAAGAGGGCGCAACGCAGGTTTTTCGTCCGAAACAAAGCAATGATCTGATTCTTGGTGCAGTCGGTATACTTCAGTTTGATGTGGTCGCTTACCGGCTAAAAGATGAATATAACGTTGAATGTTCCTATGAGCCGGTTCAGGTTGCGACAGCCCGCTGGATTGAATGTGATGATCCTAAGATGCTCGCTGATTTTGAGAAAAAGGCGGTTGAAAATTTAGCGATAGATGCGGCTGATGAATTGACTTACCTTGCTCCAAGTCGGGTAAACCTTGATTTAATGATGGAACGTTGGCCAGAAATTAGATTTTTATCTACTCGAGAACATTAAAAAACATCTAACTAACTGATTGTTAATAATAAATTTATTTTTAGATCAAAAATAATAAGCTTCATTTTCTAAAGTCTTTCTCTGTATTACCGATAGCCTGTACATAGCGACAATGTACAGGCTTTTTTATGGACCGTTTTAATGACAATCATTCGCAACCATGTCTGCGAACTTGGATGTTTTACGTCGTATCGGCGTTATTTATATGTCTGTTACTTTCAGTAGGAAAACTTCAGGCAGCTGAACAACATCCAACAGAAGCAATCACCGATTTACGCATCCTTGTTGATGTGTCGGGCAGTATGAAGAAAAACGATCCCAATAACCTGCGACGGGATGCCTTACGCTTGTTAATAGGTATGCTGCCAGAATCAAGCCGTGTTGGAATTTGGAGTTTTGGGCAGTACGTCAATATGCAGGTAAAACCTGGCTTTGCAACCAAAGCATGGAAAAACAATGCGCGCAAAGAAGCCAATACAATTCGTTCCTTAGGGCTATTTACTAATATAGAAGATACGCTAACCAAGAGTAGTTGGGACTGGAAAAGACCTGATCCTAAATGGGATCGACACATGATCTTGTTGACGGATGGTATGGTTGATATTTCGAAAGACTCCAGTAAGAATGAAGAGTCACGTAAGAATATTCTAGGTAAAATTGTCTCCGATCTTGCCTCAGCCAATGTAAAAATACATACCATCGCTTTATCTAAACAAGCTGATCATACGTTATTAAAGAAGCTATCCAAGAAAACCGGTGGTTGGTATGAGTCAGTTGAATCAGCCGATAGGTTACAGCGATTATTTTTAAGATTATTTGAAAAAACAAATAAGATGGATTCATTGCCATTAGAAGGAAATCTCTTTGATGTTGATGACAGCATCACAGATATGACTTTGTTGGTATTCCGGAGTCGCTCAGGAAAACCGACTAAGGTTCTTGCACCGGATCACTCTGTATTGGCGTATGAAAAACTAGTGAAGAATGTTGAGTGGTTCAAAGATAAGGGTTTTGACATTATCACTGTCCATAAGCCCATGGTGGGTAAGTGGAAATTAGATGCGGATGTAGATAAAGACAACCGTGTCAAAATCATTAGTAATCTAAAATTGCGTGTTGAACCATTACCGATAGATATTATTGAAAATGAATCCGTTAAACTAAAAGCATCTATTACCACTAAAGAAGGCTTGCTTAATGACAAGGAAATGTTAAGCCTAATTAAAGTGCTTGCTCAGACCACTGGATACAAAGGTAATGAAGTTACCCAGCAAATACCTTCTGCAAGTGTAGAAGGAAAATATGAGGCATTGCTTGAAGGTATCGGTGAAAAAGGGACCGTTCAAGTTGTTGTTAAAGTGACATCACCCACGTTTAAACGTGAATCAAGATACGAAATAAAAGTTCATGAGAACCCAATAAAACTAAAGTTGTTGGCAACGGAAAAGGGATTAGTCATTCGTATTACTGAAGATCCTTTGTTACTGCAAACCGGCACACTACAGTTGGCGTTGAGAGTAGATGGTAATAAAGGTGCTTATTACATTACTAAATTTGGTGCGCATCGTTGGCAAGCAACACTGGATAATAGTTTGTCAGGTAGGGCTATTACCATCGATGCAACAGCTAATCGAATTGGTAATATTGTCTTTAAAAGCCAACTTCACGGAAGATTACCAGAAGCAATAAATCCGATAAAAGACCCACTTACAATATGGCCTGAAGAAACAGCGTCAGGCTTAGTGATAAAAGCAATACTAGAAGAAAATATATTGCAAACTGGTACCTTGCAGCTAGCCTATTTTTCTGCAGAAAATAAAGAACAAAGCGTAACGATTAAACAACAGACAGATAAGGTCTGGCAACAATTATTGCTTCCTGAATATACCGGCAAAGAATTGACAGTAGTGGCACGTGGTTACCAGCTAAATGGGAAGATGTATGAGAAAGAATA
>VAPM010550044.1_pt1 | contig 10015 bp, 14 predicted proteins | sample 3395091 | NCBI WGS metagenome assembly VAPM01 (sample SAMN08290445, study PRJNA428436) | hydrothermal vent metagenome | isolation source: Deep-sea hydrothermal vent chimney 3 | place: Pacific Ocean: Juan De Fuca Ridge | reverse complement strand
GTGTGTTTTTATACGTCAGCGTAATAATTTAACAAAGTGTTTGTGAAAGTGGAACGGAATGAATGTTTCTGTGTTCGCCAGGGACTGTGCGGCGCGGCGAAAAGCATTCTTCCGCCGCCGTTGGCGGCCCGTCGCCTGGCGGAAACCCAGGCCATTCAGCCACGCCGGGGATTCCGGCAATTGGATTGACAAAACGCCCATCGGGGTCCGCCCCAATGGGTGACCTCCGTGGGTCCTTCTCGGAGGGTGTTCGAATGAGTGTAGCGCAAAGGCAGTTCTGGACGCTGGAAGAAGCGCCCCCAGCCATCGAGTTCGAGTGGACTCGAAAAGAGACACGGGAAGTACGTTTCATGGTGCTGGCGGATGCGGCCCGATCGCTGGTCGACCGGCGCGTCAGTCGGCAGGAGTACGAAGAGGACCTCGCGTGGATCAAAGACGATGCGTGGGGACCGTTCACGTTCCGTGCCTGTTGCGCGGAACAGGGGGTGGACGCGGACGAGCTTCGCGAACAGCTCCTCGACTATGCCATGCGTCGGCAGTTTCGATCCAAACCAACGCCGCGCGTGCGGTTCCCGCGTAATACCCGGAATCAGTCATCGTTATTCCCGGTACTGCATCGCCCCCGGGGTGTTTGAATTGGGTAAGGAGACAACATGAACCAACGAGAGACTGAACAGATTCGAGCGGCGGTTCAGGGCCGCTGGCTGTCCGTGCTCGGCGCGCTGGCCCCGCAACTGGGTCCGGCGCTCGAGCGGGCAGGCCGCCACGTACGATGTCCGGTCCATGGAGGTCGACACAATGATGGATTCCGGGTGTTCCGGGATGCGTCGGAGACGGGAGGGGGGATTTGCAATACCTGCGGGTCCTACCCGAACGGATTTTCTCTATTGCAGTGGGTCAATGGATGGACCTATCCGGAGACGATGGAAGCGATTGGGGAGTTTCTCGGGCTCATTCCGGAGGTGCGCCGGAGGCCGATGCGGTCGAAGGCGAGACCAGTGCCCGTGACGGTTCCAGCCCGGCGTCCCATGGGCGAAAGAAGCTCCCGGGATCGGCTGTCGGCCATCGTACGGGAGACGGTCGCGATCACGGACCGGAGTGCAAAACCGCTTTGGCGGTATTTCAAAACCCGCGATCTCCCGGTCGGCCGTATCGTTCAGGCCATCCCGGGGCACTATCGAGTGCTACGGTTCCATCCCCATTTGCCCTACTACACGGTTGAAAACGAGGCGCTTGTTTTGGTAGACAAATTCCCGGCCCTCGTCGCCATCGTACACGATGCAAAGGGAACTCCGGTGACGGTACATCGGACCTACCTCTCCACGGACGGGCTTGGAAAGGCCGACGTGCCGGGGGGGGCCCGTAAGCTCTATCCGGTGGTCGAGGGGGGATTGTTGCGCGGCAGCGCTATTCGCCTCGGCCGGCGAGCCGTATGCATGGGGCTCACAGAGGGAATCGAGACCGCATTGGCGGTCACCCTGGCGACCGGTGACCGGGTGTGGAGCGTGCTCAATGCACCACTCCTGGGGCGGTGGTCTCCGCCGAGCGGAGTGGCGAGCGTCGTGGTCTGGGCGGATAGGGACCGTTCCAATGTCGGCCAGGAACAGGCCAAGCGTTTGGCCGGGCGGCTGCGGCGTGAAGGATTCGACGTCCGGATGATGCTGCCGGCTGGCCCGATTCCGGACGGGCACTCGAGCCTGGATTGGGCCGATGTTTGGTCCAGGTATGGAGCCGGCGGCTTCCGGCGAAACTGGTGGCGGCGCGTTTTTGCGGCCACGGGATAAGACGATGTTTTACGATTTCTCAATAGTCATCACTGACCCGGGCGCGGGAGAAAATCACCCGTTCTCGCCTCCTAAGGACTGGGAGGGGGATGAGTCTGCGTATCGTGCACTCATGCGGGAACGCTACCGTTCGTTGGATTATCGAACGATACTGCTCGCGTGGGCGAGGGCCTACGCCCGGAAAGGAGCAGATGTGCATTTCGAGGGTGCATGGAGTGTACAGGCAAAAGAAATCCTGGCGCATCTGCATTCCTAAACACCGAGACCGCCCCGGGGGAGAGTATCCCCCCGGGGCTTTTTTTGATCTATCCGCAGAACGGGCAGGAGACCAGGGAGGCCTGTAGGTGATAGAGATAGTGGATGCGGCAGGATTTGCAGTAATGAACTTCGATGGTATGCGTCACAATATCGCGCGCAATGAAATACGTCCCCTGAAGCGACAATCCCCGATCGGACCGGGGCGGGGACAGCAGGCGGTATTGCCGGTGCGCGCGCAGTAGCAGGTTCAGGTCAATGGTGCGATGTACGTTCACCCCCGCGTCGGATCCGAGCCGATCATAGACCGACCACCAAGCGACGGCCTCGGCCGTGGCGCCGGGGACCGTCAGTAACCGGGTGGAATCCGGTGGGAACTGGCCGCGCGGTGCGGGCCGTCCATTCACTTGCTCCCATAATCTTCGCAGCATATGTCCCGGCAAATGCAGGTGACGCGCGATAAGAGGCGGACGCATACCGGAGGATAGCATGTCGATTGCCAAGTTGATGCGCGTAATACTTTCCGCGACTGACGGCCCACCTGGCGAAGCATCTACGGGCGAGTGCATACGGGAATTAACTCGGGTCGATTATGGGTGGTTTATTGGTTGCACCGGGTGCGCACTGAGCAACCAACAATTGGGTGATGCGCGTTGTTATTTCGGTAATATCGCTCTCAGGGTCAGGGTCACTCAGTGCCCGCTGGAGATCCTGCAACGCGGGCCGTGGTATGCACGGTGCAAAAGCAGGTATGCGCAAGTTTCGCATGCACTCTTCCATCCGGTCGATCGGCGCCGTAGCGAGTGCGGAAAGGAAGGGGCGTGGTAATCTTGTGACGAGAACGGCAATCTCGAGGTCGTGCTTGGAAATTTCTCGGCAGCACCGCAGATATAACAGGTTCAGCCGTTGCACATCGCGTTGCCACGAGGTTTCTGTGTCGGGTTTTTCCATTGATTTACGCGGAAGCCCCATCCTTCCGGATGGGGAGGGATAGCGTCCGCCATTCGGCGGCCAGACCCGCAATCTCCTTTCTTGTCAATCGCTATCTTCTGTTTAGGCTCCTCGCTCGAAATTCAGTCAAGCGTGCTTGGACGACGATGAGGATGAGGAGACGCCTTTCAGATCCAGTTCGGCCACGGTGTCTTCCAACCACGCGCGCATCGGGCGCAGGTACCGTGTGACGAGGGCGCGTTCCTCGGTCGTTAAGCGGTCGAGGTGAGCGATACACTCCCCCCCTCCGTAGCCCGGCTCGCGCAACGACTCGTTCCAAATGCGAACCAGGGTGTAGATCGCGAAAGGTGCCCGCCGCTCCAGGTCCGGGGTGGCGCGCACGGCGTGTTGGATCATGGAAAGGGGATCAGCTTGATGCTGCTGAACTCTGGTATCGTGCTTGTCCGAGCGGTGCCGGGTGGCGACGCGGCGGGCTTCGGCGGGGCCGGCCGCGACGGCTTGTTCTTGTTCCTCCGGCGCAAGATCGGCCAGTTCGGATGCCGCGGCCACGGAAATATCACCGGTTCGAGCCGCCTGCTGCAGCGCAGGAATACCGTGTTCGAGTACGCGCTTGACACTGTCTATCGTGCCGTGACTCACGTTGGCGATAGCCGCGATGTGCTCGCGCTTGTCCAACCGCTCGCCATTGGCCTTTTCTGTGGCGGCCTTCTTCTTAGGGGATCGTCGGTCGCCGCCGGCGTCTTGCTGGTGCTGGCGGCCGATGGCAGCCAGGATCGTGGCCGTGCGTAGTGCAATTTCGGTGCGCTGGAAGGGGGTGAGGTTACGCCGCGCGAGATGGAGTTGCAGGACCCAGAGGACCGCGTGGTCGTGATCGGGGAGACTTTTCAGGCGGACATCGAAGTCGATGCCCAGTCGCTGACAGATTTCGTACCGGTGGTGGCCGTCAAGCAGGATCTGTTCCTCTGCCCACACGACTATCGGGTCCATGCAGCCATCCGTTTTCAGCGATTCCTCAAGCACCTGCAACGTGTCGGCATCGGGCTCCGGAACGAGGGAAACGAATTCGGGGTCGAGGTGGAAAGAGGGTGCTTTCATGAAAGTTCTCCTATAGCAGTAGGGTGAAGAATGACGGAGCACATTGCGTGAGCAACGATGCAAGAATCTGACCGAAAAGGATTTATCCCGGCACCGGGAATTCTTCCAGCTGGCTTTACGGAAGGCGGAATAGGGGCGGGGTGACACTTCGCTACACCGGGGAGAGCGGTCGGGCCTGAAGATTGAGCAGAAAATCCCATCAAAATCGGTATCCAACCGAGAACATGGCAACCGGATACCACCTGAGCGCATCAAAGGTGTTTTGAAGTGATGCTTGAGCGGTCGGCACGTTAGCGGCCATCTGTGGCGTGGTCGCAGACAAGGAAACTTTCGGCGTACCCTGATACACAACTCCGAGGTCCAGCCCGGCCGTCCAGTGCCCGCCACGGAACGGATTACCGAACCCGATGCCGACATAGGGAGCCACCGAAGCAAAGGTCACACTGCCGACCAGAGATCCCCCCGCTTGCGGAGCGGCATAGGTATAGGTGGTCCCACCGACCGTGTAGGTCCCGCTACGGGGAGTGGCACGCAGGGAGAATCGGTTTTGGTTATCGATCATCCCGGCGGTGAGCCGGAAATTCCCGCGAAACGGATGCCAGTCACCCAAGAGGGTGAATGACTCAAGGTGCATCCATGCGCGGTACCGGGTGGAACCGGAGTCGACCGCGTGGCGAATCAGGAAAACGTTGGATCCGAAACGCAGGTCTACGCTGTGAGGAAATCCCAGGCAAATAACAGCCCCTACCCCGAGCGTGCCCGCTTGGCCGACAAGCGCGACCGGTAGGCCGGCCGTAGCCGGGGTGGGCAAAATGGGAAGCAGTAGGGCGAAGATACGGGCGGTCTTTAGAATGCGCATTATTTGTCGTTCCAAAAACCACAAGAGTTTTCCAAACTGCGACCGACTCCAATGAAGTCAGCATAAAGTGGGCTGTGGAAATGCAAGTTCAGGAATAACGGCGGTATGAGGCGGGTATTCGTGTGAAGGCGAGTCGCCGGGGGGAGTAGGGTAGGGAATCGTATCCCCACTTTGGGGCTTGCCGCCGGACAAGTTTATCCGGCTATTAACCACCCCACCCGGGGTTCAATCCCCGGTAAGGGGTTGGAATCCCCGGCTCACGAAGGAGCCTGAAATGGAATTGGTGAACGCCTTTATCGCGTTGATCTCAATGGTGTTTTCACTTGCCGTCCTGGCCGTGTTCGTCTCGGCGCTGCTCGGGCCTCACCGCATCCGCCGGATGTCGCGCAGGGTGGCGGGGGCCGCCTCGGCGATTCGGGAGACCCACGCGGAGTTCCGGGCCACCCGAGCCGAAAAGCCAGAGTCTACAGAACCTGCGGAGTCGCCGGAGCCGGCTGCCACCGAGGAATACGTGGCCGACGCCGTACCCCAAACGACGGTTACGCCCGAACAGGCGCAGTGGGCGTATTACGACCAGCCGACGTATAGCCGCCGCCACAACAATGACGGCGTTCGGCTACAATAAACTCCTCCTTGCTTCCTTCGTGGAAGTTCGCCCGGACCCGAAACGGTCCGGGTTTTTTTATGCGCGGGGGCGCGCCCTTGCCGCTCCACTTTCGCCTCTGATCTTCCGCCCGCATCGAAAAACCGCCGCCAGGGGCGGGTATTCGGAGGTTTGACCCGGTGCGCGACAAGCCCCGCCGTTCAGGGCGGGGAAGGATAGCGCGGACGGCGTAGCCGTCCTTGCATTTGGTTTTGGCTTTGCCGAAGCCGTGCTTTCAGTGTGGGGTCTGCTGCTGCTCGATGTATTGCTGCACGATGGAAATCGGCGCACCGCCACAAGAGGACGCGAAATAGGACGGCGACCACAGGGCGCCTTTCCAGTAGCGTTTCTGGATGTCGGGTCGCACCGATCGCAGCAGACGACTGGACACGCCCTTGAGACTGTTCACGAGGTTGGAGACGGCGACCTTCGGCGGATATTCCACCAACAGGTGGACATGATCATCCTCGCCTTCCATCTCGATCAGTTGCGCCTCGAAGTCGGCGCAGACCTTGGCGAAGATGGCGCGCAGCCGGTTGATGGCATCGCCATCGAACACTCTGCGGCGGTATTTCGCCACAAAGACCAAATGGACGTGCATCTTGAAAATGCAGTGCCGTCCATATCGAATATAGTTGTCATTGCTCATAGACCAAGAGCATAATTGAGCCATGCAACGCCTCCAAGCCTTCAAATACGAACTGATGCCAGACGGCCAGCAGGAGCGGCAGATGCGCCGCTTCGCCGGCTCGTGCCGGTTCGTGTTCAACAAGGCCTGGCGGTGCAGAAGGAGCGCTACGAGCGCGGCGAGAAGAAGCTGAGTTACGCCGGACTGTGCAAGCGGCTCACCGAGTGGCGCAACGACCCGGAAACGGTGTGGCTGGCCGATGCGCCCGTCCATCCGCTGCAACAGACGCTCAAGGATTTGGAGCGAGCCTATGTCAATTTCTTCGCTAAGCGGGCCGACTTCCCGCGCTTCAAGAAGAAGGGCCAGCACGACAGCTTCCGCTATCCCGACCCCAAGCAAATCAAACTAGAGCAGCACAACAGCCGTATCTTCCTGCCCAAGCTCGGCTGGCTGCGGCTGCGCAACAGCCGGGACGTGCTCGGCACGGTGAAGAATGTCACTGTGAGCCAGTCCTGCGGCAAATGGTTTGTTTCCATTCAGAGCGAGCGCGAGATCCAGCAACCCATCCCCAACGGCGGCGCGGTCGGCATCGACATGGGCGTGGCGCGATTCGCTACGCTCTCGGATGGCACGTTTTACGCGCCGCTGGGCAGCTTCAAGCGGCATGAGAGCCGGCGGCTGCGCCGCGCGCAGCAGGCGATGAGCCGCAAGACCAAGTTTAGTAACAACTGGAGAAAAGCCAAACACAGAGTTCAGCGCATCCACGCTCGCATCGGCAACGCCCGCCGCGACTTCCTGCACAAGACCTCGACCGCGATCGGCAAAAACCACGCGATGGTGTGTATCGAGGACTTGCAGGTGCGGAACATGTCCAGGTCGGCGGCAGGCACAACCGAAACACCGGGCAAGAACGTCCGGGCCAAGTCCGGCCTGAACAAATCCATCCTCGATCAGGGCTGGTTCGAGTTCCGCCGCCAACTGGACTACAAGCTGGCTTGGCGGGGCGGCTGGCTGGTTGCCGTGCCGCCGCAGAACACGAGCCGCACCTGTCCGTGCTGCGGCCATGTGTCGGCGGACAACCGGAAAACGCAAGCCCGGTTCGCGTGCGTCGAATGCAGTTTCGAGGAAAACGCCGATGTGGTCGGCGCGATCAACATCCTTTCTCGCGGGATGCAAATGCTGCGAGACGAAGGGCAGGACACGGCGCACGCTTGCGCCGGGTGCGAAAGCACAGCCCGGATCGCCTGTGAAGTGAGCGGTGCGGTAATGCCGCCAGCAGCAGGAACCCACCGAAGCGACTCAGGGGCGGCTCAATGCCGCGCCTGAGCGCCGTAGGAATCTCCGGCCTTCAGGCCGGGGAGGATGTCAATTCCTCCCCCAGTTAAAACAGGGGGATTCCAGCCGCTTCTGACGAAGCGGTGGATGGTAGTGCCTCGCGGCATCCCACAGGTTCCTGCTTCACAGGCCGGTCTGATTGCACCGCACCTCCACAGGCCAGCACGCGGTGCCCCCGCGCTCGTATATTCTTCGCGGCGTTGGTGTCCGCGTTCTCGATGTGACCGCAAGCCCGGCAGTGAAACACTGCCTGGGTCTTGCGATTGTCCGGGTGAACATGGCCACATTCCGAACAGGTCTGGCTGGTGTGGTGCGCCGGCATCTTCACCACCATCCAGCCGCAAGCTGAAGCAACATCACCCGGAGTTGGTGCAACCCGCGTATCTGAAAAATTCGCTTTGGTCGCCGTCCTACTTTGCCGGTTCTGTCGGGGGCGCACCCATTGAGGTGCTGAGGCAGTACATTGAGAAACAGAAACCACCACACTAATCACCCTGCCGGGCGATGGCGCTTATATCCCCACCCTCGAAGGACGGGGTTTTACGCGCCAACCGATAAAGAACGATTCGAGAAAGCAGAAAAGATTCGAAACGAAATGGAATCCAGCCATAACCAGTGTGGTTTCTCAGTATTCTATCTATCCTTTCTGGAGGATGTCCGCGGATATCCATTCGTAATCCGATTGGGGTCATCCAGAAAAAATAGGCTGGATACGTAATTTCAGTGGTATATCATTTCACTCCAATGCTTGGCTATTACACAGAATTCGATTAAATCGAGCGATGGGTTCTTTGTCGGAAAGCGCGGGAATACCCACGCCCGTTAGTGGGCTAATGGATTTGAGAGCATCATTCGAAGGCTAATCTTAACGTTTCTAGTGGAATAAAGAGACGGTACGGTGTGTCCGGGAATCGCAGAAAGCCGTAATGTTCGTAAAATGAGCGCGCCTTATTGCCCTTGGCATCCACAATAATGGCGTAAGCGGCAAGTGTCTCGGTGGCTTGCAGGACTCGATGAAACACATCGAACAATAGATATTTCCCAACCTTCTTTCCTTGATATTTTCGGTCTACCGCAAGCCGCCCGAGTAGCGCCGCCGGAACCGGGTAGTGCGGCAGGCGCTTTTCTTCTTTCTCTGGGAGATTCTTCTTGCTGAAGCTCGCTGCGCTCAGGGTGTAGTACCCCAACACTTTGATAGAAGAAATCTCATGGGCCACGTACACACGGCCTATGCTTCGGCGCACGTCTTGTGCTGCCTGACGGCGCAGGTAGTCGTTCAGTGCCGATACGCCACAATCAAAGTTCTCGCGGTCATGCTTGCGCGCGAGCGGTTCAATGGCTGGCGCCATAGAAAACTCCGTACTATTGGGGAGATGGGGAAACGACACCTAATCTGCCGTTTCCCGGTACCAACGGAACCCCTGTTTGAGCGCCTTGTTTGGCCGTGGCGGACGATCCAGTGCCTTACAAAATGTCTCCCAGTCGGCGGTGGAGAGCACGTGTTGCTCGTGGGACTCAATCACCTGTTCCGCAGCCGCCAGCGCCTGCGACAGTACGAACTCGCTCACAGTTCTCTCGGCATAGGCAGCTGCACGCTCAAGCTTGCGTTTGGATGTGCTATCGAGACGCAGGTGCATACGGTCACGTTTCGGGCTAAGTTTCGTCAACATAATTTATCCTCCTGTACGCCATTTTGGCACCCGAAATATTAGGCGTCAAGTCCGACGGCGATCCGGGTTTGTGCTCAGGTGCCCGATGGCCGGCATGCTCTTGTCCGCCTCCGCTTTCGACGACGATCCTCCGTCCGCATCGAAAAACCGACGCCAGGGGCGGGTATTCGGGGGGGCGACAGCTAAAAAGTCTAGTATTTATAGGCTGCCCGAACATCCCTGTACCAAGCACGATAGAGATGGAGGGCTATCTTCGGGAGCGAGCCGGGGACTCGACATACGCGCATATAGAGGGCTACACCGTGCATTCTTCCGAGACCATTTCCCCCCGTGTCAGGGAAGAACGACAACACCCAGGCGTTTCGCGGCGCCGGCAAGCTCCTTATCCTTGGTTAGAAGCGGCAGTCCCCGGCGGACGGCAAGTTCAAGATACGCCGCGTCGTAGGTCGTAAGACCTTCCGCCCGGGCAATGATCAGAATTTCGCGCCACGCTCGCCCCGTCGTTTCCTGATCAATCAAGATCGGCAGTTCGGCGATTAGATCCAAACGCGCCGCAACATCGCATGTGCCGATCCGACCGCGCTTCTCAGCTTGCAGCAGGACATTGTTCAACTCGAGATGCCAAAGCCCCGGGACAACCGCGCCCTCGTCGCGGATGCGATCGAACAGCACATCGGTCTCGGGCGATGCTTCATCCTCAAAGCACCAAGTCAAGGCAATTGACGAATCGATGACGACCGCGCTCACGGGCGCCCTTCATCGCGAAGCTCTTTCCAGGAAAGACCGCCAAGCGTC
>VAPM010088281.1_pt1 | contig 10017 bp, 8 predicted proteins | sample 3395091 | NCBI WGS metagenome assembly VAPM01 (sample SAMN08290445, study PRJNA428436) | hydrothermal vent metagenome | isolation source: Deep-sea hydrothermal vent chimney 3 | place: Pacific Ocean: Juan De Fuca Ridge | reverse complement strand
CTTTCAATCGCAACACGAATTTTTTCGCAACCGGCTTGAGCTTTATCAATTTCTGTTTCTGGCATAATTACAACGAATTCTTCGCCACCATAACGTGCAATAAAATCTGCTGCTCTGAGGTTTTTTCGAAGCACCTCGGCAATAACACTCAACACTTTGTCACCGGCAATATGACCGTAATGATCATTAATGCCTTTAAAGTGATCGATATCCCAGACCACAAAAGCCATTGAGCTTTTATAACGTTTGCAGCGCTCTATTTCAGAAGCTATTCGTTCTTCGTATGCTAATCTGTTTGGAATATTGGTTAGCGTATCTCGTACCGCCGAGTTATGTTCTTTTTCGACTTGCTCACGAAGCAATTGCGTTTCTTGCTCCATGTCTTTTATTCTATCGGTGAGTTTTTGAATGGTTTCTTGCGCAGTGCTATTTCGTTGCTCTTCCGACTTTCGAAATGCACCCATATGCAATCGAATCGTTTTAACACGTTCTTCAACTAATTCCTTTAAACTATCCAACTCGGATGTTTCACCGGCACCGGTTTCAAGCCCTCGAACTTCATTTTCTAAATTTTCATCATATTTTTGTAAACTAACTGCAGATTCATCACGCAAACGAGACGTTATTTGGATATCAATATCCAGTGCTGTTAAATGCTTGCTAATTTCTGCTAAAAATTGTTCTAATTCTTGTTTTTCAGTTTGTAAGCGAACTCGCATCTGCATAATTAAATCGGCGGTTGCTGCAACCATTTTACTAACAGAAGTTTTAGGATCAGCTTGTTCTATATTTTGCTTTAATTTAATTGCTTGTTCGTTTAAATAATCGGGTAAACTGATTCGTTGTAGTAATTGAATTAATAATTCACCACCCGATTCGTTATTGGCATTTCCATCAACATTGTTCTTTGAACTAACATTACGAATAAATTTAGATAATTGTTGTGATATGTTATCAATTATTGTCAGCAAGTCTTTTCGATTTCTTGCTGAGCTTGCTGCTCGTGCTAAGTCGCGATCGTTAAGTGTTTTTGTAAACGAAGGTGGAAAACGCGTCATTAATTGTAATAATAATTCTCCAACAGCGGGTGCAACAAGAGAATTTTTTTTTGCGTCAATGGAGCGATCGATATCGGTGTCTAAATCCTTTGCTGCGCGATTATCAGTACGTCGTTCAACAGTAGATTGGCTTTCGTCGTTATCGGTTTGTTCTGGGGGTTTTTGTTCCGATTTTATTTGTTCGGGCTTTAATTCTTCTAGCTCAGGCTCTTTTACTACAATTTTGTCTAGTTTTAAAAAATCACTAATTATCGATGAAAATTCTTGCGTTAACTGTTCATTAGTTTGATCATCATTGCTATCTAATAATTTTTTAAATTTATTGATTTTTAATTTATGGCTATTTTCAAAAACAATGGCATCGATAATACTTTTTAATAACGCAATAGTATCATCACGCTGTTCTGTTGAGGGCTCTACTATTGTTGATTTGTTGGTTTTTTTTGTAGGCTCATCCGGTATTTTTTTTATATCCTCTGATATCGTTTCGATTAATGACACCAACCGACTACTTTCAGTACCACCTCGAATTGATTTTCGTAATAATGTAATTTGTTCTTCTAAATTTTTATTGTCGCTAGAATCGGCAATGAGTGCTAAACGTGAGATGCCTAAGCGTAATAGATTTTCAATTTTTTCCCACTTTTGTTCGCTACTTTCAATTTCCTTCAAGCTATCAAAGTATTTTCTTTTCCAGTCTTTATTAGCATTCTCAGTATCAGACATTTTAAAACAGAGTTCCTTTATCGCTAATTTAAATTTGTACGAATTAAATCAATAGTATCGGGTAGCGTGATTTTTAACGATATCGGCAAATGGTCTGAAAATCGTTGTGCATCAACCTGCACACTGGATATTTTTAATTCTGATGTCACTAAAATATGATCAATATTATGCTGTGGTTTCCAGCTCGGAAAAGTTAAGTTCTCATCCGTTGGTTCATGTAAGCTGGTGTTCTTAAATAACATGCTCATTTCATGACTGCCCGGCCGACAGTTCATGTCCCCCATCACCACGGCATGTTTATATTGATTAACGTGTTCAGCAATATAGCTAAGCTGGTTTAATCGTGCTCGGCCAGTTAATGCTAGATGCAAAATAAAAAACACGATGGGATCACCGGTAGTTTCAAACTTAGCCATTATTGCACGACGGCCCGGAATGATTCCCGGTAGTTTTAGGCTTTGTACTTCTGAGGGTTTTATTCTGCTAACCATACCGTTACTGTGCTGTGCAAAACGGCCTAAATTGCGATTAACTTGATGAAACCAAAAAGGGAAGTTTGAACGTTCAGCAAGGTATTCTGTTAAATTAATAAAGTTACTCCGCAAGCTACCGGCATCAACTTCTTGTAGGCCAACAATATCATGTTGCTGAATAATGTTTGCGATGTGATTCATATTCACGATACGCTGCGAGTGTGGAATAACGTGTTTCCAACTGTGAGTAAAATAATGATGCAAACGCGCACTGTTAATACCAACTTGCACATTGTAACTCATCACGCTGATTTCATTTTTTGCACTGGTAATGGCTTGTGCTGCTAATGCATCAGAAAGATTAGACCGATTAACTGCTATATTTGAACTCGATTTCATGTAGATGAGTATTGTATTTTTATGTCATTAGCTGAAAAAAGTAGGTACTTGCTAACCATCAACTCAGATCCAGCAAAAAAATTAGGTGTTTAGTGATGTTACGCAGTATCGCCTCCAAAGGAAACATTCGCTTACGCCATTTGTAGAGTATAGCAATACTAACTTGGATATCGGCCATGCAGAAACGAACTTGATGAATTTAAATTCTATAAATCTGATTACAACATCACAAAATGGCATTAAATCTAATTTTATATTAAACGGCCAATACCAGATGCGCTGTTGAGTTCGACATTAACGATGAGAAGAAACCACGCCATTAAACACGTTAATGGCGCGTAATTATTATTTTGACTGACTGGATTCTTTCTTTATCAAATAATTAACGACTTCTAACATTTTATCGTTATTATGGCCGGTCATGGAACTGTCAATTCGATATTTACCATTAACGATCATTGTTGGAACACTATTAGCTTGGTATTTTCCTAAAGTTCGTTGGTCGCGTCGTAGACGGGCATCAACTGCAAATGAATAAAAGGCAGATTCAAAATCATCACCTGAAACACCATTTTTTATAAATAACTCTCTTATGCTGGCAACATCAACTAGTCTATTTTTTTCTTTATGGATGGCATCAAACATCGGAGCGTGAATTTTGTCTAAAGCCTCTAACACTTCAGCAGTGTAATAGGCCTGTGCATAATTAGCCCATACTTGGCGGCCAAAAGACACTGGACGCCGCGAAAAATTGACATTAGCTGGCTTAGATTTCAACCATTTGTGCATCGGTGGCTCAAAGCTGTTGCAGTGCGGACAGCCATAACTAAACAATTCCAATACTTCAATTTTAGATGAATCACTGGTGCCAACATTAGGCGTAATTTTTTTATAATGCACACCTTCTACAAAACTTTCTGAGTAAGCATTGAGACTAATAATACTAAAACACAATATTAATAATGTTGTTTTGATTCTTGTGTAACCGGTCATCATTTTTGTTATCGCTCCTTTTCTCTCGACGGTTGCCTTGTATCAGGCTATATACTTTATACTATGAACCTTAATTATAATATTGGTTCCACAATATAGCGTTAATTCAATAACATTTTGACAATAATTTAACGTGTTAAGTTATTGTCCTGCTTAAACAACAAAGGGTGGTCGATGACCACCCTTTGTTACTAAACCCAACATTAAAACAGCTTATTTCAGACCTTGAATATAAGACGCGACAGCCTTAATTTCTTGATCAGTCATTTTTACTGCAATATTTTGCATCATTTTTCCAGCATCATTAGTACGAGCCGATGTTTTAAAATCGTTTAATGCTTTTACTAAATAAGCAGAATGTTGCCCTGCAACCGCTGGAAAGTTTGCCATTGGGTTACCTTTACCACTAGGACCATGACAACTCATGCAAGCAGCCACACCAGATGCTGAATTACCACCACGAAATATTTTGCCACCAAGCTCAACGAATTTCTTATCAGCCGTACCTGCTGATATTTTTTGGCTTGAATAATACGCGGCAAGATCTTGCATATCGTCTGGTGATAAAGCAGCTACCATGCCAGCCATTAAAGGATCATTACGCATTTTGCCTTTTTTAAAATCCATCAATTGCTTAGCAATGTATTTTTGATGCTGTCCTGCAAGTTTTGGCCAAGTAGGGTTAGTACTATTTCCATCGGCATTATGACAAGCAGCACAAGCGGCTGATTTGGCTTTTCCAGCTGCAGCATTACCCGCTGCAAAAACAGATGTATTTAATGTGGTCGCTAATACAACTGCGGATAAGCTAACCATTATGAATTTTTTTGACATGTTATTTGGTACCTAGGTAAAAGTCTTTAAGATAGTAACGAAAGATTATTTGCCTTTCGAAATCATGAATGCAACAGCATCAGTTACATCTTGGTCAGATAAGTCAGCTCGTCCGCCTTTAGCTGGCATAAAACCTTTCTTACCTTTAAAACCTTTAATCGCATGTTTAATCAAAGTTGCTTCACCTTGTTTAATACGTGGTGCCCAATTAGCTTTATCGCCTAATTTTGGTGCATTAGCAACGCCAGCTTTATGGCATACAAAACAGGCTTTCTTATAAACTGCTTCACCTTTGGTAACATCCCCAGCTGCAAAAACCGAACTAGCAGAAACTAATAATACAGCAGATGCGATATAACTCATTGTTTTCATTTATATTACTCCTAAGACAAAAATTTTGTATTGATTGCAAACTATATTCATTAGCATCTGTTTAAATTGGTGATGCCGTTATCTAAGATGAATGCTGTTACAATGTAAATTATGGAATCCTTATATACCAATTTGAGATTCATTGGTCAAGTTAAGCCAGCCGATTTAAAGCGAATTAACCATAATTAAACAAGGATATTATTTTCCAAAGCTCGATATCATTATTGAGCACCGGCATTTTACCATATCTTTTTGCTATTACTTAACTTCGATAGCCGATATTCTTGCTTAAAATCAAATATCTGCTTAGAAAAGTAGCGATACTACGGTAAAATATAAAAAAATAACCGATATCTCTCAATATCTAACTTACCCTTAGTCTATTCAATGTAGGCTGTACCGTGGCTGAATATGTATCAAAAAGAATTTCAAAATATCTCATTTTTAATTAGCGTTCCAAAACCAAACCAGGCACCAGCCGATCAAGGCACCGAAGTTGCTTTCGCAGGCCGTTCCAACGCGGGGAAATCCAGCGCACTTAACGCCATTACCCAACGCAAGGCGCTGGCACGCATCAGCAAGACGCCTGGCCGCACCCAACATTTGGTTTTCTTTAGCTTAGACGAACATCGACGCTTAGTGGATTTACCCGGTTATGGTTTTGCAAAAGTACCAACAAAAGTAAAACGGGAATGGAGCGAAGCCATGAGCCGTTATTTTGAAAGCCGAAAATCATTACAAGGCTTGGTGTTATTGATGGATGTACGCCATCCACTAACCGAATTTGACCAACAAATGTTGCACTGGTGTGACTCGGTTAATATGCGGGTGCACATATTATTAACCAAGGCAGACAAATTAAAAAAAGGCCCAGCAAAAGCCTCTTTATTACAAGTTGAAAAAGCCGTTGCCAAATATTCGTTAGTATCCATCCAACTATTTTCCGCCACAAAAAAAATAGGCGTAGAACAAGCCCAAGCATTAATTTTAGATTGGCTCGATTCTTCTAACGAAAGCAAAGACTAATAATTAAATTAAAAAAAAACCCGGATAATCGCATTAATCCGGGTTTCAAATTTCTATTCGGTTTGGGAGCCGAATAGTCTTCTCCGCAAGGGAGTAAAGCGGAGAAGCGCTGACAAGCGCATACAGTAATAGACTGTGCATTAGTTATTAAGTTCAAATTAATTTGAAAAAAATCAAAACCTCGATTTCATCACATTTGCCGCGTGTTATAATCGATACGCTAACACATACACCGCAGCTTAAAATATTTAAAATAAATGGCTATATTTATCAATCGTCAATGATAAATTTTTAAAAACTAAATTCATATAACAAGTGCAATTTCCAACATGACCAATACAAAATCATCAAAAAATTTAGAAAGTACGACTACTATCAGTGTCACCATGTTACTAACATCCGACTGTCCACATTGCCCTACGGTGCTAGCCGGTTTAATGCCGCTAATAAAATCGGGACAATTAGCAAACTTAGAAATTATCAATCTCAACCAACAACCTCAAGCAGCCGAACAATATCACACCCGAACGGTCCCTTGGCTGCAATTTCGATTTCCGCTAGGCAAGTTTGAATTTGAAGGCTTGTATTCCGAATTGGAATTACAACAATGGTGTATTAATAGTAAAACGATAAAAGGAATAAGTAACTACTGCCTAATGTTATTAGACCAAGGTAAAATTAGCGAACTAACCACACTGGTAACAATTTATCCTGATTGGTTACACGCAGCACTATTATTAGTTGAAGATGAAAACACCTCGTTAACAATTCGAGTTGGTATCTCTGCAATATTCGAATCACTCGATGCAGCGCAATTTAAACCCATCTATGAAGCACTGTTATTAATGACAAAAAACAATTTAGCTCGGGTTCGAAGTGACGCTTGTTTTTATTTATCCCTGACTAAAAACCCTCAGGCAATAGCAACATTAACTGACTGTTTAAAAGATAAAAACCATGAAGTGCAGGAAATTGCAGCTGACGCAATCGCTGAATTAAAACCAGCAGAAAAAAATTAATTATCCCCCCAAATTACAATATTGAACCTGAACAAAAAAATAACGTGGGCTCACGTATACTAGGATAAATAAAGATAAGGTTGTTGGCGGGAATTTCTGTAATACCCTGATTATTTTCCACAACATATTGAATTCCGCTAATTTCATTAATGGATAACACACTAACAACGTGAATTTGTATCACATCATTATCTTTTTAAATTCCCATATACCTTTTTTTGCCAACCACTAAACGTGTGTGAAGCATACCGTTTCATTTAAGAAAAGCGATAAAACATTGTAAGCCATTATTCGTTGTTAAAAAATCAGTAACGCTGTTCTGATTTTTTTATTACGATGATAATAAGAAAATAAAAGACAATTAATAACTGTTAAATCATCCATAATAACCTGACATTAGAATAATGCCTTATCGGTTTTTATTAATTTTAGAATTGACGATGCAGCAACTGGTTTTTGCAAATAAAAACCCTGCATGCAGTCACAGCCCACCTTTTTAACAAAGGCATTTTGTTCGCTATTTTCAATTCCCTCAGCAATGATTTCTAATGACAAACCACGAGCCATTGCAGCGATTGCCGTTACTATCGCAGAATCAATGGGATCGTGCGGCAAGTCTTTTATAAAGGATCGATCTATTTTTAAAATATCCAACGGAAAACGTTTAAGGTAACTCATCGATGAATAACCGGTACCAAAATCATCAATCGAAATTCTAACACCAATGCCACGCAATTCAGATAAAACATTAAACGTTAAATCGACATCTTGCATTAAAATACCTTCAGTTAATTCTAATTCCAGATAATTTCCATCCATACCGGTGCGTTGCAAAATATCACGAATTTTCTCAACAAAATTCATTTGGGTAAATTGCACCGCCGAAACATTAATTGCGATGCGCATTTTGGTTACAGCATTCTCATGCCATTTTTTATTTTGAATACACGCTTGCTCTAAAACCCAATTACCAATATGAATAATTTGCCGGGTCTCTTCTGCAATGCTAATAAAATCGTTAGGATATAAGCGCCCTTTTTTCGGATGTCGCCAACGAATTAAAGCCTCGGTGCCCACCATTTTTTTTGTGGTAGTATCAATCACCGGTTGATATTCTAAAAAAAACTCATCATTTTTTAATGCTGCACGAAGATCATTTTCTAAACGCAAACGGTTGGTTACCATTTGATTCATTTTTTTAGTAAAAAAATCAAATTTATTACGCCCAGACTCTTTGGCACTATACATCGCTAAATCGGCATTTTGTATTAATTTGACGGCACTATCACCATCACTCGGATACATCGCAATGCCCAAACTAGCGCTAATATAAATTTCTTGCTGGTCAATCATAAAGGGTGAACTTAATACTTTTAAAATATGTTTTGCTACTTTGGCTGCTTTTAAGGATTGATCTATTTTGGGTAACAAAAATATAAATTCATCACCACCAATACGTGCCACAATATCAGTATCACGCAGACAGGTTTGAATGCGTTTGGCGACATCTTTTAATAAAATATCCCCAACTTTATGGCCAAGGGTATCGTTAATAAATTTGAAACGATCCAAATCCATAAACATTACCGCTAATTTTCCGCCATAACGATTACAATAACTTAATCCGCGTTTTAAACGCTCGTTATAAGTGTAACGATTGGGCAATCCGGTTAGTACATCTCGGGTTGCTAGAAAATGTTCCCGTTTTTCTGTTTGTGCGAGTTTAACCCAAAGCCGTTTACGTTCAATGGCATGGCGTATCGAGCGAAACAACATGCCCGCATCAAAGGTATTTTTCACAATAAAATCTTGCGCGCCCGATTTTACCGCTTTAATCGCCAACTCATCGTCCTCTTCATTGGTAATAATGATGATCGGCATGTCAGGTACAACTTGATTGGCTTTATTTAATGTCCGAATACCCGAACCATCGGGTAAACTTAAATCAAGCAACATGACATTATAAGAGTTTTTATTTAACTCTTCGATGGCATCACCAATTCTATCAAAGGTGGTCAGTGAAAATTGTTCGTTATTGGATTTGGAGAGGAACTTGTAGATTAACTTAACATCAGTTGGATTATCATCGACTAATATGACATCTATCTGTTTACTCATAAATTTTGTTTTCCAATTTGTATCGCAAAAAGGTAAATTTATCGTTTAAATGTAGTCGTTATTATATTATCGTTATTGACATTGTTTATCGGCTTTTGAGTATTAATACTTTAACAGAATAGGCAATTTTTTTACAAAAATCACTAATTTGCAATTATTATATAACTTATTGATTTTTAAATTGAAATTACAATTATTTTAACCGTTTTTTTAGGCTCACTAATGACTTCAAAATTTAACACGAAAACAGCAATCTCGGCTTCATTAATCCTGTCTTTGGCGTTGCTCGGAACATTGGCCATTGCCAATGACAAATCCAAATTTCTTAAACTGTATGATATCAATTCCGATAAAAAAGTAACCCAATCAGAATTTGAATTTGCAGCTAAAGAACGCTTTAATGCGATTGATATTAATCGCGATCAAGAAGTAGATAAAGCCGAGTTTAAAAACTGGCGAGCCAAAACCCAGCACTCCAAAAAACGTTATCGCCTCGGTAAAGCCGACGTTAATGCCGATGGCCAAATAAGTGAAGCTGAGTTTTTGCATTCACGAAACAGAGGGACTAAACGCCGGTTTGATCTGATTGATGTTAACCATGATGGAAATATTACCCGAGCAGAACTTAACCGCTTCCAAAAAGTAAAATACTACCCTAAGAAGCACCATAACAAACTTTTTAAAAAATTTGACTACGATAAAAATAACACCATTTCCCAAGCTGAAAGCCTTGCAGTGTGGTCAAAATTGTTTAATCGACTTGATGCAAATAATGATGCCGTCGTCACTGAACAGGAAATAGAGTTTGCTAGAAGAAAATGATTTGTAAACTGGTTACCGAACATAAATGGATGAAACTGGAGATTCCCGCTAAGAGCATGCGGGAATGACGTGAAGGGTTAGTTTCTTCGGTTCATGCTAATATTTTTCGTATTGATGTTATTTATATTCAGTGGATTAAATTAGAGATTGCCGCTAAGAGCATGCGGGAATGACGTG
>VAPM010109086.1_pt1 | contig 10030 bp, 8 predicted proteins | sample 3395091 | NCBI WGS metagenome assembly VAPM01 (sample SAMN08290445, study PRJNA428436) | hydrothermal vent metagenome | isolation source: Deep-sea hydrothermal vent chimney 3 | place: Pacific Ocean: Juan De Fuca Ridge | reverse complement strand
CGCAGAGACGCAAAGAAAAACACGAAAAGCTTTGCGTCCTCTGCGTTAAATACTCGGTGATTTTTTAAAACCAAACGTTTTTGGTTTATATCCTGCTTAATCCGGCAGAGCCGTCTCTCCCTGCCATAGGTTTTCCAGGGTTTCACGTTTACGCACCACGGTGTATTGATCACCATCCACCATGACTTCAGCAACCCGTGGCCGCGAATTATAGTTAGAGCTCATGCCGAAACCGTAAGCTCCCGCTGAGCAAACCGCCAGCACATCACCTGCTTCGATGGTGAGTTCGCGCTCCTTACCCAAAAAATCACCCGTTTCACAAATCGGTCCCACTACATCGTAAACATCCGCATGGCCGTCATTGCCGCGCGGCTCAAGGGGAATAATGTCTTGCCACGCACCATACAGGGCAGGCCGTAACAAATCATTCATGGCGGCATCCACTATGGCAAAACTTTTTGCCTCGCCCGGTTTAATATACTCCACTTGTGTCAGCAAAATACCCGCGTTACCGGCAATAGCCCGCCCCGGTTCCAGCACAATTTCCAATCCCCGTTCTTTCAACGGAGTCAGAATCGCTGCGGCGTAATCGGCAGGACTCGGCGGCATTTCATCACGATAAGTGATACCAAGCCCTCCTCCCATGTCAATATGTCGTAATTTGATACCTTGGGCTGCAAGGTTGTCAATCAACAACAGTACGCGATCCAATGCATCTACAAAGGGAGAAATATCATTGAGCTGTGAGCCGATGTGACAGTCAATACCCTGCACATTGATGTGTGATAATTCAGCGGCATGCTGATAAACCGCTTCGGCATATTCAATATCAATGCCGAATTTATTTTCTTTCAGTCCGGTAGAAATATAGGGATGGGTTTTTGCATCCACATCAGGGTTCACCCGAATTGACACTGGTGCGCACACGCCCACTTCACCGGCGATGTCATTGAGTCGCTTCAGCTCGGCACGAGATTCCACATTAAAACAGCGAATACCCAGTTCCAGCGCATACCGCATTTCATCGGCGCTCTTGCCCACACCGGAAAAAACCACCTTAGATGGTTCACCCCCTGCGGCAATCACCCGGCGTAATTCTCCCCCCGAAACAATATCAAAACCGGAACCCAATCTGGCCAGAACATTTAATACCGCCAGATTGGAATTGGCCTTTACGGCATAACAGATCAGATGTGCATGTTCCGCAAAAACGCTATCAAAGGCACGCCAATGGCGCTCCAGCGTGGCACGGGAATACACATAACATGGCGTGCCGACGTCATCGACGATACGGCGCAGATCAACGTCTTCCGCAAACAAATGTCCGCTGCAATAATCAAAATAATTCATGGTTTTTTTACGGCTCTTTCTTTATATTCAACGGAGTCAACAATCCCGGCTGACACTGTGGGCTGTATCAAACTTCCCTTTTGGCCACAGGCAGTCAACAAGCTACCAGCACCTAATATCGCAATCACCCAACAAAGTAAATATTGCACCCAACAAAATTTCATGAATAATCCCCATAGAAGATACACATTATAAACTGCCAGCCGCAGGCAGCGATACCATATTAAAGGAGAGAACCCTGGTGAATGCAGGTGAATTTAGCCAAAAAGTCGATGACACTCTGTCAGCCATTGAAGACGCATTGGACATAAGCGATGCCGAGCTGGACTGGGACTTTGCTGGTGGCATATTGACCATCGAGTGCGAGAATGGTTCGCAGGTGATCATCAATCGTCAGGCTCCTACCCAGCAAATCTGGGTCGCCGCCCGCTCCGGGGGCTTTCATTTTGATTACCACGCTGATGAAGACTGCTGGAAACAGGATGGGCTGGAACTGTTTGCCCTGCTCAACAAAAGCCTGAGCGAGCAGTCCGGAGAAACGGTTAAACTGGTGGCCAACGCATGAATAACGCACTCATTGACCCCCCCATCGAGATCGAAACCGGCACCGCACCTACGGCATCGGTCATTTGGCTACATGGCCTCGGTGCTGACGGTAATGACTTTGTCCCTATTGTCCCCGAACTGCCATTGCCTGATGCGCTCAATATTCGTTTTATTTTCCCTCATGCGCCTGAGCAACCCGTTACCTGTAATGGTGGTTACACCATGCGCTCCTGGTACGATATTTTTTCACTGGAGGATTTTGAGCACGAAGACGAAGCAGGGCTCATCGTTTCCCAACAAATACTCACCTCGTTGATCGAAAATGAAAACCGGCGCGGTATCCCCACACAACGCATTATCATCATGGGGTTTTCACAAGGCGGAGCTGTGGCTCTGTACACCGGCCTGCGCCATACACAAACCCTTGCTGGCATCGGTGCTTTATCCACTTATCTACCATTGCAGAAAACAACTCGCGATGAATACAACATAAAAAACCAGGGCACTCCGATTTTTATGGCGCATGGACACCGTGACCCCGTCGTAAAATATGAATATGGAAAAAAATCCTGCGCGTTATTGAAGGAACTGAATTACGACATTCAATGGGAAAGCTATGATATGGAGCACAACGTGTGCAATGAAGAAATTATCGCCATAGGCACATGGCTTACTGAGTGCCTGAAAACGTAATTTAAAACCTGGTGACAGACATTGGCATACCCCTTTAAAACGAAATTGAAGTGTTTATAGATTTTTTTGTTCTGCTCTATTCAACACAAAGTAAAACGGTAGGGTGGAACAAGCGCAGCGGTTCCACCAACAGGCTATTAAAGAATAACAAACCACCTCCGTGCTTACGACTACCGACAAAAAGCCTGCAACAAAAACCCAATGACCTGAAACAGAGAAAAACTCCCATACAATAACGACTCACTGACAAGCGGCGATTCAAGGTAGACATCCATAGCGGATCAAACCTGGAATATGCCCTTTTCCATTTGGTGGAACCGCTACGCTTGTTCCACCCTACCCGCTTAGCCTAACAACTATGCTTTGTGCCCCGAAGCAATTAGAACATCAGATAATTAGCCTACACTCATATTTGCCTCGTTTACAATAACGCACTGTATCCTCTTTAATTACATACAGCCAAATTGCCTCGCACGCGCCAAGAAAAATGTTATCATTTTTTTGGTTCCCTCATTTTAAGTAAATTTTTATCATTTTTTTGGTTCCTTAATTTACGTTGAAACAATGCAATACTACCAAGCAAACCTGATATCACATGCACTAGTATGCATTTGCGGCAGGGATTTCCGCCGCCTGTAAAAACAGAAATATTTACAGTCATATTTTATTCAGGAGAATTAAAATGAATATCATAAAGAAACATGCAACACTGGTTGCCATTGCTAGTTTATTACTTAGCGGTACTGCTCTGGCTAACCCGCCGAAACCCAATGTGTTTGATGGTGGTAATAAATGGCGCATTACTTTTTATAATGACTCCACCAGCACCCATACCCAATGGGCAACACAGGAAATCTGTTTCCTGCCATATTCTGTAGTGGGCACCAGTATTCAGGGAGTCTGGTATTCAACCAGCTTCCCTGACTGGAACGGTCGTTATTATCAGGAAGGTGATGAAGTCAAAATGACTGGTGATTATGCCAAAGATGTAGGACATGACCACATGACACTGGTACACACAACCTACGATGTTCCCGGGCGTGTACGTGGCATGGCATTCAAGGATTGGACTGAATGGCGTGAAGATGGCAAGTTTGGCAATATCATTGGTTGGGGCAATGCCACAATGGTACGTGCCGGACGTTGCGCATACCCAAAGTTCAGTAACGACAAGGCAGCGCTGGAGAACGAAGCACAGAAATTATCCAGTTCGCTACCGGAGCGTTTGACCGCTAAAGGTGAAATTGCGCAGTCTCCCGGGCAGCCTGATCTGGAAGCCCTTGATAATTATCTACAGCGTGCAGGCGTTCAATAATACTGACAAAGCTACCCGTAATATTGCGGGTAGCTTTTTACAGTAATTGGTATAAGAATAAACCTCACAGCACGCACAGCCGCTCACCCGCAGGAAATTCTCGACAGGCTTGTCGGGGGATAAGCGGAATAACACCGTCACTTTTTTAGAGGAAATAAAAAATATGAGCGTTCTAATCGGAGATACCATCGTGTGTGGGCAACACACTGGCGGCGATGTTCAACTGAACATTTTTGGTGACGAATTTTATGCCCGCTATGAAACACTTGATGGATACACGGTTGTCTTCGATAAAGATCATGGCTGCTATTGTTATGCCTTGCTTGCATCAGGGCGTTTTGTATCAAGCGGTGCGCCTATCGGCAAGCCTTTACCGGACGGACTGAGAAAACATCTCAAAGAAGAGTCCGCTGTGTATAACGAAAAATTTGAGCTGAATTACAATCGCCTCCGCCCACAGGAAACCGACCCGGACTTGAGCGCGACGCGCACTATAGGACCGGATGATGGTTTGCTGTCCGGGCGTAAGCTACACCAGGGAACTGTTCGTGGACTGACGATCATTGTTGATTTTGATGATGTTGTTACAAACATTTCCCGCGAGGCCGTCGAAGCAATGTTTAACGCCGAAAACTATCGCGCAAACGGAAACTACTGCTCGGTCAATGAATATTTCAAAACCGTCTCAAGCGGAAAACTCAATTACATCAACACGATTGTCGGGCCAATAAAGTTGCCCAAAAGGCGAAGTTATTACATCAATAACTTACTGGTTAAAGAAGCGCTGGATATCGCTGTTGAAAAATTTAATATTAACCTTGCAGATTTTGATTCCCGGGGGGAAGGGATTGTGGATGCAATCAATTTTCTTTATGCCGGAGACTCCCAATATAGCGGTAATCTTTGGCCGCATAACTCTGTTCAACAATTGCAATACGGCGCGACTCGCACCCACTACTACCAGCTCACCGGGCTTGGGACGCATGCTGTCGATCTGAGGATTGGAACAATCTGTCACGAAAACGGGCACTTGCTTTGCCGCTTCCCGGACATGTACGACTACGGCAAGCGTGATGGTGATTTTGAAAAAAGTCAGGGTATCGGTCGTTACTGCCTTATGGGCTCGGGCAGTCATCTCAATCAGCGACGTACGCCTTCACCGGTATGCGGTTATTTACGCGAACTCGCTGGCTGGGTTGATAATGTGCATATTCTCAATTCATCCGACACAATCACGGCTCCGCATAGCAGCTATAATACCATCTGGAAACACGAAACCACGCTGCCCAATGAATATTTCATCATTGAAAATCGTAGCCAGCTCGGGCTGGACAGTTACCTTCCCTCCAGCGGACTGGCGGTTTACCATTGCGACACACTGGGCTCCAACGAATGGCAGGATGGCACCCGAAACAAACATTACCAATGTGCCCTCCTCCAGGCTGACGGCAGCCTTGATCTCGAAAACAACCGTAATGCCGGTGATGCCACAGATCTCTTTGGTGGCGTACCCGGTGTAGCAGTCTCTGATGTAACAACCCCTTCATCCCGAATGTGGAATGGCACAGACTCCGGCCTTGTTATTTCAGAAATCAGCACCGCTGGCGATGGCATCACATTCACTGTCGGAGAACCCAAAGGTCAACCCATTGCCGAAGCTGAAACATTCCCAAACGTACTTATTCCTGACAATGACCCCAAGGGTGTCACCAGCTTTCTGGACATAAAGCCCTCCGGTGAAATTACTGATCTTTCTGTCAATGTAGAAATCATCCATAGCTGGATCAGTGACCTAAAAGTCTCACTTGTTACCCCAGGTGGCACGGAGGTGGTGTTACATAATCACGAGGGTGCCGATGGTGATGACATCAAAAAGACTTACAGCAGCGCAACATTGCCCGCACTGGCAGAGTTGGCGGGAAGCGACGTTGGCGGAAGCTGGTCAATTACCGTTATTGATACCGCCTCTCAGGATGTCGGTCGGCTGGTACGCTGGAGCATTGCGGCCAAACACCAACGCCGTTCCACGGTAATAACAGAAAGCGTAAACCCGAACCTCCCCATTCCTGACGCCAACGCCCAGGGAAATTCAAGCGAGATTCAAATCCAGCAAGAGGGAGAGGTCAAAAATATCACCGTCAACATTGATATTGTACACACGTATATTGGTGATCTTCAGGTTGAGCTTTTTTCCCCGTCCGGGCAGGTTGTGCGATTACACAATAATAAAGGTGGATCGAACAACAACCTCAAGCGGCTGTACGACATCACATCAACACCTGATCTCAACGATGTTCTAGGTGAGTCTGTTCGTGGTAACTGGAAACTCCGCGTACGCGACCTCGCAGCCCAGGATGTTGGAACGCTTGTTTCCTGGGGCATCACCCTTGAGTATTAACTGATATTACGCAGATCTCAAATGTGAATTAAGCGCTAAAAATATCTGCTTTAAGATCACCAGGTATTTAACACAGGGGTCGCAGAGACGCAGAGGGCACAGAGTTTTTAGTGTTTTTCTCTGCGTTCTTTGCGACCTCTGGCTAATACCCGGTAATTTTTTAAAGGCAGATATTTTTTTAAGCGCAATATTAAATATATTCGACTCATTACGATCGGTTCTCCGCCGATTTTGAGCCCCAAAACCTAAACAATAAACAAAGAGATTAAAATAAACACTTTCATACCAGCAGTATCCGCTGAGCAATGAGCGCGCCATTAACGGGGATTAACAATTTCGGATTTCAGCTAATGAAAACCGGGGTGGAAGAATTTACCCCGGTTGTTGAAAAAAACAAGTGTCTCTTTGTGGGCAAGGGACCTATTTTCCCTGCCCCTTTTGTAAGAGCGTGATTTAAATACCATTCATAACAAAGACTATTTTTTATATTTACTGGATTTTTTGTCTTTGTTTTTCTTAGCTTGCTTGATCGCCTTTTTTTGTGCTGATTTTTGTGCCGCATTTTTTCGGGCAACTTTATCCGCTTCCAGTTTTTTAAGCTCGGAGATCATTTTTTTCAGCCGATCCTCAGCTTTGGCGACGGCGGCTCGTGCATCACGCGCATGCTTGGCAGCCTTGCTGGCCCGGCTTTCGGCTTTTTTAGCGCTCACGGCAGCCTTGGCGATTTCATCGTAAGATTTTTTGATCACCTTTTTTAGTTTTTTTTGTTTTTTTTTCTCTTTACTCATCATAACACTCCTCATTTTGCGTATAAAAATTACGACCAAGCCATCCAAATGATATGCCGTGATTGTTATTTATCAGGACCACAAGACCTACCAGTTCACTTGGTTTATTTCATGGATTCCCCATGCATTTTCATTTGTTATGAAAATCGGTTATCTCATCTTTTTCATGAATTTGCTTTGCTGACCCGGCAATAAGAGGGTCAAGCTTGCCAACCACATCATGATCTTTGTCCGGATAATCCAGCTTGCTTAAAAAATGACGCATACAGTTAATACGGCCACGTTTTTTATCGTCTGACTTTATCACTGTCCAGGGGGCATCTCGGGTATCAGTGTGAAAAAACATCACATCTTTGGCCTCAGTATAATTATGCCATTTACTAAGAGAAGCCATATCTACCGGACTCAGTTTCCATTGTTTAAGTGGATCTTTTTGACGTGATTTAAAGCGACGGAACTGCTCTTCACGACTGACAGAAAACCAGTATTTGTAAAAAATCAAACCGGCATTGACCAGCATTCTCTCCAACTCGGGAGCTTGGCGTAAAAACTCAAGGTGTTCGTGGTCATCGCAAAAGCCCATGACTTTTTCAACACCTGCACGGTTATACCAGGAGCGGTCAAACAAGACGATTTCCCCCTTGGAGGGAAGATGTTGGATATAACGCTGAAAATACCATTGATTCCGTTCCCTGGCATTTGGTTTTTCCAGAGCAACCACTTTGGCTCCTCGTGGATTAAGGTGTTCCATAAAGCGTTTGATGGTCCCTCCTTTTCCCGCAGCATCACGACCTTCAAAAACGACCACCACGCGCTGCTTGGTATCCTGAATCCAGCTTTGAACTTTGAGCAGTTCAATTTGCAACAGATGCTTTTCCAGCTCGTAGGTAACCGCATCCATTTTGGTTTGATAGGGGAAAGAGCCATCTTCATTCCAGGCAATGCTGGGACCTTCAACATTTAGATCAAAAATGATCTTTTTCTTCTCTTTGGCCTTTTCTGTATTTTTATTGATGTCTATGTCTAACTGTTTTGTCATCGGCTGTACACCAAACCCTGAGGGCCTATAAAGGGGTGAATATCGCTTATACTATAGCCCTATACGCAGACTATAGAAAGAATAAAAACCCCTTATTTTCACCCAAAACAACCAGGATATTTAGCGATTATTTTCAGCCAGAAAAGGTGGTAAATTTATACAAAGAAGGTCATTGAATAACCCGACAGGAAAAGTTGTTGTGTTTTAGTTGCTTGTAAAAAACCATCTTAAAAAGATCATTGTTTGTATCGTAAAAACACCTTTTCTATCTCAACCAGAAACAATACCGTGGAGGCGACCAATACAATGCGTAACCAGATATCGATACCAATAGCTACCGTACCAAATAAGGTTTGCAGTAGTGGCAGGTAGGTGAAACCTAATTGAAACGTGACAAGCACCGCTATAGCGATTAATACATAAGGATTGCCGACAAACCCGGCACGGTTAAATACCGAAGCGGTAATGTAACGGGAGTTGAACAAATAAAAAATCTCAAACATCACCAGCGTATTCACTGCAACAGTGCGCGCATGTTCGATGCTGGCACCCCTCTGCATTTCCCAGAGGAAAAGCCCGAAAGTACCCCCCATTAAAATTAACGAGACAAAAATAATACGCCACAACAGGTGAGCATTCAGTATCGGCTCCCGAGGGTCACGCGGCGGGCGCTGCATGACATTCACTTCTGGCGGTTCGAAGGCCAGCGACAAGGCCAATGTCACTGCCGTTACCATATTCACCCAAAGTATCTGCACGGGGGTCAGTGGCAACTGCTGGAAGCCTAAAACAATGGCCGCGAGAATAATCAACGCTTCTCCACCGTTAGTGGGCAGAATAAATAAAATGGCCTTTTTGAGATTGTCGTAAACCGTGCGACCTTCTTCCACAGCATGAATAATGGAGGCAAAGTTATCATCGGCCAGTACCATTTCGGCGGCCTCTTTTGCTGCTTCAGTGCCATTTTGGCCCATAGCCATGCCCACATCGGCGCGCTTCAGGGCTGGCGCATCATTAACACCGTCGCCGGTCATGGCCACGATTCTGCCGTGTTCCTGTAATAACCTGACCAAGCGCAATTTGTGTCCGGGATTCACCCGCGCATAAACGTCCACCTCCTGCACCCGCCGACGTAGCTCGACCTCACTCATCTGCTCAAGTTGCTGCCCGGTAATGGCATCATCAGCGTTAACCAACCGCAGTTGTCGGGCAATGGCACGAGCGGTGGTGGCATGGTCACCGGTAATCATCTTCACCCGAATGCCTGCTTCGCCACAGGCTTGCACTGCTGCGACGGCTTCTTCACGCGGAGGATCAATCAGACCGAACAGACCCAGCATGGTCAGGCCGTTATTCACATCCTCGAACGACAGCTCTTTCTGTTCCTGCTCGGTGGCTTTGACGGCAATGGCCAGTACACGTTGCCCTTGTCTTGCCATCTCTTCAATACGGGCCAGCCAGTATTTTTTAACCAGCGTTGATTCGCCTGACAGATTTTTTTGTCGCGCACACATCGCCAGCACCCGCTCCGGTGCACCTTTGAGAAAAATAAACGCTTCACTGCGATGACTGTGATGCAATGTCGCCATGAAGCGATGCTCGGATTCAAAGGGGATAAGATCGGTACGCGGGTATTGTCTGGCTTCAACGTCAACATCCAACCCTACCTTTAATCCTGCCACCAGCAATGCGCCTTCCATGGGATCACCCTGTACCCGCCATTCGTCATCAGCCTGTTCCAATGAGGCGTCATTGCACAACATTGCCGCACGCAGGGCTTCCAGCAACACGGGTTGCTGCTCGGGTAACACATCCTGGTTTTCCACTGGCGGATTGCTTATTGAAAGGATTCCGTGAGGGTCGTAACCCGTACCACTCAGGGCAAACAGCTGGTCGGCCGT
>VAPM010215810.1_pt1 | contig 10039 bp, 13 predicted proteins | sample 3395091 | NCBI WGS metagenome assembly VAPM01 (sample SAMN08290445, study PRJNA428436) | hydrothermal vent metagenome | isolation source: Deep-sea hydrothermal vent chimney 3 | place: Pacific Ocean: Juan De Fuca Ridge | reverse complement strand
ACGGAATAGGATATGTTATCAATCACCAGCATGCGCGCGGTTTGCCCCAGCTTCAGGGCAGGGTCAATGGGGTGTTATGGGTTCAGGCGCGACGATTGCGCATCCCAGCAACTTTGGCAATATCGGGATCTTTTGAGAGTTGGTTAAATTCTTCGGATGCGGGATCAATCAGTGCGATTTTACCGTCGAAATTGTGATGGATAGCCCAGCCGTGGCTTTTGACCAACGGTGACGCACGCAAGCAGGCCTGACCCTTTGAAAAATACCCGGTGCGAAAGTCAGCATAATCATTTTCGGAAATGTCTTTGCGCGTTGCATGGACACGAGTGATCACGTCGTCACTGTCGAGCCAATAGGGGGCATCCATGATTAAATGGAATTGCAGCGTTGCAATACCATTTGGCTTGGTCGGTTCTTCGGCGTCATCGACACGGCAATCTGGCGACGGCGTTATCAGGGTATTCTTATAGTTGGTGCTGTACATGATCGACCCGTTTGTTCGCTCTATGTTCTTATCATTTATTTCCAATGTCAACTATCTGGGAGTGCGTCCGCTAAGGTCCTTTTAATGCGCCGGTCACCATGTTAGGGCGTCGCGAAGATATTAAAGGCGGGTGCAAGGCTTGCCAATTCAAAGCAGATAGAGGTTCCAATGGCCATCCAACGTACATTCAGCATCATCAAGCCCGACGCCACGCGCCGCAACCTGACTGGCAAGATCAACGCAAAATTTGAAGACGCGGGTCTGCGTATAATCGCGCAAAAACGCATTCACCTGACTAAGGCGCAGGCCGGACAATTCTATGTCGTCCATGCCGAGCGGCCATTTTATGACGAGCTGTGTGAATTCATGGCGTCCGAACCGGTGGTGGTTCAGGTGCTAGAGGGCGAAGACGCGATTGTGAAAAACCGCGAAGTCATGGGGGCCACCAACCCGGCGGATGCGGCACCGGGCACAGTGCGGGCTGAATTTGCTGAATCTGTCGGCGAAAATTCAGTACATGGCTCGGATGCACCGGAAACTGCTGCCGAAGAAATTGCGTTCTTCTTTTCCGGGCTTGAGCTGGTTGGTTGAGGCGCGGCGTTTTTTCGCAGGAAAAAACGGATCGAATTTTCTGCGAAAATTCGGACTACCGGGGTGAAATAACGCCAATTCTATTGAGGGTCGCTTCCAGATCGGAGCGGCCCTTATCATGTGAGTTGGCTTTCAGGGCATCAAATTTTGTGCGCAGAGCGGACTTTTCGGCACCTTTGCAATCGTTCCATGGCCGCCCCTGCAGGCCCATAACCAGAACATAATAGCCTATGAAATGTGGGCGTGTACCGTTTTTCAGCAGCAATTTATAGGCGGCATCCGCACCCATGTCGCGCAATTGTTGCGCTGTGTGGATGCCGACGCGGGCGAATTGCTTTTCGCTGGCCGGGCCGAGGTTTCGGATAGTTGAAACGGGGTCGGTCAAATCAAAATTCTCCTGACCCGGGTTTAAACGACGCGGGAACCGGGGGATAGAGAGTTTAGAAACTGGCCCAGTCGGTATAGCGGTAGCTTTCTTCCGTATTTTCTTTTTCGGATTTAATTTCTTTTTCACGGTCCTTAGGTTTGTGCGGACCGTCGTTGATTTCGCGCGTGTTTTCACGCGGGTCTTCATGGATCATCATACCGTTACTCCTGGCAGCTAGGTGTCGGTTGTCGCCCCCTGAAACAGATGATGTGGCAGCTGTTCCTGTGAACAGGGAAACACTGCCTCGTGAAAAAGCGTGGGCAGAATTGTGTGTATTGTGAGGAATTCGAAAATAATTTGCACCGATACTGTTGCCCAAATACCCCAGCGCGCGCTTGCGTCAGGCGATATTAAGGCCTTGTTTGCAGGCTGTTGGCTGAGTTTTCACTAATTTCGGGTCAATGCGAATGGAACGAATAGAAGCAATTGCCAATGAAATCGTCGCCCGCGAGGGCGGCTATGTAAATGATCCGGCTGATCCGGGTGGCGCCACAAAGTTTGGGGTGACATTGGGAACATTGCGTCGGTTGCGCATGGAGCTGACAGGGGATCGCAAGATTAACGCGGCCGATGTGAAGGCGCTGAGCAAGGATCAGGCACGGGATATTTTTATTCGTGATTATTTCTTTCGCCCCCGGATCAACAAATTGCCTGAGGTTTTGCAGGCGTCGGTTTTTGACATGTATGTAAATTCGGGCAGCAACGCGGTGAAGGTATTACAACGTTTGATGTTGGAAATGGGGCATGTGGTGAATGTGGATGGAAAAATTGGACCGCAAACCCTGCGTGCCTGTGAATTGGCATTTGGCGAGGCACCGGATTTTCTGGCTGATGCCTACGGGATCGCCCGGCGTAATTATTATTACGCGCTGGCGGATCGCCGGGTGGCCAGCCGCAAGTTCGCCCGGCGCCGGGACGGCGGCAAGGGCGGTTGGATCAGGCGGGCTGAGGAATTTATTTCAGAACAATACCATCTGAGTGCGGCCCAACATGCCGCGCGGGTGCTGGCATGGGGTTAGTGGCGGCGATTTTTAATCTGCTGTTTGGCGGCGGGCGCAATCTGGTGAAAGACACTGTTGAGGTGTTTCGCGAAAACACTGAAGCCGGGGCTGAACGCGAGGCGAGGTATCGCGCCGCGGCCCTTGGGCAGTTCGCCAGTGAATTTGCGTTGGAGCGAAAGGGCCTGTTTGACCGGTTCATGGATGGGCTGAACCGCCTGCCGCGCCCGGCACTGGCGCTGGGGACACTGGGGCTGTTTGTGGCCGCGATGGTGGATCCGATATGGTTTGCGTCGCGCATGCAGGGCATCGCTTTGGTGCCGGAACCGCTTTGGTGGCTGCTGGGGGCGATCGTGTCGTTTTATTTTGGTGCGCGCCACCAAATGAAGGGGCAGGAATTTCAACGCTCAATTGCGCTGACCATGGCGCGCGTTGGCAATGTGACCAGCAACCTGGCGGCCTTAGCCGCGTTGCAGGGCGGGGCGGTGCAGGAAGCCAACCCGGCATTGGATGACTGGAGGGCGCAGAAATGACCCCGTCATTGTTTATCAACATTCTGGCCGAAAACGGCCCCTGGGTATTGCTGGTGTTTTATCTGCTGTACCGGGATTATCAGAAAGATCAGGCCACCCGCGATGTGGTGAACAAGAATTCTCAGGTGTTGTCGGAGCTGGCCATTCTGATCCGTGAGAGGTTGCCGCGCAGCTAGCCTTGAGCGGGTGCAAATTAATAGAAGGACGAAAATGGCGAAAAATCTGAAGGAAGCGTTTGTGAAGCATCAACTGGCCGCAGCCGAGCTGGACCGGGCGTTGCGGGATTGTCTGAAGGAAATTCAGCAACGGCCCGATGTTGTGGTTGAGGGCCGGTTTCGTCTGGTTCAGGGGGGTAAAACCGGCCAGCACGCGAAGATGTGACAATTGGCGCGTGATTTCCGGGCCTTTGGCCATTGTGAAAATGCGCTATTTGGCTAGGGTTGGCCTATGTTAGTAGAACTCGGACACTTCGCCCTTATTCTGGCCCTTATGGTCGCCCTTGTACAAACGGTAGTGCCCCTTGTGGGCGCACACAGGCGCAATATTGCCTGGATGAATGTGGCCGAACCAGCGGCCTATGCGCAGTTATTTTTGCTGGCATTTTCGTTTGCGGTACTGACCTATGCCTTTGTCTCATCAGATTTCTCATTGAAACTGGTGGTGGCAAATTCCCATACCGATAAGCCGATGCTGTATAAGTTTAGCGGTGTCTGGGGAAATCACGAAGGCTCATTACTGCTCTGGGTACTGATATTGGCAATGTTTGGCGCCAGTGCGGCCAAGTTTGGCGGTAACCTGCCGTCAACATTGCGGGCGCGGGTTCTGGGTATTCAGGCCTCTATTGGCGTGGCATTTCTGGGCTTTATTCTGTTCACGTCAAACCCGTTTCTGCGCGAAGCCATTCCGCCAATGAACGGGCGCGATCTTAATCCGCTGTTGCAGGATCCCGGATTGGCGTTCCATCCGCCGTTTTTATATTTGGGCTATGTTGGCCTGTCGATGACATTTTCGTTTGCGGTGGCAGCCCTGCTGGAGGGGCGCGTTGACGCGGCCTGGGGGCGCTGGGTTCGGCCCTGGACCCTGGCCGCCTGGATTTTTCTGACCATTGGAATTTCGCTGGGCTCCTGGTGGGCCTATTATGAATTGGGTTGGGGTGGTTTCTGGTTCTGGGACCCGGTTGAGAACGCATCGTTCATGCCGTGGCTGATCTCGGTGGCCTTGTTGCATTGCGCCATCGTGGTTGAAAAACGCGAATCCCTGAAAAGCTGGACCATATTACTGGCGATCCTGGCCTTTGGGTTTTCGCTGGTGGGGACGTTTATTGTGCGCTCGGGCGTGCTGACATCGGTACATGCATTTGCAAGTGATCCGGCGCGTGGTGTGTTTATTCTGGGTATTCTGGGCGTGTTCATGGGCGGGGCGCTGACGTTGTTTGCGTTTCGCGCAAGTGCCATGGAGGCCAAGGGCGTATTTGCCGTGGTCAGCCGCGAAAGCGCGCTGGTGCTGAATAATATCCTGTTGGCAGTGGCGGCGTTTGTGGTCTTTACCGGCACGTTGTGGCCGCTGATTGCAGAACTGTTTCTGGGGCGTAAACTGTCGGTTGGGCCACCGTTTTTTGACGCGGCATTTACCCCGTTTTTCGTGGCGTTGGCCATTGTGTTGCCACTGGGCGTGCTGTTGCCGTGGAAACGGGCCAATCTTCGCAAGGCCCTGCGGCCGTTATGGGCGCTTGGGTTACTGGTTCTGGCAGTTGGGGCACTTGTCTGGTCAATCCAGACCGGTCGCTCTGCAATCGGTCCTATTGGTGCCATGCTGGCGGTGTGGCTGGTGGGGGGCGCGGTGCTGGATCTGATGCAGCGTACCGGACGCGGTAATCTGAGCTCCAAGCTGCGCCGAATGGTGCGGTTGCCCCGATCTGACTGGGGCCGGGTTGTGGCCCATGGCGGTCTGGGGATCACCTTTATGGGCATTGCCGGGATGCTGGCCTGGAGCGTGGAAGATATCCGCGTGGCGGCCATTGGTGAAAGCTTTGAAGTATCCGGACTGACCGTATCTTTGGACAAAGTCCACCGTGAGCAGGGGCCAAATTACATCACCACGCTGGCAACCATGACGATTTCTGAGAACGGCAAGAAAATTGCCACGCTGACACCGGAAAAGCGTATTTATACCGTGGCCCAGATGCCCACCACCGAGGCGGCGATTAAAAACGGTGCCCTGCGCGATATCTATGTGGTGATCGGTGATCAGCAGGCCGATGGCGGCTGGACCGTGCGCACCTATATCAAACCCTTTGCAAACTGGTTGTGGGTTGGCGCGATCATTATGGCGCTTGGTGGTTTCCTGAGCCTGACCGATCGGCGACACAGGATTGCCGCCGGGGCGCGAAAACAGGCCAAAATCGCGGCGGTGCCAGCGGAATGAAGCGTCTTTTCCTGATACTGGCCCTGATGGCCAGCCCGGTTTTCGCGGTGCAACCCGATGAAATTCTGGATGATCCGGTGCTGGAAGCCCGGGCGCGTGAAATGTCCAAGGGGTTGCGCTGTCTGGTCTGTCGCAACGAAAGCATCGACGAAAGCAACGCCGATCTGGCGCGTGATCTGCGTCTGTTGGTGCGCGAACGACTGGTGGCGGGCGACAGCGACGAGGCGGCGATTGAATTTATCGTTGATCGTTACGGCGAATATGTGCTGCTGAAGCCCACCATGGCCGGGGCCAATAAATTGCTGTGGATCGCCGGTCCGGTGATGTTGTTATTGGCGCTTGGCATTGGGATCACCTATATCCGCAAACGTGAAAACGCTGCGGTGCCGGATGCCCTGAGCGATCAGGAAAAAAACCGACTGAGTAAAATACTTAACAGCTAATGCCGGGTTGAGCTTTGCCTTGGCGGATATTCTGCCTATCTAGAGACAAAGTAATTCAGCCGGAGCCGTATCCCCCATGCAATACCAAACCATTCGCCTGTCCCTGCGCGGTGATATTGCCGTGCTGGCACTGAACCGACCCGAAGTCATGAATGCGCTGAACACCCAGATGCGGGCCGAAATTTTGTATGCTGTGAAGGATGCCGAGAAACAGGCGCGGGTTCTGGTGATCACCGGCAAGGGTAAGGCGTTTTGTTCCGGTCAGGATCTGGGCGACCGGGTGACCGCCGGGTCGGTGGATATGGAGCGCACATTGCGCGATGAATATGAGCCGATGCTGCGCGCGATATATGACTGTAAGATACCGGTCATTGCCGCCGTAAACGGGGCGGCGGCCGGGGCCGGGGCCAATCTGGCGCTGGCCTGTGACGTGGTGATCGCCAGCCGTTCAGCGGTGTTTTTGCAGGCTTTCACCCGGATCGGGCTGATACCGGATGCCGGTGGCACCTATTGGCTGCCGCGCCAGATGGGATTTGCCAAAGCCATGGGAGCGGCACTGTTTGCCGAGCCGATAACGGCGGATCAGGCCAGCGACTGGGGCATGATCTGGGAGGCGGTGGCAGACGAGGATTTTGACGCGCATTGGAATGATCGGGCTGCCAAACTGGCGACCGGGCCGACGCTGGCCTATCGCAATCTGAAATCAGCGATGCGGGCTAGTTTTGACAATGATCTGACGGAGCAACTGGCACTGGAGGCCAAATTACAGGGCGAATGTGGCCACACCCGGGATTTCAAGGAAGGCGTTCTGGCGTTCATGGAAAAACGCCCCGCGATTTATGAGGGGCGCTAGGGGTGCGACCTGCGCGATTATTCGCAGAATAATCGAGGTCCCGTTGCCAGGGGCGGTGGGTTTAGCGATCTTCGACATCCACATAGTCACGCAGGGTTGCGCCGGTATATAGCTGGCGCGGGCGGCCGATCTTCATCGCCGGGTCCTCGATCATTTCTTTCCACTGGGAAATCCAGCCGACAGTGCGGGCAACCGAGAATATTGGTGTGAACATTGAGGTGGGAAAGCCCATGGCCTCAAGGATAATGCCGGAGTAGAAATCTACGTTCGGGAACAGTTTTTTCTCAGTGAAATACGGGTCTTCCAGCGCTTGTTTTTCAAGCTCTTTTGCCACTTGCAGGGTCGGGTTGTTTTCGACGCCGAGCAGGCTGAGAACCTCATCTGCGGATTGTTTCAACACCGTGGCGCGCGGATCAAAGTTTTTGTAAACCCGGTGCCCGAAACCCATCAGGCGGAACGGGTCATCCCTGTCCTTGGCACGGGCAATAAATTCGGGAATGCGGTCAACCGTGCCAATATCCTTAAGCATTTCCAGACAAGCCTGATTGGCACCGCCATGGGCCGGACCCCAGAGGCAGGCAATACCCGCCGCGATACAGGCAAACGGGTTGGCCCCGGAACTGGAGGCAAGCCGCACTGTGGAGGTCGAGGCGTTCTGTTCGTGATCCGCATGCAGGGTGAATATCCGGTCCATGGCGCGGGACAGGATCGGGTTTACTTCATATTCTTCAGCCGGCAGGGCAAAACACATGCGCAGGAAATTACTGGCGTAATCCAGATCGTTGCGCGGATAGACAAACGGCTGCCCGACGGTGAATTTATAGGCCATGGCCGCAATGGTCGGCATTTTGGCGATCATGCGGATGGTGGCGACCTCGCGCTGGTGCGGGTCGGATATATCGGTGCTGTCATGGTAAAAGGCTGACATGGCGCCAACCACGCCGGTCATCACCGCCATCGGGTGGGCATCGCGCCGGAAGCCGCGGAAGAAATACATCATCTGCTCATGCAGCATGGTGTGGTTGGTGACCAGATTCTCAAATGTTTCCAGCTGGTTGCCCTTGGGTAAATCGCCGTAAAGCAGCAGGTAACACACCTCAAGGTAATGGGATTTTTCGGCCAGTTGGTCGATTGGATAGCCGCGGTGCAAAAGCTCGCCCTTTTCACCGTCGATATAGGTGATCGAGCTTTCGCAGGCGGCGGTGGAGGTAAAGCCGGGATCATATGTGAAGACATCGCCCTGGGCATAAAGTTTGCGGATATCCAGCACGTCGGGACCAACCGTGGGGGAATATATCGGCAGGTCGACCTTTTTATTGTCAAAGGTTAGTGTCGCGGTTTTTTGAGTGTCTGCCATGTTTTTCCCCTTCTGGCTGGTCGGCCCAAAATGGCCAGACCCGTTCTAATTATCGGCCTGTTGGCCAAGCACGTCATTGATCCGGGCCAGCGTTTCATCGCGGCCCAGTACGTGCATCATATCAAAAACACTGGGTGAAACTGATCGCCCGGCAAGGGCCGCCCTGAGGGGCTGTGCAATCTTGCCTAGCTTGGTGTCACTGGCCGTTGCGTACCCGGCCACGACGGTTTCCAGCGTGTCGCGGTTCCAGCTAGCATTTTGCAGGTGCGGCGTCAATTCTTTCAGTATGCCAAGGGATACAATATCAAGTGACCTGGCGGATTTATCATCTGGGATTATGGGTCTGGATGTTAGGATAAAGTGAGCTTTTTCAATAAGTTGTATAAATGTCTTGGCGCGATCTTTCAGGCAATACATGCTGCGTGTCAGGTCTGATAATTGTATATCACTCAGGGTTGGTTGTCCGGTTGCGATCAGAAATTCACCCAGTTCTGCTACGAGTGCAGCATCGTCGGAAACCGCCATCTGCTGACCACACAGGTTTTCCAGCTTTTTGGTGTCAAACCGGGCTGGGGATTTACCGATTCCCTTTAGGTCAAACCAGTCGCGGGCCTGTTGATCGGTGAAAAATTCATCATTGCCGTGGGACCAGCCCAACCGGGTCAGGTAATTGCGCATGCCCGCGGCCGGATACCCGAGCGCCTGATATTCTGTGACCCCGGTGGCACCGTGGCGTTTGGACAGTTTTTTGCCGTCAGGGCCGAAGATTAAGGGGATATGTGCCCAGACCGGCACATCCCAGCCCATGGCAGTATAGACCAGCATCTGCCGCGCGGCATTGGCCAGGTGGTCATCCCCGCGGATCACGTGGGTGACGCCCATGTCGTGGTCATCCACCACCACTGCCAGCATATAGGTGGGGCTGCCATCCGAGCGCAGGCAGATCATGTCGTCCAGTTGGTCGTTTTGCCAGATCACATCGCCCTGCACCTGATCTTTGATAACGGTTTGCCCGGTGCCTGGGGCTTTGACACGGATAACAAAGCGGGCGTTTGGGTGGTCGGCCGGATCAGCGTCGCGCCATGGTGAGCGGAACAGGGTTGAGCGCCCTTCGGCCCGGGCGGCATCGCGGAAGGTCTGAATTTCTTCCTGCGTTGAAAAACATTTATAGGCGTGGCCCGAAGCCAGCATGGCATGGGCGACTTCGGCATGGCGGGGGGCCGATTGAAACTGGCTGGTCGCGTCTCCGTCCCAGTCAATGCCCAGCCATTTCAGGCCGGCGTAAATCGCGGCGGTTGCTTCCGGTGTCGAGCGGGCGCGGTCGGTGTCTTCCACCCGGAGCAGGAATTTGCCACCCCGACCCCGTGCATAGAGCCAGTTGAACAGCGCAGTTCGGGCCGAACCGATATGCAGCATTCCGGTTGGTGAAGGGGCAAAACGGGTGACAACGGGGGTGTCGGGCATTGGCATTAACCTTTTGGAAACCATGGGTGTAATAGCGTAACCGCTGGTCTAATCCCTGGACCCAGAGAGGACAAGTGTGCGCCCCATATCCGCCATCGGTCAGGCGATTGCCGCACAACGGGGCGGATTGCTGTGTTGGGTGCCGATCTGTCTGGCGATCGGGATCGGTGGCTATTTTTCACTGTCGGTGGAGCCGGACAGAATGTGGTTGTTCGGCGCTGGTCTGGGCAGTGGTCTGTTGCTGTTGATTGGCCGGTTTACCCCGGAAAATGCCCGCCCGATATTCAGTGCTTTGGCACTGGTTATAGCCGGGATGGTGTTGGCGGGGATACGGGCGCAAAACGTGGCCGAGCCAGTGCTGGGGTATCGCTATTATGGCCCGATTGAGGGGCGGATCGTAAATGTTGATCGATCCGGGTCTGATGCGGTTCGTCTGACGCTGGACCAGGTGGTGCTAAAGCGCGT
>VAPM010399806.1_pt1 | contig 10040 bp, 9 predicted proteins | sample 3395091 | NCBI WGS metagenome assembly VAPM01 (sample SAMN08290445, study PRJNA428436) | hydrothermal vent metagenome | isolation source: Deep-sea hydrothermal vent chimney 3 | place: Pacific Ocean: Juan De Fuca Ridge | reverse complement strand
GGTAGATCACCGCCACCACCCAGACGCTGACAAAGACGAACAAAAACGGGTGCAAAAACCAGCTCAACGCCGCCAGTCCGAAATAATACGCCCGCACCCCGCGGTTGAAGTTCGAAACGGCCCCGGAGATCACCCGCCCCGCCCCACGCGCGAACGCCTGGGCAAATTTGGTTTCGACCTCACGCGGCGGCGGGGCCGCGCCGATCAGCACCACGGCGTAGTTGAATTGGCGCAAGGACCAGGCAAATTTGAAAAACGCGTAAATGAAAATCAGCAGCAGCAAGATGATTTTCAGTTCCCATTGCATGCGTGAACCGACTTCGGTAAACGGCAGCGTGCCCACCAGCATCTGGGCCTTGTCCACCGCGCCCAGAATCGCCAGCAGACCCGCCATGATGATCAACGTGGTCGAAGAAAACAAACCCACGCTGCGCATGATCGTCGCCATGATGGTGCTGTCCACCACGCGGTTCTCGCGGCCCAGCATGCGCAACATCCACGCTTCGCGGTGTTTGCGCATAACGGTGATCAAGGTCGGGCCTTCGGCTTTGATATGGTCCGCGTAATAGGTGTACCCCCCCCACCACGCAAAAAACCAGGCCAGAGCACCCACGTCGATCATGGTGATCCCGGACATTGCCATCTTTCGTAATCAGTCCCGTTCTTCCAGCCACGCCATCTGAATGGCTTCAAGAATGCCTTCGCTGCTTTTGGTCGGATCATCATCGAACGCGGGCAGATCGCAAACCCATTGCCACAGGTCGGTAAAGCGCACTTGCAAGATATCGGCTTGCGGATGGGCCTCTTCAAGTTCGATCGCGATGTCGTGAATGTCGCTCCAGCGCATGGGGACCCCGTCAATTCATTCTGCGTCGGCTCAATCTACCACGGCGCCACGCTCAATCGGAATAACGATCACGAATGGCGGCCACCTTATCGAGATTGGCCATCAGGCCATCGACCTGAAACGGGTCGAAATGCGCGGCACGTTCCTTTTTAAACAAATCGACGATCTTGTCCATGGACCAAGCTTTTTTATAGCAACGATCCGAGCCTAATGCATCGAACACATCCGCCACCGCAACAATCCGGCCATAGAGATGGATATCGTTTTCCTTGCGTCCATGGGGATATCCTTCACCGCACCATTTTTCGTGGTGATCGCGTGCGATGGCCGCGCCGGCGCGCAAAATACGCCGCCGGGAATTTTTCAACATATCATAGCCCAACAGGGAATGAGTTTGCATGACTTTGCGTTCTTGAGCATCGTGGAGACCGGGCTTGTTGAGGATCGCATCCGGAATGCCGATCTTGCCCACGTCGTGCATGGGCGAGGCCAGACGGATGATTTCCGCCTCGTCGCTATCAAGGCCGTTGTGTTCGGCCAGAATTTTCGAAATTTCGGCAACCCTCTTGACGTGGTTCCCCGTTTCCTTGGAACGCGTTTCCACCGCCTCGCCGAGCATATAGACGATTTCGCGCTGGGTTTCTTCGATGTCGTTTTTCAATTCGATATTCTCAAAGGCGACGCCGACGTTGTTGGTGAACAGTTCGATCAAGGAACGATCCAAATCGCTGATCGTCCCGAGGCCGCTCAAATGCACCAGATTCTCCCGCCCCAAAGAACTTTTGAAAAATCCGGTAAACCGACCGTTATGATAGTGGTTGCGCTGGTCTGAAATGGCTTCACGCAAGTCCCTCAGCACCGGGGGACTTAAATTCTCAACGCCGTTGCGCCCCACCAGATCGGCAAACATGCCGATACCCGCGATGACCCGCAAGGCGTCACCTTCGTGAGCTGCGGCCAGACCGTCGGCTTCGAAGCATGCGGCGTCTTGAGAAAGATGCAAAAGCGACGTCAATTGCTGCAAAACGCCCTGGGTGAACGTTTCCATGTTGCGCAATTCGAAAATATTGCCCGAGGCATTGATGACCTCTTCCAGACCCCGTCTGTTGTGTTCCAGCGTAACGATGTCGCGATATGAACGCAACGAGGCGTAAATCAAGGTGAACAGCTTTTGCGCCGTCAGTTCGGTCTTTTCCTTGTAGTCGTTGATATCGAAGTCGGTAATGACCTGTCGTTCCGGGGCCTGGCCGGGCTGTCCGGTGCGCAGCACGATCCGTGTGGCGCGATTTTGCGCCTCTTCGCGGATGAAGCGCGCAACATCCAGGCCGGCAACATCGGTTTCCATGACCACGTCCAGCAACACCACAGCAATACCACGATGCTCGGAAAAAGCCTGTCTGGCCTCTTTCCCGGAAAAAGCGCTGATAAATTCAAGCCCGTGTCCATCGAAACGAAATCCGCTCAACGCCAGCTTCGTCACATCGTGGACGTTCGGTTCGTCATCAACGATCATAATCTTCCAGTTTTCGCCGGAAGATCGTCCTTCGCGCGTTTCGCCTTCATCGGCGAAAGTCAGTTCGTCGCTGACTTTTTTGCGTGTCATTGAGGCTCTCCTGCGTCTTGTGGTTCGCATTCCAGGCGCCGGGGAATGGTGATCACGACCCGCGTGCCCTGGGCGGGGGCGCTTTCACACGTCACATGCCCACCCAGGGTCCGGATGATCTGGTTATAGAGAATGTGCATCCCCAAGCCGCTACCGCCGGAGTTGCGTCGGGTGGTGAAAAAGGGTTCGAAGACCTGGGTGCGGACCTCTTCGCTCATACCCTTACCATCGTCGCTGTAGCTGATTTCCACGTTCTTTTCATCCATCGTGGCGCTTATCTCTATGTGCCCTTCGTCGCCTTCATCGTAAGCGTGAAGAAGCGAATTCATCACCAGATTGGTGACGATCTGCGACAATACGCCGGGGTAGGTTTCAATTTCGATGTCGCGGGCACCTTCAAGGGTGATCTCAAGGGCGGTGCGTTTGATTTGCGGCTGAAGACTGAGCAAAATTTCATCGATGTAATCAAGCAACCTGATGGTGCGCTTTTCTTCGCTGGATTGATCGACAGCAACCTGTTTGAAACTGCGAATGAGGCTGGAAGCACGCCTTAAGTTGGCATTGATAATGGCGGTGGAGTGTACCGCCATGTCGATAAAGGCCTGAAAATCGGATTTCTTCAATTCACCAACCGCAAATTTCCGGACCGTTTCGCGCGCTTGTTCATCCAGATGCGAGGCCGCCGTCACGCCGATGCCCAGGGGGGTATTGATTTCATGGGCGATCCCCGCAACCAAGCCGCCCAAGGACGCCATCTTTTCCGCCTGAACCAATTCCGCCTGAGTGTTCTGCAAGTCTTGCAAGGCCCCTTTCAGCTTGTATTCGTCCTCTTTTCGCGCCGTGATATCACGGATAATGCCGACGAACGTCACGGTGTCATTATGCTGAAAATCACTGACGGAAAGCTCGGCGAGGAAGGTTCTGCCGTCTTTGCGTTTCGCAATAACCTCACGACTGGCGACATTCGCATTGCCATGGCCCGTTTCCAGGTGATGCTCCAGATAACTCTTACATTTCGCCGCAGGCTCGGGCGGCATGAGAATGGCAACACTCTTGCCGATGGCCTCGTTCGCGCTGTAACCAAACAGTTTCTCGGCCGCCACGTTGAAACTGAGGATGGTGCCGATTTCATTGATCGTCACGAAACCGTCCATGGCGCTGTTCACGATCTGGCGGGTTTTGCTCTCGCTTTCGCGCAAGCGTTCTTGAACCTGCAAGCGATGGGCCGCTTCTTTTTGCAGTTGCGCCGTCCGTTCCTCGACACGCCGCTCTAACGACTCACTCAATTCGATGATTTTCTGCGCCGACTCTTTCTGCTTGGTGATGTCGTTGATCACCGCAACGAAAATTGGCGGGTCCTCATCGGGCAAATATTGCAGGCGCACCTCGACCGGATAGATCGTACCGTCCTTGCGCTGATGGCGGGATTCGAAAATCAGAAACGATTCCGCGCCGTTTCGCAACGGACGCACGGTTTCGATGAAGCTTTCTCGGCTAAAGTCCGGCTTGATATCGTAGGCAGTGAGGCGTTCCATATCTTCCATGGAGTAGCCGATATTGGCAAGTGCGCCCCGGTTTACCTGAAGAAATAGGTAGCTATCCCCATGAAAAACATAAATTTCGTTCCAGGAATCGTCGAGAATACGTCCCAAACGCGCCGTCACCCCGACAGCCTGCGTTTCTGTGCGGCGCTTGTCGTTCAAAAGACGCAGGCCGCGCACCAAGGCATAGGCAAACACGAAGACGCACAAAATGATAACGATCAAGACGCTCGCGAAAATCGCATGGCTTCTCCACGCGGCAAGATAGAGGCTAAACAAAAAGACGATGGCCAAACTGACAACCAGCATGGCAATGACCCCCGTTATGGAATCATTCTTCTTCTTCCTGCCGTGATCACGAACCATTGATGTTTTTTTCCATTTTGAAGATCACTCCTGAGGGCAAGGGCGAAAAGCCGACTACCTTGGCATGATTCCAAGTATGCGTTTTTCGTGCCACAAAACGGAAAAATACGATAAATGCGCATTCCCTTGATTTTTATTGTAATTTTTGACATGGCGCTGCGCCGCGGTGAAAATGCGGCGAAAATATTCGATTCCATCTTGCAAAGTGCACCGCAGCCTGGGGAATGTGCATTTTGCGAATCAAAACCCCGACGGCCTCTGCAGAGCGTCGGGGTTATGGACAGAACGGTAAAAAAACGGTTTTAGTCCAGCAACATATTGCGTGTGCCGCCGGGAATGCCGACCACCAATCCGTCAAGATCTTCGGTCATCTTGATCTGGCAGCCGAGGCGTGAAGTATGGGTCAGGCCAAAGGCCAGATCCAACATGTCTTCTTCTTCCTCGCTCGCTTCGTCCAGCTTTTCAAACCAGTCTTCATCCACCACGACATGGCATGTGGAGCATGCCAGGGCACCTTCGCACGCGCCTTCCAAGTCAATGTTGTTTTTATGAGCGATTTCGAGAACCGACAAGCCCAGCGGGGCGTCCACTTCGGTACGATTTCCCTTATCATCGACAAACGTTATCTTCGCCATGCGCTTTCCTCATTTCGAAACTGCGAATTTATTACTCCGGCTTTGCGCCGGGAACAAGTGAATTTGGACAAGACGTGAACGGCTCAGGACATGCCGCCTTCAAGGGTTTCCACGGTGACACCTGTCAGGGCATCGCGAATGCCCTTGTCCATGCGCCTTTCGGCAAACTCGCGCGTGGCCTCGTCTAAGTCTTCGACGCGTCGTGCGATGAGGTTCCGATCCACTCCCTTGACGGCCTGAATGACACCATCCATTTTTTCGCCGATGGCCTCACGTTCTTCAACCTTCAACAATTTACAGTCCGCCTGAAGCGCCGCCGTCACCGCGTTCATCGCCCGTTCGGCCTCGACCCGAGCTTCGCTCAACAGGCGCAACTCCATATCTTCTTGGGCGTGGGCCATGGAATCGTAAAGCATTTTCGACATTTCTTCTTCGCTCAACCCGTAGGAAGGCTTCACCTCCACGTGCTGTTCGATGCCGCTCACGTCTTCGGCCGCCGAAACGCTCAACAAACCGTCGGCGTCCACCTGAAAGGTCACGCGAATATGCGCCGCACCCGCCGTCATGGGCGGAATGCCGCTCAGAACGAAGCGCGCCAAGGAACGATTATGGTCTACCATTTCACGCTCACCTTGGACCACATGGATGGCCATGGCGCTCTGGCCGTCCTTGAAGGTGGTGAATTCCTGGGCCTTGGCCACGGGAATCGGTGTGTTGCGCGGAATGATTTTTTCCACCATGCCGCCCATGGTTTCCAGGCCCAAGGACAAGGGCGTCACGTCCAACAACAAGGTGTCGGAGCCCACACTCAAGGCTTCGGCCTGTAATGCGGCCCCCACGGCGACCACCTGATCGGGGTCGATGTCGGCCAGCGGTTCGCCGCCGAAGTAGGCACTGACCGCGTGGCGCACCAACGGCACGCGGGTTGAACCGCCCACCAGCACGACGCCTTTGACGTCTTCGGGATCAAAGCCGGCCTCGACCAGAACTTCGTGACAGGTTTTAACGGTGCTATCCACCAAAGGCTGAATGAGCGTATCGAACGTTTCGCGATCGAGGGTATGTTTGGTTTGTCGTCCGCCGATCGTGAGCACCCACTCGCCATCGGGTTCCGTGCTCAGGCATTCCTTGGCCAGCCGCGCACTCATCAAGGCAACTTTTACTTCCGACGAACTCAACGCCGCTTCGTCAAATGCATTGCGATTTAGCATCTCCTGGCGCTGCATCAAGAAGTGATCGGCGACGGCATGATCGAAATCGTCGCCGCCAAGCGCCGCATCACCACCGGTTGCTAGCACCTGGAAAACACCTTTTTCCATGCGCAGCAACGACACATCGAAGGTCCCGCCACCAAGGTCGAAAACCACATAAAGGCCTTCAGCACCTTGATCCAGGCCGTAGGCCAACGCAGCAGCCGTGGGTTCGTTGACCAGACGCAAAACCTCTAGACCCGCCAGACGCGCCGCATCCTTGGTCGCCGTGCGTTGGGCGTCATCGAAATACGCCGGAACCGTGATCACGGCCTTGTCCACACGAGCACCCAAATGTTCCTGCGCGCGTTCGCGCAGGGCACGTAGAATATCGGCGGAAATTTCGATCGGCGTCAACTTGCGTCCAGAGACAGACAGGCGCACCAGTTGGCTTTCACCTTCTTGCGCTTCTTCGATTTCAAAAGGCAACTGCCCGCCCAGCGTTTTGACATCTTTCACGCCACGGCCCATCAGACGCTTGATCGAACTCACCACGCACGCCGGGCGGCTCAACAACAAACGTTTGGCCAATTCGCCGACGATGGCCGAACCATCCGGCGCGTAGGCGACGACGGAAGGCACCAAGGCCTCGCCGTCGCTGTCCTTCAAAACCTCCGGCTTGCCTTCGGTGCTGATCGCTACCACCGAATTGGTCGTCCCCAGATCAATGCCGATGGCCACGCTCGCCTCACCTTGGTGGGCCTCGGGAGTTTCACCGGGTTCGCAAATTTGCAGCAATTGCGCCATGAAAATATATCCTCGGTTTCAAGATTGGCTCACGCCATCAGCCGGGCGCGCACATGGCGCACCTCGCCCATCATTTTGTCCAGATATTTCAAACGCGTGGTAAGTTGACACGCGCCTTCGATATCACCCCCTTTGAAGGCCAACGAAAGCCCCGCGATCACATCGTCGATCTCGGCCTTGGTTTCGCGCGCCAAGGCGCGTGCAGCGTCCAGGGTGGACGTTGCCGCCAAGCGCTCGCGCATTTCCATGGCTTCCATCAAAATGGACTGGTCATTGACCAGATTGCACCCTTCCGGTAACACGTCCACGCCCTTCACGTGCACCAGATAGTCGGCACGCTTCAAGTCGTCCTTGAGAATTTCATAGGCGTCATTGAGCGCCGTCGCCTGTTGTTGGGACATCGCCCTTTCCTTTGGGCTTTTGGTCGCGAAACGATCCGGATGAAGTTGACGTTGCAGATCAAAATACAAGCGGTCCACCGCGCGCACGTCCACATCAAAGGACATTTTCACGCCCAACCGTTTAAAAGGGTCTGCCGCCGTCGGCGGCTGCACCGTTTTGCAGGTGGGACAAAACAACGCGCTCGCAGCAACCGGCCCCTTGCAGGACCAGCACGCTCTGGTGCGGGCATCACGTATCGGCGGATCTTCGGGGATATGTGCATTCATGTGCGTATCTTAAAAAGGGCGACCGCCCCGAAGGGCGACCTCAAACTCCGGAGGTTTCAGGGGCCTCAGACGTGGAAAGATTCGCCGCACCCGCAGCGCCCCTTTTCATTGGGATTGGTGAAAACAAAGCCGCTTTCCAGTTTGTCCTCCACGTAATCCATCTGCGTGCCAATGATGAACATGGTGGCCTTGGGATCAATCAGGACGGTGATCCCGTCGATTTCCATTTCTTCATCGAACTCGTTTTTTTCATCGGCGAATTCAAGGGTATACGACAGGCCCGAACAGCCCTTGGAACGCACCCCGATGCGAATTCCCACCGACGATTTTCCGCGACCGTCCAACAGCGCCTTGACCTGTTTGAGCGCGGCGTCGGATATGCTCATGGGAGGGGGCAGACTCATGTGTTTGTCCTCGATCCTTATGACCGTCCTATTCGGCGGCGTTCTTCTTGACATTGGCCTTGGATTTGAAATCGCTGATGGCTGCCTTGATAGCATCTTCGGCCAAAACCGAACAATGAATCTTCACCGGCGGCAGGGCCAATTCCTCGGCAATATCGGTGTTTTTGATCTCGCCCGCTTCGTCCAGGGTTTTCCCCTTGACCCATTCGGTGACCAGTGAACTGGAAGCGATGGCGGACCCGCAGCCGAAAGTCTTGAATTTCGCATCCTCGATGACGCCATCGACGCCGACCTTGATTTGCAGCTTCATCACGTCGCCGCACGCTGGCGCGCCCACCAGACCGCTACCGACATTATCGGCCGCATCGTCCATGGCCCCGACGTTTCGCGGGTTTTCATAATGATCAATCAATTCTTTGCTATAGGCCATTCATTTTCTCCTTATGTGTGCGCTTTGCAGCGAACGAGGCGTTAAATCAATGTTCCGCCCATTTGACGGACTTTAAATCGATGCCGGCCTGGGCCATGTCCCACAGGGGGCTCAGTTCGCGCAGGCGGTTGACTTCCTTGGCGATGCGTTTAACGGCGTAGTCGATGTCCTCTTCTTGGGTGAAACGTCCAAGACCCAGGCGCAACGAGGTATGCGCCAGCTCTTCCTTCACCCCCAGGGCGCGCAGCACGTAAGATGGCTCCAACGACGCCGATGTGCACGCCGAACCGGACGACACCGCCAAATCCTTAAGCCCCATCATCAGGCCTTCGCCTTCCACATAGGCGAACGAGATGTTCAGGTTGCCGGGAATGCGGCTGTCCAGGTCGCCGTTGAGGTAAATTTCCGGAATCCGGGCTTTCAGACCTTCAAGGAGCTTGTGTTGATAGCCGCGCAGGCGTTCGGCCTCCGCCGCCATTTCCTCCATGGCCACCTCACAGGCCTTGCCGAACCCCACCACCAGCGGCGTTGGCAAGGTACCGGAACGCATGCCGCGTTCCTGCCCGCCGCCGTGGATCAGCGGCACCAGACGCACGCGCGGTCTCTTGCGCACATAAAGCGCCCCGATGCCCATGGGGCCGTAAAATTTGTGGGCGGAAATGGACATCATGTCGATGTTCATGTCGTTCACATCGAGGGGAATCTTCCCCACCGCCTGGGCGGCGTCGGTGTGGAAAAACACCTTGCGTTCGCGGCACAATGCGCCAATTTCCGCAAGCGGCTGGATGACGCCGATTTCATTGTTCACCGCCATGACGGACACCATCAAGGTCTTGTCCGTGATCGCCGCACGCAGCTGCTCCAGATCAATCAAGCCGTCTTCGCGAACCGGAAGATAGGTGATGTCAAAGCCGTCCTTTTGCAACGCGCGACAGGTTTCCAACACACATTTGTGTTCCGTCACGCACGTAATGACGTGGTTCTTTTTATCACCGTAAAACCCGGACGCCCCCTTCAAGGCGAGGTTGTTCGATTCGGTCGCGCCGGAGGTAAAAACAATCTCCTTGGAGGTGGCCCCGATGATCGCAGCCACTTGGGAACGCGCAACATCCACCGCGGCCTCGGCCTCCCAGCCGTAGTGGTGGTTGCGCGAATGAGGGTTGCCGAATTTCTGCGTCCAATAAGGGGCCATCGCTTCGACCACACGCGGGTCGGTCGGCGTTGTGGCCTGATAATCCAGATAGAGGGGGTTGTTCTGTGTCCACGCGGTGGCCGTCATCATCGTTAACCTTGTTCTGTCTTCTCGGATTTCATTTCATGTTGCCCCAGACGGCGCGCCTTGCGCCGGTAGAGGTCCGCCCAGGCGGAAATCAGAAGCTCGATATCGCCTTGTGTCGTGGCGTAGCCGAGGCTGATACGCAACGCGCATTTCGCCACATCGGGACTCACGCCCATCGCCGCCAGAACGCCGCCTTGCTTGGCCTTGCCCGAGGCGCATGCCGATCCGGCACTGACGCACAGACCCGCAAGGTCCAGCGCCATCACCTGG
>VAPM010379877.1_pt1 | contig 10044 bp, 10 predicted proteins | sample 3395091 | NCBI WGS metagenome assembly VAPM01 (sample SAMN08290445, study PRJNA428436) | hydrothermal vent metagenome | isolation source: Deep-sea hydrothermal vent chimney 3 | place: Pacific Ocean: Juan De Fuca Ridge | reverse complement strand
GAGCGGAATGGCTCCGGATTGAACATCGTCTCCGAAAATGAAGGCGGGCGTCCCGTCTATTTTCAACAACTGCGCCTGCTTCGCCGTCGCTTCCAAGGTTCTTGCGATCATCGGATCTTTCATCTGTTTTTTTAAGGCGCTCACATCGACGCCCGTGCTTTTGGCGTAATTGAAAACCTTTTTCTGGGACAATTCACCGCGGTTTTTCATCATGGCGGCATGGAAAGCAGGGTATTTATCCTTCTGATGAAGCCATACGGCCATGGCCGCGTTCGAGGCAACCACAGAAGGCGGACCGAGAATCGGAAATTCCTTCAACACAAGGCGGATGTTTCCGTCCGTCTTGATCAGAGTCTGGACATCGCCAAAGGCTTTCTTGCAAAACGGGCACCGGTAATCGAAGAATTCAACAACCGTAACGTCGCCTTGGGGGTTTCCCACGAAAGGATCGTTGGGATTCTTTTTTAAGTCATCGGAGATTTTCGCCAAGATGACGCGTTGTTGCGCCTGCAGGTTCTGCGCTTGACGGCGTTGGTAATCGCGTACGGCCTTGAAAAGTGTTTGCGGGTTCTTCAACAGATAATCCCGCACCATATTTTCGATTTGCTGTTGCTGCGCTGCCGTTTTCGTCGGCGTTTTCGACGGTTGTTTCCCTTGGGCGTAAACGCTGAACGGCAGGGCCATAATAGCGAAAACGGCAATAAGAAAATATACGCGACGCATGGCGTTCCCCCAAGGAATTGAATTGATCGCATCGTGCCTTGATGCTCAAGGCCACACTGGTAACGACGAATCATGGCTTCAATGTGACAACACGATCCCAGACACCCGCGCGCTCACGGCGGGAATTTTCGCCGCGGCGGCGATACCGATAAAAGTAATATGCACACGGCGCAAATCGTCACGCGGCCACGCGCGCGTATACAGCGATTCCAGGTCTACCGTTTCCAACCACCAATGCCGCGTGTTTTCCCGTCCGCCGCGCACCGTATAAAGCGGCGCTTCCAAAGGTCGTTCTGCCGGCGGCAGGCTGAAGGTACCGCGCTTTAAGGCGCTATCGCCCCACACCAGAGCCAGGGCGCGATCGTGTCCGGGCAACCCGCCGCTCAAGACTTCCACGCCTGTCTTCTTGTCCGCACCGCCTTGGAACCCGACGATCAAGCGCACCGGATGGATGCCGGGACCATAGGGGGACACATTCCACGACCAACTGAGGAACGGGGTCGCCAGCAGCATCGCATCCACACGACGCGCGATCAGACTCATGTGCGCACCGCTTTTGATATTCAGCGCCGGGATACCGTCGCGATCGACCACGGACAAAGAAGGTGCCGATGAATGGCGTGCCTTTGCCTCCGCACCGTTCACGATGATCCAATCATGCGACAGCGCATCCAAAGAAAACGCAAGCGTCGGGCCCATCACCGCCAAACGACCGGCGGGCGTGGGCTGATGTGGGCGGACGGAAACGCTGCAACCGGCCAACAAAAAGGGGATGAAAATCCCGGCAAATAACAGAGCGCACGGACGGCTCATTCACTTTGGTCACGCGTCGCGCGCGCGGCCTTGATGGCGGCCAGGATATCGAGCGCCTGAAGATGACCGCCCGAACCCTTGGGCAGAAGATCGCGCGCGTGAGTCGCTTGCAATTCGGCGTTACCCAAGTTTCCCATGCGGCCTTCGGCTTCCGCCAGGGCCAGGGAACTCATCCCCATATTGCCCAGACGGCCGTAGGCAATGCCCAGTTGCCGCCACACAAAGCTGGAACCTTCCCCCCTGCGGATGGCGAGACGGTAGTGGGTGACGGCGTTGCGCAGATCGTCCGCTGCGCCCAGTTCCACTTCCACGCGGGCCAATTCCATGGCCAACAAGGGTTCATGCGGGGCCAAACGGAAGGCCTCACGGTACGCCACAAGCGCTTCACGGGCACGTCCGTGTTCGAACAACATTTGCCCCTTCATCTCTTGCAGGTAGGCGTCAAGGGGGGCTTGTTTGATCAAGGCGTCGATCAATTTCAAGGCGCGCTTCAAGTCCAACGCACGATAATAGGCGATGGCGCGCGCATAACGGGCGGCAAAGCTCTGGTCCGTTTGCGGATAACGCCGCAAAACCTTGTGCAGGGGCTCGATGTAGCCGTACAGCTTCGCCACCATGCGCGCAAAGGCGAGATGCTGTTTTTCAGGAATGGGGGCGTCGGCATAGGGAGAAACGTTGTTGTGTTTATGCAAGGCCTGAATGCGTTGGCGGCTCAAGGGGTGTGTGCGCACATAAGGGTCTTGAAGACGCGGAGAAAGAAGATCCTCACCCTCCAGCGTACGCAGAAAATTCTCCAGTCCCTTCGACGAACGCTTGTTGGCGTCCATCAAGCGCATGGCGGCCTCATCCGCCGCAGATTCCTGGGTTCTGGAATATTGAAAAAACGAACGCGCCCCCATGCTTGCACTGCCAAGCACCACCGCCTGCCCGAGATCCCCCCGGCCCAGGGCCGCCGCCGCCACCGTACCTAAGATCGTGCCGATCATACGGATCGTGCCAGCGTCCTTGATGGCGATTTTGGCACGCACCAAATCACCGTGCTCAATGTGTCCGGTTTCGTGGGCGATGACCCCCATCAAGGCATCGACGTTTTCGACTTTCATAATGAGGCCGGTGTTGATGTAGATATTTTGACCGCCCGCAACAAAGGCATTCAACGTTTTATCCTGGACCAGATGAATCTTGACATCTTTAGGATTCAAGTCCGCTGCTTTGAAAAGTGGCGTGGCGAACGAACGAATGATACTTTCTATTTCGGCATCGCGAATCAGGTGGACCGCCGTCGCGGCGCGAACCGGCGCGAAAGCTGCGCTCAATGCCAAAAAAATACCCGCCAAGGCCACGCTTGAAGCGGACCGACGCCACCGCCACGCTCCGGCGAAAACGACAGAAAAGGGGGTAAAAGTGAGAAAACGTTTGAACACTTCAAAAACCGCCACATCAAACACATCAAAACCGATCACTCGGAGCCCTACGAAGGGTAGAACCCGCCACAGGGTGCGTCAATTGTTCAGCGCCCTGGCCGTTTTCATACCCCTTGGCGTCACCGTGAGCGCATGTACATCCACCCCTCCCGTAGATCAAGGGACAATGGGTTATGTACAAGGATTTCTGGGCGGTGTTGTGGCGGATGAACCGCGCGCCGCACTGGTCGGCCGCGACATTCTGGCCAGCGGCGGTTCGGCGGCGGACGCGGTCACGGCCATGTACTTCGCCTTGGCCGTGACCCTGCCCTCACGTGCGGGACTGGGCGGCAGCGGGGCCTGCGTGGCGTTCGATGCCCAATCGGGGAAAACCGAGGCGCTGGACTTCAATGCCCAGGCCTTTCCTCAACCCATTCCCGTTCCCGCCAACCCCCGCGGGTTCTTCGCCCTGCAGGCCCGTTATGGCCAATTGTTGTGGCGCGAAGTGGTGACGCCGGGCGAACAACTGGCGCGCTTCGGGTTTCCCGCCTCACGCGCGCTGATCGGGGATTTGCGCGATGCAAATCCGTTCGTGCTTGCGACCCCCGACATGCACGGCTTGTTCACCCGCGACGCCATTGCGCAACAAAGCCTCGCCACGCTGCGTGAAGGCGACATCTTGAAGCAACCGGACCTGGCCACAACGCTGGGACTTTTGCGCGCGCGCGGTGTGGGACCGTTTTACATCGGGCCGTTCGCTCGCACCTTGGTCGATGGCGTAAAAAACGCAGGCGGCGCGCTGACAAGCGAGGATTTACGCCGTTACACACCGCGTATACGCGCTGCGGCACGCGTCGCGCTCGGCAACGACGTCGTCTATTTCGCACCTTCGCCCAACGGGACATCGGTGGCCGCGACGATGTTCGCCATGGTACAAAAGAACGATCGTTTCAAGACACAAGACAATGCGGGGCAAGCCCAACTCATGACGCGCATCGCCCAACGCGCCTTTGCACAACACAATCTCACCCAGCCCCCCTTAGCGCCTTCGCAAAGAGCACATTCCGCCACCGCCTTCGCCGCCGTCGATGCACACGCCAACGCGGTCAGTTGCGCGGTGTCCATGAACGCGCCGTTCGGCATCGGGCGCGTGGCCCAGGGCACCGGCGTCTTGCTGGCGGCGCCTACTTTTGCAAACGGCGGCTCGCCCGCGCCGAGCGCAATGCTGGCGGTGAACGAAAATTCCAAGGAATTCAAATTCGCCGCCGCCGCCTCGGGCGGCGCGACGGCGCCAACGGCGCTGGTCGGCGTCGCGGCACGGGTTTTGTTGGCCAAAGAAAGCCTCGCCACCGCACTTGCCGCACCGCGCAGTTCCTTTGCAGGCGCTGCGGATATCGGCTTGGTGAACGCCTTGTCGTGCCCCGGCGGCCTGCCGGGGAAACCGAACCTATGCCGAATCGCCACGGACCCCCGGGGCGCAGGCCTGGCCGCGGGGTCGCTACACTGATATGACCCTGAAAACAGCCCGGCGCAGCGCCATACGGCCCTTTATCGTTATGGATGTCATGCGCGCCGCCAATGAACGTCAGGCGCAAGGCGAAGACGTTCTGCATCTGGAAGTCGGCCAGCCGTCCACGCCTGCGCCGCAGCGCGTTCTGAACGCGGCACGTGAAGCTCTAAGCCATAATCTTCTGGGCTACACAGAAGCCCTGGGCGCAACGGCGCTGAGAACCGCCATCGCCGCACATTATCAATCGGCCTACGCCATGGACGTGGATCCTTCGCGTATCTGCGTGACCACGGGCTCCAGCGGCGCGTTCGTGCTGGCGTTTCTCACCGCCTTCGATGCCGGCGACCGGGTGGCTTTGGCAAGTCCCGGCTACCCCGCCTACCGCAATATTCTCACCGCCTTGGGTATCGAAGTGGTGGACATCGAAACGGGGCCTGAAACAAACTTTCAACCCACACCGGAACTTCTGGACCGCATCGAAGGGTCCCTTGAAGGCTTGATCATCGCCAGCCCCTCAAACCCGACCGGCACCATGATCGACGCAAAGGGGCTGAGGGCGTTGGCGGATGCTTGCCGCGCGCGCGGCGTGCGCCTGATTTCCGATGAAATTTACCACGGTATCACGTACGAAAGTCCGGCCCACACGATGGCCAAGTTTGAACCGGAAGCCTTCATCGTCAACAGTTTTTCAAAGTATTATGCGATGACGGGGTGGCGGCTGGGATGGCTGATTTTTCCCGAAAGCCTTCTTCGGCCCATTGAATGTCTGGCCCAGAATCTGTTCATTTCCCCGCCGACCCTGTCGCAACTTGCCGCGCTGGAGGCATTCGCCGCCGCCGACGAACTGGACGCCAACGTCGCACGCTACAAGGTGAACCGCGATCTTCTGCTGGCGGAACTGCCCCAGGCCGGATTCGATAAGTTAAGCCATGCGCAAGGCGCATTTTACATCTACGCCGATGTATCGCATTTGTGCGACGACAGCCTGAAGTTTTGCCAACGCATTCTTGCCAAAACGGGCGTAGCGATCACCCCGGGCGTGGATTTCGACCCCACACGCGGCCATCGCGCGGTGCGGTTTTCATTTGCCGGGGCAACACGCGACATGGCCGAAGCAGCAAAACGGCTCAAAATTTTCAGCCAATCCCCTTAATCAGCCGACAAAGAAACCCCTCGATTCCTCAGCCATAAGACAAGGGGGATAAAACCACCCAACACGGCAATGCTACTCTTCAAGGATACGTCGTTTTTCTTCGAATTCCTGTTTATCGATTTCGCCTTTGGCGAAACGTTCCTTCAAGATATCGAGGCCCGCGTCCCCGCCCGCGTCCCCGCCCGCATCCCCGCCACGACGCATCCTTCTGTGCGCAGCCGGACATCCCCCGCCAAGCCAGCGGACAATCAGTACGATGACCGCGAAGATACCGCCAAACACAACGATCATCATGATCGGACCGAGGATCATTCCCGCCCATCCGCATCCGTCGCCCCACATCATTGCGGGGCCATAACCATCCGCCGGCCCTTGCGCCCACGCGCCTACGGGCAACCCCAGCAGCAACGCACCGGCCAAAGCGAGAATACGAGATTTCATGACTTCGTCCTCCTAAAGATGGCTCTGGACATCATCTTGATGATCGGTCACCGACGCTTTGTGGTTCTTTTGTCTTTCGCTCCGTCTACCGATTAACGTCCACACGGATATGGCGATCAGCACACATAGTACCGCAAGCATTGACCATTGCACAACTTGCCCGGAAATCCAAGTCCTGAGGGCTCCGGAGAAAACCTCGCCCGCCGCGAGCATGGCCATCCCCGGTCCTTGGACCTGAAAAATGGCAGAACCCCAGAGATACGCGACATAAAAGCCCGCGAAAAACAAAAACGCCCCGCTCACCCGGTAGGTGTAGGGCAACAACCGCTTGAGAAACGTGGCCAACCCGTCGCGGGCAAAGGCCGCGGAGACAGACAAACCCGTCAAAATCGTTGCCACGCCAAGAACATAAGCGACGAAGTCAACGATGTGTGTCGCAAGGCTGCCGCCCAAGGAGACACCCATTACGGTGACAAAAACAGGCAGCATGCACGACAGGGAGACGATCCCGTAACCCATGCCGTAGCTCAAATCGCCAGCGAGGCCCGGGGTGAGGTTTGCGCCGAATTTACCGCGCAGCGTCAGGTGCGCGTTGATGCGTTTTCCGGCCAACACAAACAAACCTGCGACCATCAATGCGATGCCGATGGCAAAGCCCGCCCAGGGCACGACGTCGTTCAACCAATAGGCCCCGAACGAAATGGCCGCCCCGACAACCCCGAAAACAAACACGATACCGAACGAGGTCACGACCCCGACCTTCAAGGCTTGCCTCACGGCGTCCAACCGACTTACGGGGTTTACGCCATCGCCTTGAAGCCGACGCGCAAAATACGCCGGCAACAGAACGAACCCACAGGGATTGAGTGTGGTCAACGTGCCGACGAGAAAAGCAAACGCCACGGTTCCGCTCATGCCACGGTCCTCCATAAATATTTTGTCATGCTTATGGGGCTATCCCGCGCAGCACGACAGCTTGCCCACGTCCTTGTCGAAAGTTTGCGCCGCAAGCTTCAGCCCTTCCACCGTGGTGAGGTAGGGGAAAATCGTCTCCGCCAGATCGGCAACGCTCAAGCCGTGCTTAATCGCCATGACGGCCGTTTGAATGCTGTCTGCGCCTTCGGGGGCGAGAATTTGCGCGCCAAGCAGTATGTTCGTTTTCTTGTCCGCGACCAGCTTGATCAGCCCGCGCGTATCGCGCGCGGCCAGGGCGCGCGGCACGTGATCGAGGGTAATGGTCGAGGTCTTCACCTCAAGACCCTGCGCCTTGGCTACGGCTTCGCTCACCCCGACACCGGCCACCTGCGGATCGGTAAAGACGACCCACGGCATGGCGGAATTGTCATAGATCAGGCTGTCTGCATTCATGGCATTTTTGGCCGCGAGTTTTGCGCCGTAGGCGGCCATGTAGACGAACTGGTCACGCCCCGTCACATCCCCGGCGGCATAAACACCGGGCCTCGTGGTGCGCATGCGATTATCCACCTTGATGCCGCCGCCGGGCAGAAGTTCGACGCCGTGTTCTTGCAGGTCCAGGCCGTCCGTATTCGCCTTGCGGCCCGTGGTGACGAGAACCTGCTCGGCCTGAATTTCTACATCCCGGCCGTCTTCGACAACATGGAGAGCCACGCCTTGATCCGTCTTCTCGATTTTCCGGTAAGCAAGCCCATCGCGCACCGCGACCCCTTCATCGCGCAGATAACCGCTGAGCGCCGTGCTGATTTCCGGCTCCGCCCCGGGCAGAAGGCGCGAACGGCACACAAGCGTCACTTCGACACCGGCACGGCCCAACATCTGCGCCAGTTCGCAACCAATATAACCGCCGCCGATCACCAGCAAGGATTGCGGCAAAACCTCCAGTTCCAGGGCTTCGGTGCTGGTGAGAAAGGGCACATCCGCAAAGCCCTCGATGTCCGGGGCCACCGCCGAACTGCCCGTGGCGACAATGACTTTATCGGCCTTGAGGCCATTCCCATCGACGATCACGCCATCGGCGCTCAAACGCGCCGCTCCTTCGATGTACGCGATGTTATTGTAGGACGGCAGAAGGTCGATGTACTTGGCATGACGCAATGCGCTCACCAGATCGTCCTTCTGCGCACTCACGGCGCGCCAGTCTACAATACGGGCCTCGGCCTCAATGCCCTTGAAACGCGCCACATTCTTTGCCTGATACATGATCTCCACGGCACGAATCATCGCCTTGGACGGCACGCAACCGACATTGACACAAGTGCCGCCGATCAATCCAGAGCCGATCAGCGCCACCTGGGCACCTTGTTCGGCGGCCGTGATGGCGGCCGAAAATCCGGCTGATCCGGCTCCGATTACGGCAAGATCGTAACGGTCGTTCACATGAGCACTCGTCATAGGGTATTTTCCTTATGGCAGATAAAATCATCCAGGGTCACTTCACCACCGATGAAGGATAACCGGCGAATGCGGTGGCTTTACTCAGGTTAGCCACATTCGTCTTCGCATCGTCGAAAGTCACGACGGCGGTCTTGTTTTGCAGGGACGTCACCACCTTCAAAACACCCGTTACATCCATCAGGCTGTTTTTGACGATGTACGGGCACGAAGCGCAATACATCCCGGGAACCGCAAGGGTGACGGTCTTTTCCGCGGCGTAGGCGACGGCGGAAGACAGAATTGTGGCGGCAAGAACGACGGTTACAAATAAACGTTTCATGTTTTGTGGCGTCCTTTTCTTCAATTGCCCAACAGGTAAGGGGCGACGTAGGGGAAAATCAAGACGGCGCCGACGAGCAACGTCGAACCCCAAAGGGCCACCTGGAGCACCCGGCTCAAGGTCGGCGAAGCACAGTATGAGCCCGCCGCGCACGCGGCTTTCGGTTTGCGGTAGGTCATATAGAACCCGCCGGCCAGAAAGAGCGCCGTTATCCCCAGGAAATACGGTTTGTATGGATAAAGGCCCGTCAGATTGCTGATCCACGCGCCGCCGATGCCAAGACTGAACAGCACCAGCGGCAAAATGCAGCACGATGAAGCGAGCAACGCCCCGACGACACTGCCGGTAGCGACCAGTCCGCGTTTACGAGCCTCTGCGGCGTCATCGGGGGTATCGGACGAGGGTGGCGTTCCGTTCAAACCATCGCCAAGCTCTGCGCTTGATAAGCCTTGCGTATGCGAAATTTCCATCGGACATCCTCTTGATCTGTCACAGGAACGATGTCATTCTTAGGGTCTGTAGTAGATACCGGGTCAAGTATTATTTTGAGGCATGGCGCTTACGATGACACGCGGAGAACTGGCCAAACGAACCGGCTGCAATATCGAGACCGTGCGTTACTACGAAAAGATAGGGCTGCTCCCCGATCCGCCGCGGACGCAAAGGGGATACAGAATTTATGATGAGAACCATGAACAGACCCTGCGCTTCATCGTGCGTGCACGCGAGCTTGGCTTCAGCGGGAAAGAAGTCCGCAGCCTTCTGAACCTTGTCGATGGGGGACATTATACGTGCGGTGAAATCCGCGATAAAACGCTGGCGCACCTCGATGTCGTACGCGGTAGAATCGCCGATCTTCTGAAGCTTGAAAAAACACTTTCGAAAACCGTTGCGGCGTGCGAAGGCGGCGACGCCGCCAGTTGTCCGGTTGTCGATGCGTTGATCCGGAAAGATCGCTGAGGGGCTCCGGAATCAAAAGTCCCCGCCAGGGGCGGGGACTTTGTGAGGCAAATTCGCCAAAACTCAGTTGCCGTTGGCGTCTGAATCCTTTGTCTTGAGCTTGCCGCCCGCCGCAACGACAAGGGCTTTGCGAATCGCTTCGGGACTATCCATGATGGTAAAGAAGCTGTTTGATCCCAGCATGGACAGATCGGGGAAATTAACGGCGATGCGAAACCGCGCATACAGTGCGTACACGGTCTTGCCCGAAACCACAATTTCATAGGGCAGATGCGCGGTGGACCGCAAAGCGGCGGTGTCGATCTGCTTCATGATGTAAGTGTCGCTGCGAAACTTGTCCGCGGTCTTG
>VAPM010021693.1_pt1 | contig 10045 bp, 10 predicted proteins | sample 3395091 | NCBI WGS metagenome assembly VAPM01 (sample SAMN08290445, study PRJNA428436) | hydrothermal vent metagenome | isolation source: Deep-sea hydrothermal vent chimney 3 | place: Pacific Ocean: Juan De Fuca Ridge | reverse complement strand
TTAGCCCTAAAAAATATTTATACTGAGCGAGAAGTTTTTTGGTCAGAGAGCGTTGCAGTGGGCAGTAAAAACTACATCAACACAGTACAAACCGAATTAGGTATTCGTGCCAGTGGACGAAAATGTTTGAGGCGGGGATTGCTCAACATATTTTGAAAGAGGAAGAAGTGCCTTATAACGTTGCTTTTGATGCGAAAAAGCGAAAAAGGAACCTATAAAATAGGAGTTATTCATCGGTATCTCTTTTACTATCAAGGAGTAAGCTTGGTCCGACCAGATGGATTATGAGATTCTATCTTGGTTTGTGGTTTCAGATACTAAACAAGCTGTGATATTATTTTTCGATGGCTAAGATTACATTTTGCTGGGAATTAGGTGGGGGCTACGGACATATTGCGAGCTTTAAACCACTGGCAGCTATACTGCTTAGCAGGGAGCATACCGTTTCAGCTGTATTACGATACACTGAACATGCCGATACCTTTTTCAAAGACATGTCGTTAGCTTTTACTGCTGCGCCAATGTGGGAGCCATTCAAAGAATACACATCACCTACAATTAGTTATGCCGATATTATTATGCGTCATGGTTATGACTCGATGGTATCTTTACTACCGTTGGTTGAACAATGGCGTAAGAAATTCTCAGACTATGGCTCGGAACTTGTTATTGCTGATCACTCACCAACCGCTCTAGTTGCGGCGAGAACATTGAATGTCCCCGTTGCTTTATTTGGAACAGGTTTCTGTGCGCCGCCGCCGGTTTACCCTCTGCCATCTATTACGCCTTGGCTTGTTTCCGATGAGAATTTTTTGATAAACATTGAACTCGATGTGGTCGCCGTTATAAACAAGGTGTTAAAACATTTTGCTGTACCTGAAATAAAGTATTTACATGAATTGTTTAATGTTGATGAAAATTTCTTATGTACGTTTCCTGAATTGGATCATTATGATAAGCGTAGTTTAGACGGTTATTGGGGACCAATATTTAATGACAAGAGTGGTGCTAGCATTAGCGATATGAGTGGTGTTTGGTCGGTCGCGAGAAAAAAGAAAGTTTTTGTTTATACGAAGAAAGAATACCGATTTATTAACGAGTTGTTAGTTAGTCTTAAAAATATTAATGCTGATTTTCTTGTTCATTGCGCAGGTTTTAATACAGAAGATGCCGCACGTTATGAGTGTGATAATATTATTTTTTCCATTGAGCCAGTTCAAATGAAAAGTATAGCGAGTCAGGCTGATCTTGTGGTCTGTCATGCGGGACATGGAACCATTGCGTCTTCATTACTAATGGGGATCCCTTTATTGTTGATGCCAAATCAATTAGAACAGACGTTACTTGCGATTAAAACAAACGCATTTAAGTTATCTCGTTATATTTCCATGGAAGATAATAAACCGAACTTTGCTTCTTTTATTGGTTCCTTGTTAGCTGATAAGGCCTACAAAAAGCAGTCGCTAAGTTTTGCCGAGCAATATCGTGGGTTTAGTCAAGATGAACAACTAGAGGAAGTTGTTTTTGCGTGTGAAGAGCTTCTCTTATAAGTCGTAACAAAAAAAGGTGCTGAAATAAGCACCTTTTTTTATTGTGTCGTTTGATAAAGTTATAATTTAGTGTTTTCGTGCTTTCCTTCTACGAGTAAAAGCTAGTCCAGCTAAACCTGTACCAAATAATAGTAATGCACCTGCTTCTGGTACGGAAGATACTTGGGTGCCTGTAACCGTGGTGTTATCAATTGGCGTGCCTGAGATACTGTTTGGATCACCAAATTGTGATTTTGCACAACCATAGCCGTCACCAAGTGTAGAACAGGTACTTGTTTTCAAATTACTACTTGCATAGGTGGTAATATCATATTCAATGGTAAATGACTGGTTTGGGTTAAAAATACCAAGGTCGAGAGTACCGCTAAATGCAGTCCAACCATAGAAACCAGCATTTGAAGTATAAGTGCCTAATACTGCGCCGTTTGTTGCGAGGGACGAGCTGTTCACTACACTTGAAGCGGTGCCGATTGTTCGCAAGGTTGCTTCACTATTAAAAATCTCGGTGCCATCTAACTTTATGGATACTGTGTTTGATGTAGAAATAAAGTCACCAATATTTAATATGCTGTAATCTGCATTTACTAATGAGCCAGGATTAATCATATAGTCAAATGCGTAGCTCTGTGCAAAGGCACTTGTATTTGTAAAGTTTACAACCTGTTGGATACGTGCAACTGATGAAAATGTACCCTGTCCTTCAGCTCTTGTATATATCCGGCCAGTATCATCGCCTTTTGCAATGGAAAATGAATCGCCTGTCGAACTTAATTGACTGGAAGAAGAAACTACTGAGGACGGATTTGTTTGTGAATCAGTAACGGCTGGAGATCCATTTAGAAGATCAGCACTTGTATCCGCATTGAATGTAACGGCTTGAATATTTGGAGAAATTAAAGTTAAGCCTAAGCAAACTGCTGCTGATAGTGCGTTTCTTTCAAAAGGCGCTAATGGTTTGAATACGTTCATTGTTTTGATCCCTGTGCTTGTTTCTATTAATTATTGTGTTGCGCAGTGTAGCATTGTTATATATTGGGGTATTGGCCAAAATGGTGGGCATTAATTCATACGGGTTAATAATGCGAAGTTCATCACATAATTTATATTTTATTCATCGGGATCCAAAATTTATCGGGTTTGAATTTGCTTGAATGCCTTCCAAACGGGGGGCAATAACAGTATAGACTGTCTACCTAAGTCGAGATTTTTATAGTCCAGTGAAATCCCTGCGCATTGGTTGTTGAGTAGCCTGCAGATTCAAATGAATCCGAAAAGGATTGGCTTAGTTGAGTTGGCTTAGGGTCGGACCAAGCTTACTTATTGATAGTAAAAGAAATACCGATGAATAAGGCCTGTTTTACAGGCTTAAAGGTACCTTTTGCGCATCAAATACAACGTTAATAAGGTACTTCTTCCTCTTTCACGATATGTTAAGTATCTTCGCTCAAACAATAATATGGCTGGGTAAAAAAATTTCGATTCGCTCTTGCTATGTTACTTCATCATTAAGTAGTGTTTTTCAACCTAAAAACGGTAGCTTAAGCGTGATTATGGTTTTGTTCTTGAGGTTAATACCATGGTTTCAATCGGTTAGCTTGGTCCGACCCCACAACCTCTTTACTTTGCCTTGTTGGTTGCAGCAAACAGCATGAAAAACATTTTTTGCTAAATCTAATCCAATTGTTGTAATCTTCATAGTGGTTTCCTCTCTCTTTGTTTGATGAGTGTTTTTTTACATCTCCATCATGGCGCATTGTGACGCCGAATTAAAAGGGGGAGGGAGACCATCTAATCGAGTGAACCTTTAGCTACGAGTAAAACGTGGCAGTCTGTGAGCGCGGCAATCTGAAAGATAAGAGGGTTTAACAACAAGATTGCCGTGTCAGTTCTGAAAAACACTTGTTTTTCAGAACTTCCTCGCAATAACAGAGAATATAAAATCTCGTGGGGATACTTCAGAAGGCAGCCCCCTCAGTTTGTCGTTTATTGACTAATTATATCGAGCTGGAATATGAATTGAACCACCCAAACGGGTGGTAAGCGTATTGAAATGGGTTAACCCATTTATTTATTCATAACAAAGTAGCTTTTGCTTAATGGTGGCATTCGAAAAGTTGGGGGAAGTCCAAACTATTTTAATCAGCTATAACCACCTTCTTTTAAATTTTTAAAGCCAACCGTATCATCAACAAACATCCAGAGTAGTTTGGCTATTAATTCTGGTGCAATAACCGTATGTTTGTTATTGCTTTTCTGCATACTTTTACGAAGTTCGGCGCGCGTGTTTTTATCGCCGGTTAAATCAAAGATAATATCAATTTCTTCGCCCATTTCGACAACGCCTAATGCATTTTCAAAAACAGGCACACCATTTTGCTGAAAACCCAGGGCAACGGCTGAATCGAGGTGCCGATGGGCAACGGCTGCAATTTCAACCGGTTTACCGCCTTCCTGGATCATTTCTAAAAAAGCTTCCGCAAAGTCTTCGCCAACACTGCCTAAACCGAGTAATGCTATCTTTATTTTTTCGCTCATTTTTCGCCTCTAGTATTTTCGCTTTAGATTGTTATCGGCCAGTAAAATAAAGACTTGAGGAATGTAGGTGTATTTAAAGCATTTGTCTGAATTTAAATATACTTATGCTAATAAATACGGCGACAAAGCTGATTAAAGCTAAAAATTGAGGCAGCAAATCGACCAGTAAGGTTTTTTTAATTAACAGGCCTCGAATAATGTCGACAAAATAGGTAAAGGGAATAGCATAGCTAATGGGACGGACACTAGCCGGGATTGCCTGCAACGGAAAAATAAAACCAGATAATAAAATAGACGGCACAATAATAAAAATTGCGATAAACATGGCCTGTTGCTGGGTTTTTGCAATAAGCGATATAACCAGCCCCAGGGCTATCATTACGGCAACGTAGACCAGTGCCAAAAGAAATAAAAGCACATGTGATGATGGTTGAGGAAGGTCAAACATAAGCCAGCCAGCGCCGAGGATAAAATAAAAATCAAGCAGGGCGATAACGATATAGGGTATTAACTTGCCAACAACGAAGGCCGTCTTACTTATCGGTGTTACCAGTAACTGCTCAAGAGTTCTTTTTTCGCGTTCCCGTACTACCGAAATACCCGTTAGTATCAGAGCAATTTGCATAATTAAAACGCCGATAACGCCGGGCAGAAAAAACCAGGTTTCTTTTTCGTCCGGGTTAAATAATATTTCGGTGTCCATAATAAAAGGCGTTTGTGCAATAACGGTATTCGGTGCATCTGCGTCAGAAAAATACATTTCACTTGTTACACCTTTCGATGTTGCGCTTGCTGAATTATATTTAATCGCGGTTGTTAGTGATGGCATAGTGCCATCGACATAAAATGTAATATGAGGCTGGTTGTTTTCGGTTAGTTGCTTAGTAAAATTCCTGTCGATATATAAACCTGCTTTGGCACGACCAGCACGTATTTCATCAACTATCTGTTGTTTGTTTTTGACTTTGTAGAGTTCAAAATAACCATCACTCCATAAGCCGGTTTTTATTAAATTTGTAAACAGGGAGGGCGCGGCATCAAAATAGGCCATTTTAATGTTTTGTGGTTCGAGCTTAAGTGCAACACCAAAAAGAATTAACAAGACTAACGGCATAACAACAATAAGACCAATCAGCCGTGGGTCACGGCGTAATTGTAAGAGTTCTTTTTTGATCATTGCGCCAATCATTATTATGTCGCTGCCGGTTTGTCCTGGGTTAATGCGATAAAAACATCTTCAAGGTTGGGCTCGGTAAGTTCAAGTGTATAGGCTTGCGTTGTTGTGGCGTTAATTGTTTTTATCAGATTAGTTTTGTTGATTGACGGTTGGGTGATAATACGTAATTCATTCCCAAACTGATTAACGAGAAGCATTCCTTGCATACTGAGTAGTGCTTTGCGTAGCTCGGGCATATAAGGGATATTGGCTGTATAAACGTTACTGTTACCCAACGCGTCTTTAATGGTGGTTGGCGTCCCTTGCGCAACCATTTTGCCGGAGGATAAAAATGCAAGCTGATGACAGCGTTGCGCTTCTTCCATGTAGTGGGTTGTCACAAAAAGAGTTTTACCTTCTGCGCTTAGCCGGTAAAAGTCATCCCATAGAATTTTTCGTGTAACAGGATCAATGCCGGCGGTGGGCTCGTCGAGAAACAGTACTTTGGGGTTGTGTGCCAACGCGCAAACAAGCGCTAGTCGTCGTTGGTAGCCGCCGGAAAGCGAACTGGCTCGTTGCTGCCTGAAAGGTGTTAAATCGTAGTGGGATAAAAGTGACTCTAGCCGTTTGTTGTCGCTTACGTTATACATGCTGGCATAAAATTGCAGGTTTTCCCAAACGCTCAATTCTTCATACTGGCCAAAGTGTTGTGCCACATAACCAAAATCAGCTTTGGCGTGTTTATTATTTTTTTCGTTAATTTTAATTTCGCCCGTATCGCTGTCGATTATGCCGCATAACATGCGTATAACGGTTGTTTTGCCTGCTGCATTAGGGCCAAGCAAGCCAAATATTTCACCTTTGCTAACATCGAATGAAACATTGTCGACAGCAGGATGACCATTATATTTTTTTGTTAAGCTAACTGCTTTTATCATCAGCCATTCTCAAACAGGTGTGTGCTGCTTGTTAGTTTATAAGTATGACGTAAATATACTCATGCGGTAGGGCGTTTTAGCGTTATGTTATCCTGGGTTTAATTTCTCTTTTTGCTATTTTTTGCAGTATGATTTCAGCCGTGGCGGCAACCGCTACAAAGCCAATAAGAACCACGATAACCTGGCCGGATACCTTGCTAACATAAACAAGCGCAAGCAGCATGGCAAGTAAACTCAAAGCAGTCGCAAGTAAAACAAGTGTGCGTGATGCCCCCGTTTGAGAAATAAGCCTTAAATGCCCTATATGGGTAACGGCATGAACAAATAAGATTGATATCGAACCAATCGCCGCTATTTCAGATAAATCAAATAGTAGCGATAAAATAATAATCAGTACACCGCTGATCAGTAAGCCCTCCTTGCTATGCGCAATGGGTTTACCAAAGACAGATGGTAATTCGCCATCCTTCGCCAACTGGTAAGTCACGTTAGTGACGGCATATAGATTGGCGTTAATGGCTGATGCCGTGGCGATTAATGCGGTAATAGCAACAACCGTAAAACCCGTTTGCCCAAAGATAGGCAAGGCCGCTTCGGCCAGTGCAAAGTCTTTTGCAGCAATGACTTTATCGGTGGGTAAATTACCAAACACAGCAAAGGCTACGGCCACATAAAGTATCATGACCAGAGCAATGGCGGTCATGATGGCCTTGGGTAAGGTTTCAGATGGGGTTGGCATATCTTCCGCCGTATTGGTTATAACGCGAAAACCTTCATAAGCGAAAAAAGTAATCGCTAGACTAAAAAATATACCGTTAGCCGGTGGATAGCGTTCAGGCGATAAAAGTTCTGGATTAAGGTAAGCAATGCCAGCGATAGATAAACCGCTTAAAACTAGAAATTTAATGGTAACGGTAATACGTTCCCATGCGGCAACATCTTTTGCTCCTTTCAGGTTAATAATAACGAACAAAATAATAATGCCAATAGAAAAGAAGTGCGTCCAAAAAGATGATGTAGGAGCCGGGATAAAAGTAACAGCATAATTCCCAAATGCTTTGGAGATAAGGCTTAAAGAAACCAGCGCCGCAAAGTAAAGCATGATACTCATTGTGCCAGTAAAAAAACCAACACCATAAGCCTGTGATAAATATTCAACGATTCCACCCGAAGAGGGATACCGTGCTCCGAGCTTGCCAAATGAATAACCGCTAAACAGCGCTATGACACCACCAATAATAAATGAAATATAAACAGCACTGCCAGAGATAGCGCTGGCCTCACCGAGTAGTGCAAAAATACCTGCACCAACCATGGCACCAATGCCCATTGAAACAGCCGACCAGAAACCGATGGGGCTGTTTGATTTATGCATAACGAACCTTTGTTATATGTTTGCCGGAGGCTTAAATTATTACAACGTTATCAACTTAGCTTGCGTAAAAATGTATGGCTGGACTTAAGTGACAAGGTTTGAAATAGCGTATCTTATTTTTTTAAAAAAAGATTCGTCAATCGAGTCCTTTATACTCAGTTACCTGGTTGCAGGTTGAATATCTCTCCCAGAGCGCTACGAATTTGTTTTAAGCTTAGGTGTTCGGCAAAACCGGTGGGGTCTTCCCAATGCCGGCAAATGAGCTTTGTCACATTGGGCTGTTGTTCGGAACGTAGGTAGAGGGTGGTGGTATAGTCGTCTGCAGTGGAGCTTGAAATCGGAAACATGCCATTGGATGCGTACATATTAGAGTGCAGCAAAACGTCTTCTTCGGTCCATTTAACGCGGTAAATGGTGAAGGTATCGGCGGTGACGGTTTGTGATTTATCCTGTGGGTCACGTACTTCAAGTCGGCAGTTTGGGTAATATTGATCCATTTCTATTTCGCTTGCCACCTTGCCATCTTGCAGGGTGATACCGGCGCTTTGTGGTGGAATGGTCAGCGTCTGGTTGAGGCTGAGCTGCCAGCCAGCACGAATGGTTTCGGTATTGGCGGGCGCTGCAATTGCCAGCGTGGTAGCGCTGCCAAGGATTAGAGTCAAGGTGAAAATAATAGAGGATTTTTTCATTTTATACGCCACTTTGTGGTGTTATTGAGCTTGATATGTTTAATATTTAAGTATAGACAGAAATGGCCGGGTAAGTTCCTTTTTACAGCATTAGGGTCGAACCAAGCTAACGCCATGAAAAGATTGCAATATTCGTAAAATATAAGCTTAAATACGCTCTTAGAGGCACTCTTTTGCCGTCGAAAAGGGTGCTTTAAGGTTTGTTTTGTCGATATTAAAAGTGGATCCCTCAGGAGCCAACTTGCTGCTCCCCATTAATAAAGAAAATTGACTCACATTACCGGCCCAGTATTCGGCCAATTTTCATTAAATATTTATTTTATATTATATATTTATTTAATATTCAATGAGTTATTTCACTTGAAATTGGCCAAGATATCGGCCAAAATAAGGCTATGAGTATCTCGCTTAGCCGATTCACACCTTTTTTGCCTTCAGAGGACATTCTCAGTAAGTCGGGCTTGCCTGATCTTGCTGTCAAATTATCAGTTGCTTCTGCTGAGCTGAACGGTCAAGTCGCCCCAGAAACACATAAAAAAATTAAGCAGCATATGGCCGTTATTAATTCGTATTATTCAAACTTAATTGAGGGAAACAACACCTTACCTTTTGAAATAAGAGCAGCACAAGCAGGTAATTTTTCAAAGGATTCGAGTAAGCGAGATTTGCAGCTAGAGTCTTTGGCTCATATTGCGGTACAACAGTGGGTAGACGAGCAAACATTAGACGTGTCTGACTTGTATACACCGGCCTTTATACAAAGTATTCATAAAGAATTTTACCGGCATATTCCTAAATCACTTCACGTTATTAAAAATACTGAAGATAAAATAGTTAAAACCGTTGTACCTGGGCAATGGCGAGAACATGATGTGATAGTTGGTCGGCATGTCCCGCCTTTATTTAAAGAAATACCTGAACTTATGCAAACTTTTTGTGATGTCTACCATCCTGATAAATATTCTGGAGATAAAAAAGTGATTGCTGTTATGGCTGCACACCATCGGTTAGCGTGGTTGCACCCATTTGCAGATGGAAATGGGCGAGTTATACGTTTATTCACCGATGCGGCACTACAAGCAATTGGTTTTAAAAGTTGTGGTGTGTGGAGTTTAAGTCGTGGCCTTGCTAAAACATCAGCGCAATATAAATCGGTTTTGGCTCAGGCCGATTCTGTTCGCCAAGGTGATTTAGATGGGCGAGGTGTTTTGAGCGAAAAGGCTTTACTATCATTTTGTAGTTACATGTTAGAAACTGCCATTGATCAAGTTAATTATATTAGCGAATTGCTAGAACTTAAAAATATGCGCTTACGTATTCAAGGTTATATTCATGCGAGAAATGATAACCGTGTTCGCGGGTTAGGTTCACTAAAAGAAAATGCGGTATTGGTTTTGTATAATGCATTTGTGCATGGTGAACTTACTCGGTCACTTGCACTTGAATCCTGTGGAATGCCGGAACGTTCCGCCAGAAGATTATTAGTGCAATTAAAAGAAGAAGGTTTGCTCAGTGAAACCAGTCGACGATCTGTTTTAACTTGGGAAATTCCCGAGCATGCTGAACCGTGGTATTTTCCTCATTTGACCCCATAGAGGTAAATTGGGTCGAACCAAGCTAAGTGATTGAAGAACATTGCATTAACCACATAAACAAGGCCATAATAATGCTTAAACTACCCTTTTTATGCTAAAAAACACTACTTTAAGGATGAAGTAACATGGCAAGAGCAAATCGACATTTTTTACCCGGCCATATTTGGCACATTACCCACCGTTGTCACAAAAAAGATTTTTTACTGA
>VAPM010638627.1_pt1 | contig 10047 bp, 3 predicted proteins | sample 3395091 | NCBI WGS metagenome assembly VAPM01 (sample SAMN08290445, study PRJNA428436) | hydrothermal vent metagenome | isolation source: Deep-sea hydrothermal vent chimney 3 | place: Pacific Ocean: Juan De Fuca Ridge | reverse complement strand
TACATAGCTTGCTATACGCCTGGTTCAACGCCTTGCTCTCGACAAAAATCAGTTCGCCATAATTCCGCATCTGTGACCGCGCGAAGTATATATAGCCCTCTGGAGAGGGCTATATTCGGCAACACATTCTATTTGATGGGTATAGAATGTCGAAAAACGACGCACTTGCTTTCTGAACATGAGACTTCGGTATCTAGTAGATAGTCTATTCTTATATTGTAATATCTGTCAATATATTGTTGAAAGACTAATAGCAGTTATCCAGGATAAAAAACCTTAAAAATTTCTTCAAAGTTGTCATAAGCTTTTTCAATAATTAAACTCATGTCAGATGGAGAAATTCCCAGGGCATTAGTGGTATCGTTAAAATGGAAATATTCTGCTCTGGAATAGCTATCTGCTAGCCTTACAATGGCCGCTATTTTATAAAATTGTTCGGTGTCATCAGGGTATTCGTGTAAGCGGATACTTTCAACAATAATTTCAGGTAGTTTCCATAGTTTGCAGAGTGCGGCGCCTGTCTGATAATGGTTAAAACCGATGATGCTTTTTTCAAATTCAAGTTCATCATGTTGTTGTGGATTTTCCTGAGCTTGCAGCATGAGGTTAACTTCTCTCGCTAGTTCTGGAATACGACGAAAAAAAACCAATTGACCAATATGGTGTAATATTCCGCACATAAAAATGGCATCTTCATAATTTGTATTTAAAAACTGGTCAATTTCTTTAGCAAGCAATGCGCAACGCAAGTTGGTAGCCCAAAAATCATGCATGGATATCAACTCATTAGGTAAGTCAGAAAATTTATCAATAACCAATGTACTCAGCACAATGCTCTGTAATTCTTTGCTACCAATTAATGTGATTGCGCGACCAATAGATGTTATTTGTGATGGAAATCCATAAAAGGCACTGTTAACAATTTTTAATAGCCTTATCGCTAAAGCCGCATCTTTTTCTATGATATAAGCCGTATCAACTAATGATTTTGCTGGATTTTCAATAGTTTTTTGAAGTTCAAAGAATATATTAGGGGGCGAAGAAAGCTGTAAATCGCCTTTAAACAAGTCACAGATTGATAATTCTTTTTGTGAAGTAGTTTGCATAACTAACAAAAAATAGTAAGTCGTCTATAGTTAAGTTGAAATTTCAAAAAATCAGGAATTTCAATAAAGAGCAGGATTTTAATAGATAATAAAAGGTTGAAGCAGGTTTGTAGACTAATTAACTACAGTTCTTATTTTTTTGTGCAGTCCAGACTTCAAGTATTTTTGAATCCCTATACATAACTGTAGCTGTTATCTAAATATCTGCAAGTCTGTGAGTATCATTTTTATCTAGAAAAAGAATCGTAAATATCTTCTAAGTCTTTTGTTTCTTATCCCTTTATTTCTTCTCTTCTCTGATAGTAAAAGAGGAGTGACTGCTGTTGTTGTGTTTGAATGTGGGAGGAAAGAAAATAAGCTTAAAGAAGATAGCTCTTATAATAAAAAATAAAAATAAATACGGAATGGGAACGAAATAACTTGATAAATTAGCGCAGTATTTTTGTTTGTCTTCAATGCGCGGCACAGGGCGGATAGCAAGCTATGTAACCGTAGCCGCAAAGCTCCTGTTTACGCATCTTGCCTACATCCGTGTAGATAAGGCAGAAGATGGACAAAAAGACAAGCTAATTTGTCAAGTTATTTCGTGTGCGTTCCTAAGCTTGGTTGGCTCTGTTATGGTTATTTGTGAAAATTTAAAAGATAAAGTGATCATTGTTGCGGAAAATGATGAACAGCTAGCAACTGAAATTAGTCATTTTCTAAAAGACAATGGTTTTGTGAAAATTAAAATTGCTCAGGATGGAGGTAAAGTTTATGAAATACTAAGACCTTATTACAATGAACCGGAACAAATTGGCTTGATTGTAATAAATGAAGCCTTACCGCGTTGTCATGTGCTGGAAATGTCAAGAACCTTATCAAGTAATGAAGAGGGTACAGTTATCCCTTTTATCATTTTCGGTTCCAATGAGGAGAATATTTCGTATGATCAGGCAAAAGACTATGATCTGCATTCGCAATGTCTGAATCATTTTATTTCAGTGCCTATTAATTATGCAGAACTCTTGACGGTGATGAGATTTCAATTAATGATGAAGCACGAACGGTTTCTTCGTCATAAACAGGCAGAGCGTTTAATTGAAGAACTAGCAGAAAGAAAAATAGTTGATGCTAAATTAAAATATTTAGTGGCACATGATGAACTAACCAGTTTGTTGAATAGGCAGAACTTTGAACGCAGATTAAGACAAATACTTAATCGCAGTAATATGTTACAGCAAAATGGTGCTTTATTATTTTTTGATGTTGACCGCTTTAGTTTGATTAATGAACTTGAGGGCTTTGAAACAGGGGATAGGTTACTGGTTGAAGTGGTTTCAATTATCCGAAAAATTGCCGATAAAACTGATTTGTTTGCGCGTATTGGCTCTGATGAATTTTGTCTTTTTTTGGAAAATAAAACAAACTATAAAATAAAACAATTTGCTGAAAAAATAAGACGATTAGCTTATGACTATAAGTTTTTTACCGGTGATATTTGTTATAGCATCTCGTTATCTATTGGTATTGCTGGGCTGAGTGCATCAAAAGCAATATATCATCCCAGCGAATTAATATCCCGGGCACGTCAGGCTTGTATGATGGCCAAGAGAAATGGACGTAATACACTTTGCGAATATAATGAACATGATACTAAGGTACAAGAACGGCATAGAGATATCTATTGGGTTCCACTGATTAAAAGAGCCTTAATTGAGGAAAGTTTTTTTCTGGTTTTTCAACCTGTGGTTGATTTGCTAAGTGGTAATGTCTCTCATTATGAAGTATTAATCAGAATGCGAGGAGCCGATAATGAAATTATTAGTCCAGCTAAATTTATTCCCGTTGCTGAACGCATGGGCTTAATTCATAGTATTGACCTTTGGGTGATAGATCAGGCGATTGATTTTCTGGCAACACTTGCATCCCATGCTTTAGATATTTCTTTAGCTATTAATTTATCAAGTACCGCATTTCAAGATGACTCATTGTTACCAGCCATTAAAGATAAGCTGGAAATCACCTGGGTAGATGCGAAACGTATTACTTTTGAGATTACCGAAACTGCTGCTGTGCAGAATTTTGAACAAACTCGTTTGATGATCGAAAAAATTCGAGCTTTAGGTTGCAGGTTTGCCCTGGATGATTTTGGTGCTGGTTTTTGTTCCTTCAATTACCTTAAATCATTTCCAGTAGACTATGTAAAAATTGATGGACAGTTTATACAGAATTTGATCAATGATGAAACGGATCAGGTCTTGGTTAAATCAATGGCTGATATTGCTGCAAGTCTTGGGAAAAAAACTATTGCAGAATTTGTAGAAACGCCAGAAACAGTAGCAATGTTAAAAAAAATTGGGGTGAATTTAGGCCAAGGTTATATATTTGGTAAACCTAAAGAGCAATTATTAACAAATCATTCTATTTCGATATTAGATTTAATAAATAAGACAAATAATAGGGTTTCTTCTCAGAATTAGGCTGATGAATAATAATCAGTCGTACTTGTCTTTTGCCAAAGTTATTCGGTGTTTGTCCTGATATTTATGTGGTGGTTTAGCTAAATAAGCCTAAACTATTAAAGTTATGTCCCGGTAAAAGGCTGGCAAGGTTTGTTTCAGACTGGTTTAAATGGTTGAATAAAATATCTCCGTAAATATCCCTGTAGTCAGTGGTAGAGGCAAGATAGCGACCTTGATATAAATCTTCTTCTGCTAGCCCTGGCCATCCTTGTTCATTGAGATATACGCCGCCCTGAATAGTATTACCTACCACAAACCAGGAGGCAGCATTACCGTGATCGGTTCCCATGCTGCCATTTTCTTGTGAAGTACGGCCAAATTCAGTCATGGTCACGATGACTACATCATCCATTTTTGTGCCCAAATCAGTAACCAAGGCAGCGATTCCTTCCGAAAAACCCTGTAAACTCCTTGATAATCGACCCGAAGGCTCGCCCGCTCCCTGATTACTATGGGTATCATAACCTCCCGTGTCAACAGTCACCATTTGTAAACCAATATTAGGGTCTTTGATCATTTGTGCTGTTTCTCTCAAACGCCTACCGTATGAACCATTAGGGTAGCTAGCCTCATTTTCCGGTATATATGAATTGGTATCTATCGCTAATACGGCATCCAGGTTACTAAACAGTGTTTGACCAAATTGCTGTACTAGTTGCCGGTAGGATGACTGAGGCGAGGGCAGTTCTTGATAGACGGGTAATACTCCATTTACTAAAGACTGTTGTTCAGCACCTTGAAATCCTAAATTGAATGAATTGATAAAGGAAAAGGATTGTACCGGCACACTGCCCCGTAAAGACTGAGCTAATTCCCCTCCGAATCCCACAGCTTGTAATGGCTGGGTATTGCCGGATGTTTGTAATAGCCGGTTTAGCCAGCCATCCAGATTATTAATATCAGCAGTGCCCAAGTTTTCTCTGGAAACACCACTTTCGATAAAATGCTGACTGTCAAAATGGGAGCGGGAAGGAGAAGGGTAGTGTACGGTGGGTAATACTGCCATATTTTGCGCATCATATATTGGAAGCAGTGAGGCCATGCTGGGATGTAGGCCAAAAAAACCATCAAGATCCAGTGCCGGGAATGCAGCACCTCCACCCGGTGCAGGAATGCCAATAGTAGGGCGCAGATTGTAATAGTTGTCATCCCCGTAAGGTATAACGGTATTTAAGCCATCACAACCACCTCGCTGGAAAATAACAACTACTGTAGGCGTACCGACTGGAGTTGCCTGCGCAGACGAAATCAGTGGCACACGGAACAAACAGCTACCTGCAGTGACCAGTCCGGTTCCCATCATGCCTTTGATGAAATTTCTTCTTTTCATGGTGTTTTCTCCTGAAAACTGCTTGGGAACAAGAAAATTTAAGCCCTGTTCCTGGGTCTGTTATTGAAAGTGGTATTGAGGATAACTCATCACATTACCGTTTAATTGTCGTAGCAGGGCATCAGCATCTGGATTGTTTAGATCAAAATCTGTACCCAAAACGTTTAATGCATTGTTTTGCCCAAGTTCAGTAAAATCATCCCCTACGGTCAATTGCAATAGAAACCCGACGATGCCATCAGCCGTCTCAAACCCGTTAGTAGGATAAAATTGTATCGGGTCAGTGCTACTTTTATCTGAACCCGGTTGATTACGTACCAAGACATTAACCCATTTTATCCGCTCAATTAATTGACTTGAACTGATCCAGTCTGGCCCCAGTTCTGACCATCCCGTAGGTACAGGGTTTTCAAATAAACTTAAACCCATAGCGCGAATCGGATCAATCAAATCGCTGGCATCTGAATTTGCTTCCAGATTACGTAAGGCACCAATAACAAATTCAATCGGTGTTTTTATTTTGCTTCGGTAATTCTGTGCATCATTGAATTCAGCCGATTGCATGATCAGGCGTAACACCCGTTTAATCTGATCATCTGCCGCGCTGAAAGCTATAAACTCATTGGCGCAACGGGTAAGGAGTGACGATGGCGGATTATCATTAACAAATAGGGTAATCAGTTTGCTACAGATAAAATTAGCAGTAGAGGGATGAGATGCCAATGCATCAAGTAATATCTCACCTTGTTCAACACCGCCTTCAGAGATGAATAATTCTTGTGTAGTGCCTTCGAACATGGTGTAAGAACCTACAGTATGCAAGCTATCATCAAAGAAGAAAGCATCGTTTTGGATATGCCAGCCGGTGAAAATTTCTGCACCATTTTCTACATCTTGGTCGGTGTAACCACCATTCACACCTAAGGTGAGCAGTTCATCAACTTCTCTGGCATAATTCTCATTGGAATCGCCGGCAACATTGCTGATATTGTCCAGATAAATCAACATAGTTGGGCTTTTGGCATTGATTAGCAGTAAATCTCTGAAGTTACCCAAAGCATTTGCTCTGAAAGCCTGGTTTTCAGCTAATTCAAATTGTGCTGTATTACTTACTTCAATACCTTGTGCATTGCTGCGTTTGGAATTGATGTCGGTATTAAAATGGTTATCCCAGAACCAGGTCATCACTTCCTGTAATTGGCGTTTACTGTACAACATGTGCATTAATGTCCAAGATTGTAGTTCTTGTTTAGTGACTGGGTCACTACCTAACATGTTCTCAAAGACACTGTCATCAACGCTTGCTGGGTCAAGTTGTTGATCTAGGTAAGCTAGTGCGCCGCCGATAGTTTCAACTTCTTGCAATAAAGAGGGTGAAGCACCGTATGTAATCCGATTGATCATGTGCACATTACTGAAATCAACAGCGACTACTTGTAAATGTATGGAGTTAGTGGATGAATTGCCTACGGTATCAGTGGCATTGAGTGTAATGTCAACGGTTCCACCTTCTGTCATTAAGCCGTTATTAAGAACCAAAGTCCAATTACCGTTTGCACTTGAAAAGTCAACCGCCTGATTACTGACCGTTTCGCCTAATGAGGAATCTACAACAGTTGCTTGAAATATTGCAACTTCTGTAAGATCGGTCACAGTGCCTGAAAGCAGGAAGCCTGTGACCGGAACCTGATCATTATCAACATGCGAGGTAAAGCTAATTTCTGGCCCCTCATTATCTTCAACGACTGAAACGCTAACACTGCTACTGCTTTGATTCTGTGCTAAATCAAATGCAGTGGCTGTTAGCACGATAGTATTGTTTATACTAATCATAGATGCTGGTACATCTACAGACCAGGTATGATTCGCTGCATTGTAAAGTGTAGTCAATGGCTGAACGCCTTTGATTGGGTCATTAACGCTGAATTCCACTTTGTCAATTTCTCGATTATCAGTGACTGAACCTCTAACCGAAAAGCCTTGTTCTGGAACGCTACTGGCATTTGTCGGTGAGTTAATATTAATGGATGGAGGTGTTAAGTCCAGTTCGTTTTCACCATCTTCGGTGACGATAAATTGAAATTCACCTGTTTTGGAAATAAAGGCACTAAAATAAGATTTCCAGTTACCGAAAGGGTTATATGTTTTAAGTACATAAATCCTGCCAGATTCGATACCTTCCAAGGTGAAGTTAACCTGCCCTGATTCCGTAGTTCTGCCCTGCATGACTTTTTTCAGACTACCATCCGGCATTTTTTCATAAGCGCTTAAATTTTTATCTGCCAATGCTTGATTAAGATCACCGTTTATTAGAAATGCCTGTACATTACCGCTAACCAGAACTTCACAACTTTCATTATTACAATCAACATTGTCAAAAATACTTTCTATGCCATGCTTGACTTTAACATCGTAAGTTTCACGTAATAAGGTAATACTGGTTTGATGATTTTTCCAATTAGATCTCTCGACTCTATTGCCACTGGCTAAATTATCAATATTATCAGGAAGGTGGACAGAAGAATGGACGCCGATTAAACCTGGAAATTTGATATCCAGTTTTGCAGTTAAGTCATTGATTAAGCAAGAACCTGAGGTACAATTAACATTGTCAATTATTTTGGAAATTGATCCTTTTTTAACCTGTACATCATAGTTTTGTTTGAAAACGGTAATAAGTGCTTGATCTTTTTTCCAGGTTTGCCTGGTAACCTGACCGCCTTCAACTAAACCCGCTTGATTATCAGGAACATGAACGTAAGTATGTACCCCATGAATACCCTGAAAATTAACCGTCAAGGTGGCAACCAGATTATTTACGGTGCAGGAACCGCTTGTACAATCAACATTGTCAACAATTATCGGTTCTGATTTGTTGCGTTTTACTTCAACATCATAATGTTGTTTAAATACCGTTAGGATGGCCTGGTTTTTTTTCCAGGTTTGTTTAGTCACTTGTTCGCCTTCTGCTAAATTAGGCGTATTATCGGGCACATGTACATAAGTATGCACACTGTTCATATTAGGAAAGTTAACCGTGAGTTTTGCTGTAATATCGTCTACTGCACAAACGCCGGATCTGCAATCTACATTATCAATTATCATTGGCTCGGAATGAGAACGTTGTACGCTAACATCGTAAAGGCTTTTAAAGACTGTGAGTACGGCCTGGTTTTTTTGCCAGTTTAGCTTGCTAATTTTGGCACCTTCTGCCATACCGGAAACACCGTCAGGTGTTTTGACTGAGGTATGTACACCGCTCATGCCGGGGAAATTAACTGTCAAGGTAGCGGTTAGCTGATCGACTACACAACTCCCTGATGTGCAATCAACTTCATCAACAATAAATGGCTCAGAATTACCTTTTCTTATACTAAGGTCATAGTGTTGTTTTAATACATTAATAACCGCCTGGTTTGTTTGCCAGTTTTTGTTAGTAAACTTTTTACCCTCAGCTGTGCCCACTTTCCCATCACTATGGTGAACCGAGGTGTGCACACCCTTCATACCATCAAAATTAACGGTCAAGGTAGCCACTATGTCGTCTATAACACAGCTGCCCGAGCTACAGTCAACATTATCTTTAATGATGGGTAGGGCATTTTGGCGGCGAATACTGACATCATATTGTTTTTTAAAAACGCTAAGCACTGTTTCATTAGTCTGCCAATTCTTTTTGCTTACCAGGCCTCCTGTAGTTGTATTGGCCTGACCATCAGGGATATGTACCGAGGTATGCATACCATTTAAGCCAGGAAATCTCACAGTTAATAATGCCGTAATATTACTGACAGAACAGCTGCTGGCAGTACAATTGACCTCATCAACAATATAAACATCATCACCTTTGCTGATTTTTATATCATAAACTCCTGGAAAAAGAGTGATTTCTGTGTGTTCTTTTTGCCAGTTTTTATGACTGACCAGATCTCCAGATACACTATCCGGTATCTGATCCGTGTTATATACGGAGGTATGAACACCATGGAAGCCAGGGAATTCTACGGTTAATACCGAGGTCAGATTATCAACTGAGCAGGTACCTGAGGAACAATCTATATTATCTACCACCAGGGAAGCTGAACCGTTCCTTAAATAAAGATCATACAGGCTTCTAAATACAGTGATGCTGGTTTGCTGATTTTGCCAGTTTTTATGAGTCAATTCTGCGCCGTTAGCCTGATCATTAACATTATCAGATAGGCGAACGGAGGTATGGACGCTTTTCATATTAGGGAAATTAACCGTCAACTGTGCGGTCAAATCATTGGCCACACAACTGCCTGAAGTACAATCAACATTATCTACAACAATTGTTTCGGCTTTTTTAGTGACAAGGAGATCATAATTTTGGCGCAGTACGGTGATTACAGCCTGGTTAGATTGCCATTTCTTAGCGGTAAGCTTTTCTCCACTTGCGGAATTATCTATGCCATCAGCCAACAAAACCGAAGTGTGCACACTGGACATATTCGGAAAGTTGATAGTCAAGGTGGCAGTGACATTATCAATGTTACAAATACCTGAACGACAATCGACCTGGTCAACGACAAAGCTAGCAGCACCCTTACGAATTTTGACATCAACAATTTGTCTCAATACCGTAATCACGGCTTGATTGGATTTCCAGTTTTTGCTGGTGATTTTTTCACCAGAGGCTTGATTGTTTAAGTCATCAACGACATGTACCGAAGAATGCACGCTACTAAGACCCGCAAAATTGACAGTTAGGGTTGCAACAATATCATTAACCGTACAGGAGTCACTATTACAATCAACATCGTCAATAATCAGAATTCCTGCGCCTTTTTTAATGACCAGGTCATAGGTTCCCTGAGGAATAATGACAGTGGTACTGTGACTTTTCCAGTTGGATTTTTTGATCGACTGGCCCGTTGCTGAATTAGCAATACCATCAGAAATCTTGATGTTGGTGTGGACGCTAGTTAAACCATTGAAATTGACTTGCAGTGTTGATGGGTTTTCAATTGCCGCTGCAGCGGACATAGAAAAAGAAAAGCAAAGAAGGAACAGTAAATAATAGAAAAAATGTAAGTTTTTTATTGGAACAGGTAAGTGCCGCATGGGTGCCCTCCACAGTTGAACC
>VAPM010270092.1_pt1 | contig 10053 bp, 12 predicted proteins | sample 3395091 | NCBI WGS metagenome assembly VAPM01 (sample SAMN08290445, study PRJNA428436) | hydrothermal vent metagenome | isolation source: Deep-sea hydrothermal vent chimney 3 | place: Pacific Ocean: Juan De Fuca Ridge | reverse complement strand
GTTTTGTAATCCACAAGCCAAGACCGGTACCCGTTTGCTTGCGCACCTCTTTGTCGCTAGCTCGCCAGAACTTGGCGAAGAGCTCTTTTTGCTCCTCTGAGCTCATACCCAAGCCTGTGTCGGATATACGTATACTTACCATACCATCTTTTACCTTTGAACTAACGGTTATCTTGCCCTCTGGTGTGTATTTTATAGCGTTACCTATTAAGTTTACAGCAATCTGACGCAATCTATCTGGATCTGCGCTTATACGTGCTTCTGGCTCTAGGTTAAGCTCTAACTCTAGACCCTTTGCCTCTGCCTGTACCCTTAGAGTATCAACTACCTTAGCTACAACTCCAGTAGAGTTTATCTCTTGCATATTAAATTGCATCCTACCCTGCTCTATACGCGACACATCTAATATGTCGGCGATAAGGCGATCTAACTCACGTGCAGAAATATCTATACGTGTTAGAGACTTGAGACCTTGCTCTGACTTCACCTCTCCACTACCCTTAAGAATATCTGCATAACCACGTATAGAGGTAAGTGGGGTGCGGAGCTCGTGGCTAGCCATAGAGACGAAGTCGTCTTTCATTGTGTCTACCTCCTTCAACTTTTTGTACAGTACAGTGTAATCAATAATGCGCGCATGTTTAAAAAATAATAGTAATAAAAAGAGCAATATTAACACCAAAATAATAACACTCTTACGTATATTGTCTCCTATCTTTTTATCTGCTGCACTCATAGCCTGCCGTGTTATGGCTATGCCTCTCACATCTCCACTAGTATCTACAATAGCTCTACTGGTACGAAAGAATCGCTCCCCATCACGAACTTCCTCCACAGTAAATGAGTTACCGGGATTGGCCTCTGAGAGTGCTAGGGATATATCGTAGCCTATTAGGTCTGTATTTTCTAACCTTGGATCTAGGGCTACAACTACACTCCACCTATTACTTGTCTGACCAGCTCGCTCTGCTACAAAAAAGTTAGTGATAGTGGGGTTGAGAGCTGAGATATCTTGAATTTGGGCACGTAAGAGCTCGGGCTCTTCGTAGAGTACTCCTGCAAGTGGTGCGAATGCATCATGCAGTGCTCCTACACGCACATTTACCAGCTCATCTTGTGCCTCGCTAGCTATATTTATAAAACGGTTGGCAACATAAATATAAGAAGAAAAAATTGCAATAGTCACAGCTACAGTAAGCCACAGCTGTGGATGCTCTATAAACTGCCGCACACCCTGCTTAACAGTCTTACTAAGAGAAAATTTCATATTAGGAGCTTAATACACCTCTGCGCGCTCTCCACGAGCCAAGTGTTAATACAATAATCATAGCAAAAATTGCAAACACAAATACCACTGCTATCAGTGCGTTATCTTGTACTATACCAAGAGGAGTAGGCTCATTTACATTAGAAACAAGCGGAGTAAAGTCTACGGCCTCCGCCGTCTTTACAAACGGCACCTTGGTACTTTTAGCTAAAATTTTACCTGCATTGTTTACAGAGGCAACATACAGAGAGTGCTCGCCGTCTTCTAGTTGAGCATCCAGCGTGTACTCCCATTTGCCGGCTCCATCAGCCTTTACAGTTACTACTATAGGTGTGGAGTATACGTAAATGGTAACGAAGCTATTTGGTAGTGCACTACCTCCAAACTTCATTGTCTTATCATCAATTACTGCTATTTCATTAACTTCAAAGATTGAATTGGTTACGGTACCAGCAGTGATTGGAGACTCTACCGCCACACGCTCGGTAGACGTAGAGTGTGCGTCAAAACCTAATAATATGCGTTCTCCATCTGTCAGCGAACTTCCAGCAGTAAATGCATTATTTGGATCGGTAAAGTATATATTAGCCTCATCGTAGTCAGATACACCATCCTCATCAGTATCTCTGTACAGGTCTAGCCCACCACGCTCATTGAGTGCTTCTATCTGCTTTTCGAAGTCATCCGTCTCCCTTTTAATCTCTCTAACTACTCGCCTAGAGTACGCAGACAAATCTACATCCACACCAGTTTCTGCCTGTATAAGTGTTTCTACCTCATCCATAGATGAGCGCAACACGTTATCAAGAGCTCGCGGTGAGGCGCCTCCACGCACAGAGCTGTCTACTACTACGTCTACATAAGTGGCTATCTGCTCTTCTTTACGCTCCAATTGCCTTGCTATAATCTCAAGCTTTTTCTCTCTATCTTCGTGAACAAATGTTAGTACATCTTCTTTAGAAGTGTCAGACAAATCAAAGGCCCGCGCATCTTTATCCTCTTTGCGTACCTTCCTTGATACATCTGTGTAAACACGATTTAAATCTTTAGATACTGCATTACGGGCTTTGTCTTTTAGTTTTCTAGCTCGTTCATCTAGAGTGCGTACCGCCCTTGCCGTATCTCCAAGTCCTGAGTGCTCATCATCTTTAATATCCACATCCTCAACATATGATGCATCGGGTGTAGACGTACTTATGCGACGCTCCAGTGCCCCCACCCTACGCAAAGCTGAGCCAATATCTAGTGCACTGTCTTCTTGTGACACCTCTCCTGATACCTTACGTATAAGCTGAACTCCATCAACAAAACGAGAATTAATATCAGATACTGTACGTAAGAACTCCGCACTTACCCCGCGCGTGTACTTGTTATACTTTGTAGTTATTTCCTGATCTTCTTTCTCTTTTACTTCTCCCGTGCCCTTTTCTGTATCTTCTGACTCTTCCTCATCTCTTGTATTAGTATGTACTTTATCTGTGTATTCTTTCTTTTCTTTTATCTCTTTTCTTTTATCTCTTTTCTCTCGCAGTTGCTCAATCTTGCTAGAGTCCTCATAATCATCATTGTAATGGTCACGCTCACTCACGGAGGATTCGTCAGCCATTACTCGTACAGGCGAGATATCGAAAGCAACCGCCACAACTACAAGCAGAGTAAAAAATAATGCTACACTTTGTAACCTCTTCATCTACACAATGCTAGCACAAAGTGTAAAGTTTTGTTTTTACTTATCCACGCTTAATCGTTCTTTTGCAGCGGAAGACCTATCTCACGTAGGAGAGCTTCTGTTTCTTCTTTAGTGTTTGCAGTAGTAACGATAGTTATACCAAATCCAAATACATTTTTAAGTTCCTCATCTGAGGTCTCGGGGAAGATGGTGTGCTCCTTTATACCAATAGTATAATTTCCCATTTGATCCATTGCCCCTAGCTTAAGCCCTCTGAAGTCGCGCGTACGTGGTAGTGCTACGTGTATAAGTTTATCTAAAAATTGGTTCATTCTATCGCCGCGCAATGTTACCTTGTAGCCAATTATATTACCCTCTCTGAGCTTAAACCCTGCTATAGACTTCTTGGCTATTGTTGCCGCTGGCTTTTGCCCCGTTATACGAGCTAATCTGTCTATTATAAGTTCTACTTTCTTTTTATCTTTTATAGAGCCGGTACCGGTAGATACAACCACCTTCTCTATACGTGGCGCTTGCATCATATTTTTATATCCAAACTTGTCTTTAACAACTCCAAACAAATTTTTGATTGCTTCTTTTGTAAACTTCATCTCGTTAGAAATTATTCTAATAACTACTGTATTATTTTAAAATCATTACCCTTTCCCGCCACATATTTCTAACGGGATTCATAATATAAATTACTTAATTACGCTGCCGCTCTTAACAGCCACTCGTACTCTCTTACCATCCTTACGTTCTATCTTAATGCGAGTTGGTTTCTTGGTCTTTGGGTCTTCAATAGCTACGTTTGAAATGTGTATAGGCATTGCCACCTCTACAATCTGCCCCTTTGTACCACTCTTGGTTGGCTTCTGATGCTTTTTGGCAAGATTAACTCCATCTATCACAACTTTGTCTAAGTTAGGAAAAGCGCGTACTATTACACCAGTCTTTCCTTTATCCTTACCTGCGATTACTATTATTTTGTCTCCTTTCTTAATCTTCATATTTTTTATTACAAAATCTCTGGTGCTAGAGAACCTATTTTTTGGTATCCTGCCTCTATTACCTCGCGTGGTATCGGACCAAATACACGGTTGGCGCGTGGCTCTTTCTTATCCTTCTCTACTATTACCACTGCATTGTCGTCAAAGCGGATGTACGAGCCATCCTTACGTCTATAAGGCTTTACCTGGCGCACTACTACTGCACGTAATACATCTTTCTTCTTCACTAGTTTGCGTGGCTCTGCACTCTGTACTGCTATCACGACCTCCTCACCAAGCCTTGCGTATCGCTTCTTAGAGCCACCAAGCACCTTGAAGATGCGTCCGATTTTACCTCCGGAGTTGTCTGTTATTTTTACTATACTCTGTGACTGCAACATGATTATTTTACTAACTTAAAATGCTTATTCTTAGAGATTGGCTTTGTCTCTTGGATAGTCACCTTGTCACCAACGCTTGCTGTGTTACCAACATCGTGTACAAGATACTTCTTAACCTTTTTTATAAACTTCTTGTACTTAGGATGCTTAACAAAGCGTGACACCGCAACCTTCGTAGTGTCAGTTGAGCCTCCAGCTATCACTACGCCTTGCAAAGTTTTGCCTGCCTGCGCAGATATGTCTTTTTCTGTATTTGTATTTTCTGTCATATTTATAAAGTTTATAGGTTGGTAGATTCTACACGCTTACGCAACTCGGTCAAGACCTGCGCCACTGTTTTACGTAAATTTCTGCCCTCTTTTACATTGCGTATCTTAGAGCCAGCAGAGTTGAAGCGAAACTCGCGTATCTTCTCGCGAGACTCTTTTAGAACTTTTTCTAAATCTTTGATACTTTTTTTCTTTAAATCTGTCATATTATACTCTTGCTACTACCTTTGTATTAACAGCCAACTTTGTACCTGCCTTGCGAAGTGCCTCGCGTGCGATATTCTCTGGTACACCATCTACCTCAAACATTACTCGCCCTGGGCGCACATCAAACACATAACCCTGTGGGTCTCCCTTACCCTTTCCCATACCTACCTCGGCTGCTTTGGCGGTATATGGTCTATCTGGAAATACGCGTATCCACATTTTACCAGCCTTGCCCATTGTGCGCACTATACAGCGACGTGCTGCCTCTATTTGGTTAGAGGTAACACGTGCCTGTGTTATTGCCTTAAGCCCAAAAGAGCCGAAGGAGACTGTAACTCCTCTGGTGTCTGGGCGAGCAAGCTTTTTTGCATTTTTTCTGCCTGTTTGCCACTTTCTGAATTTTACCTTTTTAGGAAACAACATATTAATTATTTATCAAAAACTTCACCGCGGTAAATCCAAACTTTTATACCCAACTTACCTTGCGGTATCATGGCATATTCGCTTGCGTAGTCTATGTCACTACGCAGTGTTTGTAGTGGTACTCTGCCCTTACGCACCTGCTCTGCTCGTGCCATATCTGCACCACCAAGCCTGCCTGCTATGCGTATACGTACACCCTTAACGTCCCTGTTTGCCATTACTTTCTCTATTGTCTGCTTCATTATGCGCCTGTGTGGCATGCGCTTCTCTAGTCCCTCTGCTATCATGTACGCTACTATGGCAGCGTGAGACTCTGGTGAGCGCACTTCTTCAACATCTAATTTTATTTTTGGTAATGTATCCCCAAGCTTAAGTTTCTTAAGCTCCTTGTTTATATCGTTTAAGAGCTTTTCGCTCTCCTCTCCGCTACGACCTATTACCATACCTGGTCGAGATGTCTGTATAGTAAGCCTCAGAGTATTAGCGTCACGGTCAATCTCTATAGAGTTAACATAAAATCCGCGTAGACGCTTTTTTAAGTATTCGCGAATGGTTGTGTCTACTTTTAGGTTGGTTCTATAAGTTGCCTTGTCGGCACCAAACCAGCGCGATTTCCAATCTCGTATTATACCTAGTCTATGTGCATATGGATGTACTGTGTGTGTCATAATAAATGGTTTTATTTCTTTTCTGCTAGGTTTAACGTTACCTTGCTTGAGCGCCTGCGAAATGGTGCAGCCCTACCAAATGCCCTTGGGCGCCAACGTCGCATAGAGATTCCTTGATCTACAAATATATCTTTAATAATTAAATCTTTAGCCTCCTTGCCCTGAGTCTGTGCGTTAGCAAGTGCAGATTCTAGCATTTTCTTAATTGCTGGTGCAGATTTCTTATCCATAAACGAGAGAATCGTACGAGCGCGAAGTGCCTCCATACCTCGCACCAAATCAGCCACAAGGCGTACCTTGCGTGGTGATTGTCTATAATTTTTAAGGTAAGCTTTCATAATGTTTATGCTGCTGCCTTAGCAGCTTTCGCTGCCGCTATCTCAGAGTCCTTCTTCTTCTGTTCTAGCTCCTTCTGCATCTTACCACCGTGCTTACGGAAGGTCTTAGTGGGAGAGAATTCACCAAGCCTGTGCCCTACCATGTCGTCTGTTACTAGTACATCTATAAAATCGCGACCGTTGTGTACAGCAAAAGTGTAACCCACAAAGTCTGGGGATATCTGGCTTCTGCGTGCCCATGTCTTAATAGGGCCACCTTCTGGCTTAGCATTGGAAACCTTCTTAAGAAGCTTCTCATCTACATATGGACCCTTTTTTACTGATCGTGTCATAATTAAAAGCCGCTCCCTATGAGCGCCCTGATATATTACCCGCAAGAGTACTCAAAGTCAACTTGCCGCAGCCCATTCAATAACTCCACCTGTGAGCAACAATAAACCATTTATTGGAACTTTGTGTATAATGTGTGTTATGAAAGAAGGCATGCAAAATAGAACCGTGCGATGGACAGAAAGTTCACGTAATACCAGTGATATAGAGCACGTGAGAAAAAACTCTCGGCGAATGCTTGGTCACGAGATAGAAGCAGAAATAACAAAATCACCAATATATGAGCGGTTAATTGGGAGAATCCCGATTTTGAGAAATTATCTAGATTCAAGTATCTTAGAAAAAATACTACATGAAAAACAAACTAAAATAATTGACTTCCTTAATGAATCTGGAGTAGATACATCAAATATACATTGGTTAGAAGTAAATCGTATTATCTTTAAGGAAGATATGAGCTGCAAAGGAGTATGGAACCCAGTTCGTGAATCAATAAGTTTGCGTGGAACAAGAAAAAATATAGGTAAAGAAATCGGGCACACATTAACGCATGAGCTGTTACATAGTGTCTCTAGAAATTCTAACTACGAGTCTGTGAAAGGCGGTGGAGAAATTAACACATTGTCTGGCAAATCCGGAATAGCAACAACAATAAATCAATTTAAACGCAAGGAAGATTCTGAACAAGTCGCAGCCAAAGATATTAGAAACCTTAACTTGTTTAATGCATTAAACGAAGCTATCACGGAACTAATTACAATGCACATAGAGCAAATCCATTACGGCTCTTATGCAAAAGAAGTGCGTCTTCTTGAGCAAATAATCAAATCTATTGCCATAGGTAAATTATCTCCCACAGAAAATGGGCAAGAAATGAGGAAACGACTCCAAAAAACAGAGCGAGAGGTATTTAACATGTTCGTAAAAACCTATATACAAGGTTGGAGTAAAGAATTGAAAAAAGAAATCCTAGAAAACTTTGGAGAGAATGCACTTTTATTACTTTCTAAATTAGATGCTGGAGACCTACGAGATGGCTCTACACGCAAAAATCTTACAAAATATTTTAGCTGTAACAGGCATGTACTAAAGGCACGTAAGGAAGAATAAAAATTACTCACCATAGATACACGAATCCTCGCCATTCACAGAGATTCTACTCACAAGTAACCTTCTACACAGTAACTACCGTAAGTGTGTTTGTCTCACCTGGCTTACCAAATATGCTGCCAGATACTACTACTATTTTATCTCCATTTTTAGCGAGGCCACTCTTCTTAGCAGCACGTGCCGCGAGCTTAGTTGCATCATTCCACACTCGCAATGTGCCCATGCGTACGGGTATTGCGCCGAACAATATGGACGTCTGCCTTAGAGTGCTCTCGTGCCTACTCATAACAAGAATAGGTTGTTTAATACGAAACTTGGCAATCATTCTTGCACTTGCTCCTGTCTCGGTGAGAGCTACTACCACCTTTGCAGATACATCAGCTGCAATTTGTGCAGCATGGTGCGCAACAGCCTCGTTTGTATATTTACAAATATCAATGGTTCTCATCTTATTAAGACGTTTTGTAAACTTCATATGAGCTTCCGTATCATGCGCAATACTGGCCATAGTCTCTACCGTCTCTAATGGATAGTTTCCCATCGCTGTCTCTCCAGAAAGCATCACTGCATCCGCACCATCTAGGATTGCATTTGCAACGTCTGACACCTCTGCGCGGGTAGGTACTGGGCTCTCTGTCATACTCTCTAGCATTTGTGTAGCCACTATTGCAGGCTTGCCGAGCTTGTTTGCCTTCTTTACCATCTCTTTCTGTAGCATCGGTACCTTCTCTGCCCCCACCTCTACAGCCAAGTCACCGCGTGCTACCATTATTGCGTCTGTAGCTTCTAAAATCTCATCTAAGTTGATAATCGCATTACTTGTTTCTATCTTAGTAATTACCATTGCATTAGAACCCTTCTCCTTAAGTACCTTTTTTAGCGCTTTCACGTCGCGAGCAGACTGCACAAATGAGAGCGCCACAAACTCTACATTATGCTCCAATCCAAATTCTAAGTCTTGCTTATCTTTTGTAGTAAATGCACTAAGAGAGAGCGTAGTATCTGGTAAATTTATTCCTCGTCGCCCTGCAATCTTACCTCCATAACGAACCTTACAGTATATATCTGTACCTTGTACCTTCCTCACCACCAACTCTTGCTTGCCATCGTTAAGAAGTATCCTGTGTCCACGCTCCACATCTTTGGGTAAGCCCTTATAGTTAACACTCATGCGCTCAGCAGTACCCACAATTTTTTTAGTTGTGAGTATAATCTCTGCCCCTTTTTTAAGAATAGCAAATTCACTCTCTAGGTCTCCGGTGCGTATCTTGGGGCCACCGAGATCTTGCATAATTGCTGTGTATTTACCCAATTTCTTAGCAACCTTGCGAACAAGGTCTAACTTCTCGTAATGCTCGGCAAAGTCTCCGTGAGAAAAGTTCAGACGAGCTACGTTGAGTCCTCCTTTAATCATGCGCTCCAGCATCCGCGCACTAGTAGATGCCGGACCAATTGTTGCTATTATTTTTGTCTTTTTTTGTTGCTTCATTTTTGTATTATAACACTATATTTAAAAACGCCCCTAGCTTGTAGAGGGGCGTTTTGTTACTTTCTTTTACCTACTTTGCGTCTGCGTACTATGTGGATATTTGAGTACTTCTTTGCGCGGCGTGTCTTCTGCCCCTTACCTGTTGGCTTGCCCCACTTAGAGCGTGCGCGTCTGTGTCCACGACCTGCCTTGCCCTCGCCACCACCATGTGGGTGGTCTACCGGATTCATTACGCTACCTCGTACGGTTGGACGTATACCCTTCCATCTGTTGCGTCCTGCCTTACCAATGGTTACCAGCTTGTGCTCTTCGTTTGAAACTGCTCCCACATTTGCCCAAGATGTACTTAACACCTTGCGCACTTCAGAGCTTGGCATCTTGAGGTGAGTATAGCCTGCATCGTGTGCTATAACCTCACCATAGTTGCCGGCAGAGCGTGCCAGCTTAGCACCACTACCAGGTTTAATTTCTATATTATATACAAATGTGCCTACTGGCATTTTAATCAGTGGCAGTCGATTACCTTTTTTAATTTTTGCTTTCTCAGAGACTATAAACTCGTCTCCTGCCTCTGTAGACTTGGGTACTACCACATATCTGCGTTCTCCATCTGCATAAAGTGCCACACCAATAAAGGCACTACGGTTCGGATCATATTCTACTGTCTCAATCTTTGCCGGGACATCTAACTTGTTATATTTAAAGTCTATCAAACGGTAGCGTCGCTTGTGTCCACCGCCCTTATGGCGAGTAGTGATTCTACCTGCACTGTTGCGTCCCACCCCACGTTTAATGCCCTTGGTAAGTGCCTTGAGGGGCTTACTCACCGTTAGCTTCTTCTTATATGAGATTCTTGTCATGCCACGTCGGCCAGGTGTTGTTGGTTTGTAACT
>VAPM010859043.1_pt1 | contig 10054 bp, 6 predicted proteins | sample 3395091 | NCBI WGS metagenome assembly VAPM01 (sample SAMN08290445, study PRJNA428436) | hydrothermal vent metagenome | isolation source: Deep-sea hydrothermal vent chimney 3 | place: Pacific Ocean: Juan De Fuca Ridge | reverse complement strand
CGCCCAGCCTGATAGGTATTTCTAACCCTGCTGGAGATGGGCGAAGGTACCACGCTGTTTGTGGTTACACATGAGCAGAGGGCAAGGAGTAAAAATAACGAGGTAAAGCAACTTAAGATTTTCATAAATTATTCATATTTAGAATGCAGGTAACTATTCAGCATAGTAGATAAAAAGGTAACTATTTAACTAAGGCGGATAACCTGCCCTAAACTATGAACTGTAACTGTTCAAAGGTACCGGCCTGGCCACGACTTTCATGTTTCATTATATCCGGGCAAACAAGGGGCAGATAAATCTCCAACTGCCGGTATCAGCTCTTATCTGAATGACAGATAGCGCAGCCGTTAACCCAGGTGCCTGAAGTTCCGCGATAATTCCAGCGTAATCCAGCATACCAGGGGCTGGCATGAGCCCGATGACATGACAGACACATAACAATCCGATCTCCCGGCAGACTCATATCCACTGTGCTGTCACTGACATCATCACTGGCCAGCGGAGCGGTGAGATTATAGCTGCTGTAAGAGGCATATTCACCGCTGGTGGGCATGGAGATATCAACGGGATGCCTGATCCAGGGATCAGAAAAAAAGGTAGTACCGGAAGCGGCTATACCCTCGTTGCTGTTAGCGCCACTATGAAAAATACCGTGGCATTCAGCGCATAAATAGCTCATAGTGTGGGTATTCACCGGCGTATCGGCACTGGATTCAGCACCGCTGCGCGCCGTGCCGAAATAGACATTATGCTGACCATTGGCGCTGGTGGCCTGATACTCATAATCACTATCCTCATAACCCATTATACCGTAAAGAAAACGATAGCTGTTGCCGACTTGATCCGCCGTGGTCATAGCTCCGGTGGTGGGATGATTATGATGAGAACGGAATATACCGTCACTGTTATGGCGGCCGTGGCAGCCATAGGTGCCGGCACAGCTCAGGTTGTTCGCACTCCAGTTGGGACTGCCGCCACCGACCTGATCATTGGCGCTAAAACCTGTCTTCCAGCCCGGCGGACTGGTCAGAGTAGTGTCAACCCCGCCGGACAATTCAATCGGATTATGACCATAGCGGTCATTATCGTCAGCAAATTTAAAATTACCACCGGCAAGAGAGGTTGAAAGATCACTGATCCCGGCAGTATAGACAAAGGGGGTGGAATTAGTACCATCATTGGTGCCGGTATGACAGCCAAGACAGGTATTATTAAGGAGAGCGTCATGAGGAGTGGAAGTAACGGCATGCTGACTGGCATGCATGACATGACAATTAGCGCACTCACCAGACACCGAGGCCCGAAGATAGACGGGTGCCATTATTATGATAGCAATCAACAGGAGAAAAAATTTCATACCATCACTTTTTATTCCCTAAAGACGGCCAGACGGCCATTACCCTCATCAAGAACACATAAACGGCCCCAGGGGTCAAATTGAAGCTCAATTGGATACATCAACTGTCCGGGCCTTTCTCCGCGGGTTAAAATCTCATTTTGCAACCGACCGCTGGAACTGTATATCTTCAAATGGCCGCTGTGACGTTCCGCCACCACAATTCGGCCCTGACGCGGATCAATGGCAAAGGCGGCGGCGAAATCCGGTCTGGGGCTGAGCTTGATCCTTTTTATCTCCTTACCATCGGCGGCAAAATATCGGATCTCACCCTCCAGAGCAGTAAGAGCCGCTACCCGTCCCCGGTCAAGCAGACTAAAATCCACAAAACCCATCCGGCAGCCCTTGCAGACAAAAGATTCTTCAGCTTTAAGCCGTGAATTCATGATTTCTACCCGGCCATTGGCCTTATTAAGCACATAAATTTTCCTCCCCGCCAACTTTAACCGCGCTGGAAATATCCGCCGGGAAGCCAGGATATGGCGTTTAACCTGTCGATCCTTAAGATTGATAACGGTTAAACTGTCCCGCCCCTTTTCCAGAACCAGAATAGTGCTGCTTCCTGTCCTGGCCATGGCCACCGGCAGCCGCAAGGCTCCTTTGGCGTTAAAGGATTGCAGCGGCTGCCCCTCCTTATCGAAGGATAATAGACGATTATGACCGCTATCAACAATATAATACCGTTTATGGGCCTTATCTATGTAGAAAGAGGCCGGGTTCAAAAGCCCGCCCCCATTTTTATCGGCACTCATAGCCATTTTTAACTGCCAGGCATGGGCCGGGCCGCTCATCCCCGTGCCAATAGTGAAAACGATAATAATGGCCAAAAGGAGTTTTTTTGTAAACAAAATCATACCGGCACTCCCTCTTAATAATTATGGCATTGGACACAGAGTTCTTCTTTACCATCCATGACCAGATTATATCTATAATTAGTACCCTTGGGGTCATGACAGGTAATACAGGTTATCATACGGCCGTTTCTGTGGTCAATGACCCCTTTACCCACCGGATGACTGAATTTACCCTGGCTGGTATGGCACCGGGTACAGATGGTAATACCATTCCCCTTGAGCATGGCCGGACTCCGGCTGCCATGGGCCGCGTGGCAGGTGAGACAGTCAGCCATCTTTTTATGGCGGTATTCAGCACCCTGATGACGACTGACGGTATCCTGATGGCAGCTCTCGCATAATACCTTGACCGAAGAACGTAAAAGACGCTTATCATCGGCGGCATGAGGACTGTGGCAGGTGGTGCAGGCGTTACCACGGGCATTATCAGTCAGATGATTATGAGTAACAAAATAATAACGGCCGATCTTCCGGTGACAGCTCAGGCAGAGCGCGGTATTAAGAGGCTTATTCTTCTGATGACAGACCGCGCAGCCCTTTTTAAAGGGCGGATGCAAAAATTTACGGAGCAGCGCACGGCTCTTGCCGCCGTGCGGATTATGGCAGCTCAGACAATCCGCCGCACTTAGGCTGAATTTATGTTTCTTCTTAACCGATGACAGCTTATGACAACCCAGACAGAGTACAGCGGGCGGACTTTTAAGTAATTGAGGCGTCCCGCCGTGGGCGGCATGACAGCTCAGGCACTTACCATGTTTAAAGGGGGCATGTTGAACGGCATAATCAGCCATTTTATGACAGGAATAACAGACCCCGGCCACATCATCAACTAACAGCCCCTTATGAGAAGAGGAATGAGCGGCATGACATTTCAGACATTGCCCCGCGGCCACCGGCTGGTGAATATTTTCACCTTGCTTAACCTTTAGCTTGTCATGGCAGCGCAGGCATAATTCCGGGGCTCCGGCCTTTAATAAGCCCGGGTAGCGGGCAGTGTGCATATTATGGCAGTTCTTACATTCCGCCACCGGTTCATGTACCACCGGACGCTGGAATTCAGCCCGATCGTGACATTTAAAGCAGACGGATCCGGCACTCATATCTGCCTGGGGCAGTGCCGAGCCCCGGCCTTTATGGCAGACATTACACTTACCATTTTTAAAGGGCGGATGCGCTGATTTATAGAGATAATACGGCTGACCGTTACCATGGGGGTCATGGCAGTTCTGACAGCTGTCAGCGCCGGGGGTAAGCCCATGATGGCGGCTGCTCATCTCTTCAGCGCTCATTTTATGGCAGCCCTGACATATTTTATCCTCCCTGGCGACGAGCAGGGCGGCATTGGACGAGCCATGAGCGGCATGGCAAATACCGCAATCCTTAATCGCCGGAGGATGAGGCTTACCATGTTCCCAGCCCGCGGCAATCTCCTTATGACAACTCAGGCAGAGGGACTGCCTGGCCTTCAGCAGATCCTGACCAATAGCCGAACCGTGCGCTGTATGACAGCTGAGACATTTTTTGCGGGCAAAGGGTTGATGGGTGAAGGGCAGAGTCAGCTCCCTGACCTGCTTTTTATGACAGCTCAGACAGAGGGGGCCGGCCGCGGTCTTCAGTAATCCCCTGTGAGACGAACTGTGAGGGGCATGGCAGATCCGGCATTTACCATTTTTAAAAGGAGCATGGTTATGGCCGCCGCCTTTGGCAAACAGCCGTGGATGACATTGTCGGCAAAGATTACCGTCAGGGCCCTTGTTTTTTTTCAGTAACCCCCGGCTGTTGCCATGCGGGTCATGGCAGCCCCGGCAGACTCCATCGGCAAAGGGCCGGTGAACAAATCTTTTTTCTTTTTCCCGAAGTGTTTTTTTATGACAGCGCCCGCAGAGGGCGGCCTCGTCTGCTCTCAATAAATTATCCCGAGCGGCATTGTGGGGCGCGTGGCAGAGCAGGCACTCCCCCTTAACTTCCGGGGCATGAGAACTCTTGTATTTACCGGGATGACAGCCCCGGCATAACTGCTCAGGGCTGCGGGTCAAAAGCGCTGTCTGTCTGGAATTATGGCCGACGTGGCATTTAAGGCATTTCCCCTCCCGCCAGGGGGGATGACTGCTGCCCCTGGCCGCGGATGATTTATGACAGGAAACACAAAGGGTTCGGGGGGCACTCTTTAAAAGCGCCTTTATCTCCGAGGCATGAGGGGCATGACAATCTAAGCATTTATCCCTGCTGTACGGCCGATGATTTGATTTTTGGCGGCCCTTTAATTTATGGCAGTTAAGACATAATTTATTACCGTCCTGCCGCAATTTCACCTTATCACCCACGGCAGGTAAATGACAAGACGCGCAGTGTCCAGCCCTCATGGGTTCATGGCTGTAAGTCTTCAGCAGATACCTGCCAGATGCGGAATGGGGATTATGGCAGGACGTGCAGCGCCGAGCCGGAGGCTGCCCATGATGGGCGGACTTAAAGGCTCTGTCCCGCAGACTATGACAGCCGCCGCACAGCTTTTTTTCAGCAGATTTTAACAGGTTGTCATCCTTGGAAGCATGGGCAAGATGACAGACAAAACAGCCTTTTTTGAGCGGCTCGTGGATATTGGCCTGCTCAAACAACTTCCGATCATGGCAGGAGAAACAGAGGGCATCCCCCTTTTTTTTCAATAAAAACGGCAAGGGGCCGTTATGAACAAAATGACAGGCGGTACATTTTCCGGCCGCGAAAGGTTGATGACGATAGGGGAATTTCAATTCCCGGCGGCGCCGGGCATGACAGGAGAGGCAGAGCTTGGGCGGCCGTTCCCGAAGTTGAATCCCGCCGATCATGCCATGGGGCAGATGGCAGCTCCCGCAGTCCCCGGCCGCCACCGGCTGATGAACAAACCCGCTGCCGTAAGTCGCGGCCATCTTATGATGACAGTCTAAGCAGCTCTTAGACGCCTTATGGCGGGCCGGGGGTGTTGAGGCCACACAGGAGGAGAGGAAAAACAGCAGCAATAAAAGCGGCTGGAGGTGTCTCTTCATCTTACTTCCTCATTGTTTATGATATTCGGTAAACAGTTTCTGCCAAACTGGTAACTATTCAGTAATTATTGTTACTTGTGGACATCACGCCGAATATTTACCCAAACTGTTTTATTAACCTTGATGTTTGAGTGCCGCCTCAGGTTCATTATATATTGTCGGCGTTTTTCCTTTTTTCTAATCGTTACAAGACGCTTAATTATTTCATTCTTCACCTTGCGCAGAGGTGGAGTTCCGCCGCCCCGCCTCTTAAGCAGCTGCATTAAAGCCATCTTACCGTTATCGACAAAAGGCGGACTGATATCGCCCTCGGCCATTTTGGCCAGGGCCGTGACTACCGGGGCGGGCAGCTTATTAATGCCGATATCGTGCTGCCCGCTGTTTTGCAGACTCACCGGGTATTGGTGAGCGATTTTCAGCAGTTCACCTGCCACCACGCTGGCCGCGTACAGACGGTTAATGTCCCCGGCCCGGCCCTGAGCCAGGACAATCTTCACCAACTCCGGGGTTCGGAAATCTCCTTTATTGGTCTCGTAAAAGTGCTTAACCGCCTCTAAACCCGGCGGTTTCTCAGCCGTGGACAATATTCTATTTTCCAGGGCCTTGATAAGCCGGTGCTGACGATAAAATTGATATACCCATTTAAAGGGCGGTTTATTTTCATAATGCCGGTCAGCAGCAGCCCAGTCGGCCAGAGAATTTGAAACCATAGCGCTCATGGCCCTCTGCTTTACGGCCGCGACCTCTTTTTTATTCCGGCTGGGAGATTTTTGTAACAGCAACCGTTCCTTACGGCATTGTTCAATAAAATAACCAACCGTTGCCTGACCGCGCTTTGAGGTTACCAGCGCCTTATCCCAATTGTCCTTACGCGGATTAGTAAGATCAATGGCCGCCAATAATGGACGGTTTACCTTTAAGTTATATAATTTTTGCAGACGGCGAAGCAAGTCTTCTGTCAGCTTTTGCTGTTTTTTACTGAAAAGAGCCTCATAAACCGCCTTTTTCTTATGGGCAAAATCATTATCACTACCCTTCTTGACAGCCACGATATAGATTAGATATGATCCGCCCCCGGCTGGTTTTATAACCACCCCGGTCTTCTCCGTCACCGCCTTTTTCCAGTTCTTTGGCAGAGTGCGCGGCCGCAGCCATTGCGGATGACTGATTTTAAAAGCCGGGGGACTGCCGGCCGCCTTCTGCCGTATTTCGCCAAGGCTTAAATGCCGGCCGCCAAACATAATTTCAGCGGCGGCCGCCGCCTTATTCCCCTTAAAATCAAGCCGGGCTATGAGCAGACGGGGCTGGTAATCCCGTTCATACACCGCCCGCAGCTCTTTATCATCAATCTTGATTTTAGAATCAACCTCGTCATATTTCAGCAGCATCAGGGTTCTGGCCTTTAAAAATATATCAAGAGGCCTTTTAACCTCCGGCAGCGCCCCAAGCTCCATGCGCTCCGCCTCCTGTGTCAGGAGCTGCCAGTTGATGAATTTATCCGGGCTGGCCGGCAGACTCATGCCCTTATCCTTATAATACTTCCACCAGTGTTCAAAGTCCTGACGGCTGTAGCTTTGACCGTTAATCACGGCCAGCGGCCGACTTCCGGCTCCTGACACCTCCGCCGCTGTCATCAGAAACAGCAGACCCAAAATACATAAAAAAACTCGCCTTATCCTTATTGACATTTAACCTCCCCGGCAGGAAACCACTGCCGAATAATTTCATCTGAAACCACCCGAGCCAGCTCCGTAATCGTATTAACCACGCCAAAATGCATAATAGAACGATAATCTTGACCTCTGCGGCTGTTATAGATGGTCATCATAGTCCTGCCGGTGGCAGCATTAACCATTCTAAGGTTAAGGGCCAGAATGGGCCTGGTCTCCAAACGCCCCTTATCCTCCCGCATTTTAACAACCTTTCCCTGCACAAATCCCTGTACCCGCAGACGATCGGCAAGTATCTTCAAGTCATCCAGGCTGGGAGTATCCTTGGGGCCGATTCTCATCTGACGATATAATTTTCTGACATCCCCCTCCTGACTTATAGTCAGGCCCTTTACCTTATGTAGTTCAGAAACAAATATTCTATAGACAATTACCCCGCCCTGCTGATATTCGCTGTCATTCACCAGAGGCAGAACAGCTATATTGCAGAAAGCGGCGGACGGTGGAGAGATATTTTGAACTTCGGGAGAATTATGAGATACACAGGCACTGAGGATAAGAGCCCAACTAAGCAGAAGAAGGGAAAAAAAATTGACTTGGCTCATTTATTAGTCATTACAATCCGATTGACTTTAAAAAAGGGGTAACTGTTTAGGGCAGCTTATCCGCCTTAGCTAAATAGTTACAAAAAAAATAATAATTTACCAAGGGCACCAAATTTTATGCTGCCCGATAGTGTAAAAGTTCACCAGTGCCTTAGATCCGTTTGTTTCTGCCCTTGAGTCTATATTTCCTGTACGTGAGAGGGTTGAAACGGACGGAGACGGGAGATGAGGTGCTGGTGAACTCTTACTAAAAATCAATATGCCAGACATCCTCAGCAGAGGAATCAGTCTTCCTGACATTTTTCTGCCTGACCGGCAGACGCGAGGCCAGATTATTTATTTTATGAATGGAAGTACCGCCCAGAGTATCCCTAACCTTCAGAATACACTGTATTTTTTCTTTGTCAACCATGGCCTCTGATATTGGCAGCACGATCTGAGCCGGCAGAGACTGGCCGTCAAAGGTATGTAATAAGACGTTATCAGGAGCCCATAATTCCATATTCCAGCCAACCACCGGTACCCTGTCGCCGGCCCGCAGATTGGCGTGAAGTTTATTCCCCACCTTTTTCAAGGCCATTTTAACTTTCGGCCTGGCAGCAAGCAACATAACCTTCCGGCTTATCTCACTACTGTTACCTGCCCTGTCCCAGACCTTAAAACAAATGCTGTAAATACCATCATCAGCCCGCAGATTACGATTAGTCTGCCCGCTCCAGACAAATTGATCCGGCAGGTCACCGCTGCCCCGATCACGCATAATAACCTTACCTTGAGAGTCAACAACGGCCATTGCCCATTTCTTTATCGGCTCCGGCTTTTTTAATTTAATGTTAAACAATATTTTATCGCGAAAAGCCGGCAGGCCTCCAACCTTGACAGCCTTTAACTTCATGGTAAAGGCCGGCGGCCGGGAATCGACAATGTATGAGCCGAGATATGATTCTATGTGCTGCCCTGTAGGCCAGTCTAATACCAGAGTCACCGGAAATTCATCGTTTTTGAATTTATCAGCCGCCAGGCGCCTGAACAGACGGCCGTCAGACTCGTTACTGGCGATCAGCGTTCCTCGGCCAGGTTTATTATCAACCCCGACCCATTTGGCCTCATAAAAACGGCCGTCCTCGGAAGAGGCCAGGTGAACATTATTCCCCACCTTTATAAAAACCTTGGCCCGGCGGTTGAATGCGGCATTATCATGAAAACGAAGAGTGCATGTTATATCCTGACCTGGTCTGACAAATTTAGGGGTAAACAAAACCGATTCCACCTGAATATATGATTTTTTCTGAACCCTGGCCAACTGCGCTCCTGCCATGGCCCGGCCGGCGGTAAAATTAAGTTCATGGGGCCAGTCCTTAAATATCCGCCCGGTCAGAATAGAACGAATGGCGTTTAATGAGCCGGGACTGTTGATCCCCAGAATATGCTGCTCTGCCAGCTGACTCAGACCGCGGGTATTACTCCAGACGGTTAAACCGTCACTGGTTCTGATTAAAGAGATGGTAAGCCCCATGGACACAGGTTTTTTGTGCTGCTCGCAGACCGAGGCTAAAACCACCAGGTCAGCCCCAAGATCCTGGCGGGTTCGCATGATGACCGGAGAAGAGAGATAACCAAGCTGGCGGATGTTATAACGAGCCATAAAATCCATAACCTTGCTTTGAGGAACAACATCAATACCTTTTCGGCTCACCTCAGCGCGTAAAAAACTAGTCATCGCCAGATCAACGCTGTTGTGTTGACGGCTCAAATCATCAACCGGGAATACAGCGGCGGTAATAGCCCAGACAATCGAGGAACTGAGGAGGACAATTAACGCGGCTATAAGCCCCAGAATATGTGAATATTTTTTCTTCATCAACTTGCAAACCTAACTGTTTTTTAGAGGACAAATGCTACATCATATAAACTTGCAAGTTTTATTCCTATCCGCACCCTCCTTAGCTGCACATTATTTTTTTATGCCATAATAACGGCCAATTACCCCCTCAAGAAAAATATCAGGTACTGGTAAACAAGGATGCGAATTACGCCTGATGTAATTACAATTACAGTAACTATTTAGCTGCACCCAATCTGCGGCTGATAATGCTGTCCAGCATACGTATGTATAGCGTATAGCTGGACAGCATTATCAGCCGCAGATTGGGCACATCTAAACAGTTACAGTTCATAGTTTAGGGCAGGTTATCCGCCTTAGCTAAATAGTTACCAATTACAACGAGTCTGCCCCATACTGACAATGAAGAATATTAACCACAAAAATTTAAGCGGGCAGCAGCACCATGTAATCTTATTTGGGCGGCAGATGAGCGGCATCCAGGCTGTTATCATCAAAATCAAGTTTTTTGTCACCTTCAGATTGATCAGCCTTTACGGCACTATCATCGCTGGCCGCCGGCAGACCAGCACCTTGGCCGTCATCAGCTCCACCTTCAATAATAATTCCGTTAGAATCCGAATTAGAATCTGATTGGGAAGCGGAATCAGGACTGATAATAAT
>VAPM010469293.1_pt1 | contig 10054 bp, 6 predicted proteins | sample 3395091 | NCBI WGS metagenome assembly VAPM01 (sample SAMN08290445, study PRJNA428436) | hydrothermal vent metagenome | isolation source: Deep-sea hydrothermal vent chimney 3 | place: Pacific Ocean: Juan De Fuca Ridge | reverse complement strand
TGTGGTGAATGTCGATTATGCAGGAGCAATAATCTGACTAAATCCCCTGTGAAACCAATATCTTGAGCCCTGTTATCCGCATTGAAGTCACGGATTCAGGTTATAGTTTGGGTTTAATTTTATTCTTTATAAGTGTTTCAGTTGTCGCTAAAGAACAATCGCCAAATTTAGGTAAGTCTGCATCAATACAACTAATTAAGCAGTGGAATAGAGATGTCTTTCCAAATGGCGAAGGATTACCCAATGGTGTAGGGACAGCTATTATGGGGCAAGCTATTTATCAACAGCATTGTGTTGCTTGTCATGGTATTGAAGGGATGGGAGATGGTGCCGAGGAGTTAGCAGGGGCTGAGCATTTATTAACAGATACTCCACCTGATAAAATTATTGGTAACTATTGGCCTTACGCAACAACTTTATTTGATTTTATTAATCGAGCAATGCCTTTAAATAAGCCGGGTGTTTTGAGCGTTAATGAGGTGTATGCGGTAACAGCTTATCTTCTCTATCTTAATGGAATAATACAACAATCAAGTATTATTAACCCAAAAACTTTAGTAGCGATTAAAATGCCTAATGCATAAGGGATGATTAATGTATATGAAAAGGAAAGACGGTAAATAATTTAGTTGTTTGATCTGATAACTAAAATTTTATCAGCGACTATACTCAATAAATAGTTTGAATTATAGGAAAGATAAATGAGTTGTGACGGGCGAATTAATATATCAGGGTTATCAATATTATTAGTTGAACCCTCTAATGTTCAGTTAAAAGTTATTACTAATCATTTGGCAGCAGAAGGGGTATTAAATATAGAAAGTACAGGTTCAGGTACGGAAGCAACCGAAATATTAACGAAATATGAACCTGATTTAATCATCAGTAGTATGTATTTACCGGATATGACGGCAACTGAACTGGTAGAACAAATAAAACTGTCTGAAAAATTAAAAGATATTCCTTTTATGCTGATTTCAAGTGAAACTAGGTTTTCTGCTTTAGATCCTATCCGCCAGGCAGGTGTCGTTGCTATTCTTCCTAAGCCCTTTAATCATGATGATTTAAAACGAGCACTTCGCAATACTATTGAGTTTATTGATCCGGAAGAAGTAATATTTGAGCATTATGAAATAGAATCAGTTAGGGTGCTAGTCGTTGATGATAGTCTTATGGCAAGAAAGCATATTGTTCGAGTACTCAATAATATGGGGATTACTCAAATAACTGAAGCTAAAGATGGCAGGGAAGGGATTGAAGTATTTAGTCAAACAGACGATGCTTTTGACTTGATTGTGACGGATTACAATATGCCTGAAATGGATGGTAGGGAGCTCGTTGAGTATATTAGAACAGAAATGAAAAATCCATTTATTCCTATTTTAATGGTAACGAGTGAAGAAAATGAAACACGTTTAAGTAATATTCAACAAGCGGGGGTTTCTGGTATTTGTGATAAACCATTTGAACCCCAAACAGTTAAGGAAATGTTATTTAGAGTTCTGGATGATGCTTAAATATTAAGATATTTACGCCTAATAATGCGAAGTCTAAGCAGAGGTGGTTTGGTTTAGGGTAAAATGACAGCTTAAATAGAAAAGAAATAGAAAAATTATTACAAAGAATATATGACAATTGAATACATTGATAAGCCTGAACAATTACCTGAGTTATGTAACAAAATTCAACAAGCTCCGTGGATCGCTTTAGATACGGAATTTTTAAGAGAAAAAACCTATTACCCCGTATTTTGTCTATTACAAATAGCGACTCCAGACTGGGTGGTTTGCGTTGACCCTATTGCAATTACAGATTTATCAGCACTTTTTTCTGTGATCAATAACCCTAAAATAGTAAAAGTTTTACATTCCTGCCGCCAAGATTTGGAAATTTTTTATCAGTTAACGGGTGAGGTGACTTACCCCGTTTTTGATACACAAATTGCAGCACCTTTATTAGGTTTTCAAGAAAATCCTGGTTATGCGATGTTAGTGTCCAATTTTCTTAATGTGAATCTATCTAAAGCATATACTAGAACGGATTGGAGTATGAGACCTCTTAGTCCTGAACAAATACAATATGCAGCTGATGATGTTATTTATTTGTGTAAGATCTATATAAAGATGACTGAGCAATTAGCTGAGTTAGGCCGTCTTGACTGGCTGGATAAAGATTTTGAGTTATTAAAGAATGGAGAGCTGTACCAAATTTCACCTGAAAATGCCTGGTTAAAAGTAAAAGGTAGAAAAAGGCTAACAGGTAAGCAGCTTTCAATTGTGCAAGTGCTAACAGCATGGCGAGAGAAAACGGCACAAGCCGAAAACAGACCAAAAAATTGGTTAATTAGAGATGATTTAATGCTTGAGTTGGCAAAATTACAGCCTAGTACAGTTGAAGAATTAGTAAAAATTAGAAGTGTTAATGAGCGGTCAGTAAAAAGATATGGTCGTACTATTTGTCAATTGATAGCTGAAGCAAAAAACTCAGCACCTATTCTTATGACTGATAAAAATAAGTCAGCTAAGAAAACAGCAAATCAGGAAGCAGTATTAGATGTGTTGACTGCCGTCGTTAGAATGAGAGCAGACGAGAATTCTTTAAACCCTATGATTCTTGCAAGCCGAAAAGACTTGGAAAAATTATTGTTTGATGAAGAAGACAACCCTGTACTCTTAGGCTGGCGTTACAGTATGGTGGGTAAGGAATTACAGGGCTTATTAAAGGGTCAATATTCTTTAACCTTAAAAGAAAGTGATGTGGTTATTACAGAAACCTAAGACTAGCTTCAGGGTGCTCTGGAATACTTGAGTAACTGTAGGATGGGCAGGCTACCGCCTTGCCCATCCTACAGTTACTTGAATTTGTCGAAATCATTTCATACTTGTTGCTTAGCTAAAGAATGAATTTACTCTTTAAGATAATCTAATAGAGAATAAATAGTCGATTACAATTGTAAGCCGCCAAGTAGCTTAGAGACCACCAAGCCAGAAGTTATTGCTCCTTCATGTAGTCCTTCAAAAAGATAAGCACCGGCATGGTAGGTATTGTTCTCACCATTGGTATCTAAAACTTCTTGGCGATAGCGAATAGCTTCTACATTATAGTTTGGCGTTGAATGCTTTTGTACATCAATAATTTTCTCAGGCGCAATGTGTTGATTCAGGTTATAGGCAAGGCTAAAATGAGTATCTATCGCAGGGTTCACACCACATAAGCGGTCTAAATAGGCATTGTATCCACAATCACCCTCATCATTATTTTGAAAAACATCAAATTCACTAAAATATGACACTCCAAAATGTTTGTAGACTGAAATATCAGTATGAATAACAGTCTCAATCACACTGGCTTCCCAAGCTTTAAAACGTTTAATTTCATCTGCTGAAGCATCCTGTAATAGAGTTAAGACTTGATCTGGCGTTGTTGCGAAAATAATTTTATCAAAATGAAGTTTATCACCATTAGCCAGTTTTATATTAACACCTATAGAGTCTCTGCTAATCCCTGTAATAGTACTATTACAATAAATAGTGCCAGAAAATTGAGCTAATATTTTTTCAATATAACTATAAACACCTCCAACAATGCGGTCCCATTTGGTCAACATGCCAGAATGATTAAGTAAGGGTAAACCGATTTCTGCTGGAAAGTTATCAATCATTTTATAAGGTATGGAGTAAGCATACATTAATAGCATTTTTAGCCATCTGGCACTGATGCTATTGTCCATAAAATCCGAAACTGGGCGGCCACGAAATGAACGTGGGTTAGTAAAAGCCATTCTGAGCAAAAAGCTAAAGTATGAAAATGTAATCGGGGTTAGCCTAAAACTCTCAATTATTTGTTGCCATTTGTTTTTGCAGCCATAAATAATTGCGCCTGCAGATTTATAATGACGGCCATCAGGTAGAAAAATTTCACTGGTAAGTGGGATCTCTTCGAGCTGGACATCTAGCTGATGCATTAATTTATGGAAATTGGGGAAATAATCTCGCTCAAACTCAATCACTCCGTTATCAAGGGTGATTCTTGAGTCTAATGCGTCACAGGCTACATTTTTATTCAAAGTACGAATATTTCCACCTAGAATAGCTTGCTTTTCAAACACACAAACATCATGAGTTTTGTCTAATAAATGAGCGGTGGTCATCCCTGCAGCACCACCGCCAATAATAGCAATTTTCATTTTATGCTACCTTGTTTAACTGAATCACCCGTTAAAATTTCATACAATTTACAACCTGTTCCAATGGTGCCATTAAAGCTTGGATACCCTGCTGAGGCATTACAAAAGTAGAAATTTTTTAACGAAGTTTTATGATTTAAGCGATCTGAAGAAAAATTTTCGGGAGTCAAATTAGAACCATAAGAATTTCCTTCAGGACTACCGCAAAAACTTTCATTAGTGGTAGGGCTACCTAGCATTTTGAATACTAAATATTGTCTAAAATTAGGGATATACCGTTGCTCTATAATATTGATAATAGAGTCAAAAATTTCTTTTTTCTTTTTTCGGTAAGCACTGGCATCACGAATTTTTAAATCATGAAAATAGGCGTAGTTTGCAACCGTTAAGAATTGGATAATCTGCTCTCCCTCAGGGCAATCACTATTATCCTCACTGAGAAAGCCAGGTGTTGTGAGTACAAAGCTGGGTGCAGTATAATCAGCTCGCTCATACATATCCTCAAAGGCTTTATTTAAGTCCGCTTGCTCGCTATGAAATAAATTCCAGTTACCAAAGCCAAAGTCTTTTAAGTCAATACCTTTGACCACACAGTAGGCCACAAAATTAGAAGGTGAATAATCATATTCAAGTTTGCTACGAATAGAGGTAGAGAATTTATCAAACCCAATCATTGAAGCACTGTGTTTAGGGTCAAAATTGCAAATAATATCCTGTCCTTGATATTCATTAAAAACAGTGGGTTCATTTATACTCATGGTTTTTACACCAAGAACCTGATTGTTGTTAAGTATGAAATCAGTGACTTTAGTGTTGTAAATTATTTCCCCACCATTATCTTCAATAACCTTTACCAATGAATTTATCACATGCTCAAAATGGTGAGTGGGATAATAAGCACCACGGCAATAGCCAGTAAATAAAGTTATCCAGGCAAAGAAGGATAGTTTATTAGGCGGTAACAGAAAATCTGGCCACTGAAGGGCTAACAGAGTTTGTACTTCTAGTGGTAATTTGAAAGCATCAAATACATCTTGTAAAGTTGACTTGTGATATTTAATAACACGTCGATTACTTAAAGCATGAAGTACAACATAAGAACTGGATAGCGGTTCAGGGAGTTTATCTAATTCATCGACTGTGAGCCATATTTCATCAATAAAGTTTTGTATTGATTCGGAATGTTCAGGAAATAACTTAAATAAACGCTCAGATAGTTTGTCTTTATCGTATGGAATATCCAAAGAATAACCTGGGATACGCATATGATCAAAACCATTAGGGTCATATTGTTCAAAAGTAACGGTATCTGCCAGGCCTAATTTCTTAAGGAATTGATTAACAGTATGTCCTTCGCCACAATTCCAGACATAATGTAATTGAGCATTAAAGTGGTATTTTTTACCTTCAACAAAAGTGTGACCATAGCCACCAGGAAACTCATGCGCTTCAATAAGTTTTACTGTTTTCCCTGCTTTAGCCATTAAAGCAGCAAATGATAAGCCTGCAAGCCCACTACCAAGTATCAGGTAATCAGGTCTTGTTGAATTTGTGTTCGACATTTTGCCACCCCTCGGCTTATTAAAAGCCTTTTAATTTGGTTTGATGGAAAGACGATAGTAGAAAATATTTATCTGTTTTTGTGTTGATAGTTTAGTGTACTCCTGAGAAAAGCGTACTGCAATAAAAGTAAAAGGTAACTTAACTATTAAAAGTAGAAAGCTTGAGGCTTTCTTAGAGTAACCCATTATTTTATGGAATTTAGCATGTAGTTTAAACCAATTCGAGTGTTTTCTTTTGCTATTTAAAATGACAGAATTTTTTGATGCAAGTTTGGACAAATCCGAGTATAAAAGAAGTTGCAGTAAGCTCAAATATGACGACTATATTGCTTTTTGAGGATCTATAAATGTCCAAACAATCAATGTTGATGATAGATGGTAACCAGGCGGCAGCCATTGTTGCACATAAACTTAACGAAGTTATTGCTATTTACCCTATAACACCGGCTTCTCCAATGGGTGAAGCGGCTGATGAATGGTCTTCACGAGGCCAAACTAATCTTTGGGGAACGGTCCCTGAGATTATTGAAATGCAATCTGAGGGCGGTGCAGCAGGTGCTGTACATGGCTCTTTACAAGCTGGTGCGCTAACAACTACTTTTACAGCATCACAAGGCTTGTTGTTGATGTTGCCTAATATGTACAAGATTGCCGGTGAATTAAGTTCAACAGTTTTTCATATCGCTTCAAGATCTTTGGCTTGTCAGGCCTTATCCATTTTTGGTGACCACAGTGATGTTATGGCGGCAAGAATGACTGGTTTTGCTATGTTGTGCTCCAACTCTCCTCAAGAAGTTATGGATTTTGCCTTAATATCTACCGCTACCAGTTTAGAAGCTCGCTTGCCTATATTACATTTTTTTGATGGCTTTAGAACTTCTCATGAACTGAGCAAGATACAAGGATTTGATGATACTGTCTACCATGCTCTGATTAGTGATGAGTGGGTAAAAGATCATCATGCGCGGGGTCTATCACCAGAACATCCTGTTTTACGAGGAAGTTCACAAAACCCGGATGTTTTTTTTCAGGCGCGAGAATCTGTCAACCCCTATTATGCAAATATGCCGGCCTTAATGCAGAAAACTATGGATCATTTTGCTGATTTAACCGGGCGGCACTATCACTTGTTTGATTATATAGGTTCACCTAATGCTAAACGGGTCATTATTTTAATGGGTTCAGGTGCAGAAACAGTAGAAGAAACCGTTGATTATTTAATTAGGCAAGGTGAGAGCATTGGAGCAATAAAAGTTCGGCTATATCGGCCTTTTTCTGCGCAGGCTTTAATTGCAACTGTTCCTGCGAGTTGTCGCGATATTGCTATATTGGATCGAACTAAAGAACCCGGAGCGGATGGCGAGCCTTTGTATAAAGATGTGGTCACAGCGGTTGCTCAATATTATAGTTCGGGTAATTGTAAATTTGCAGGTATACCAAGAATGATAGGAGGGCGGTTTGGTTTATCATCCAAGGAATTTACCCCAGCAATGGTTAAAGCTATTTTTGACCACCTTAAACAAGCGGTAGTAAAAAATCCGTTTACCATTGGGATTAATGATGATGTGACTCACCATAGTCTTGACTGGGATGAAACGTTTCGGACTGATGCGCATAGCGATTCCATTCAAGCTTTGTTTTTTGGCTTAGGCAGTGATGGTACGGTGAGTGCAAATAAGAACAGTATCAAAATTATTGGTGATAATACTGATTTGTACGCACAAGGTTATTTTGTTTATGACTCTAAAAAGTCAGGTGCTGTGACTATTTCCCATCTGCGCTTTGGCCCCGCAGCTATTCATTCTACTTATCTTATAGCTAACAACGATGCTAATTTTGTTGCCTGTCATCAAGCCCTATTTCTGCAACGGTATGATATGCTTGATCTGGCTGCAGAGGGTGCTGTGTTTCTACTTAATTCAGCCGCTAGTTGTGAAACAGTTTGGGATACCTTGCCTAAAAAGATGCAACAGCAAATGATTGCTAAACAGATTAAGTTTTACAGTATTGATGCATATAAGGTGGCAGAGAAAACAGGGATGGGTAAACGTATTAATACGATTATGCAAACCTGTTTTTTTGCTATTTCAGGTATTTTACCTAATGATATAGCTATTCTTGCTATCAAACAGGCTGTTGAAAAAACTTATGGTAAGAAAAATAAACGGATGGTTGAGCTAAACTTTCAAGCGATAGATGAAACTTTAGCCTGTTTACATGCCATTAAATTTCCTCAACAGGTATCCAGTGAAATTAAACTTCACTCTCCAGTACCAGATTCCGCACCAGAGTTTGTTCGTAAAGTAACTGCTGAGATTATTGCAGGGCATGGCAATTCACTACCAGTCAGTTTGTTTCCTGCTGATGGCTCCTACCCTTTAGGGACTAGTGCTTACGAAAAACGTAATTTGGCATTGCAAGTCCCGGTTTGGGAAACGGATTTGTGTACTCAATGTGGTAAATGTGTAATGGTTTGCCCGCATGCAGTTATCCGGAGCAAAATTTTCCCGGCAACTGATGTAATTGATGCGCCTTCAACTTTTAAGCATACTGCATTACTCGGTAAGGATTTTCCCAAAGGACTGGAGATTAGTTATCAAGTGGCTGTTGAAGATTGTACCGGATGTAGTTTATGTGTAGATATTTGCCCAATCCGTGATAAATCAAATGCCAGTCATAAAGCACTTAATATGGTACCGCAAGCCCCATTAAAAAAGCAGGAACGAGAAAACTGGAATTATTTTTTATCACTGGCAGAATATGACCGTCGATTACTTAACCCTTCCACTATCAAAGGCTCAATGGTGATGCAGCCGTTATTTGAATTTTCTGGTGCTTGTGCAGGTTGTGGTGAAACGCCTTATTTAAAATTAGCCAGTCAATTATTTGGTGAGAGGATGGTGGTTGCCAATGCAACGGGCTGTTCCTCTATTTATGGTGGTAATTTACCAACAACTCCGTGGACTAAAAACAAGGATGGTCGTGGGCCAGCCTGGAACAATTCTTTATTTGAAGATAATGCCGAATTTGGTTTAGGGATTCGAGTTGCCATTGACAAACATGCTACACAAGCGGTTAAATTATTAAATCAGCTAAAACCACAATTAAATAACAAACTGGTTGAGGGTATTGTTAATGCGGACCAAACTGATGAAAGTGGTTTTTATGAACAACATCAACGTGTTGCAATTTTACGTCAGCTATTACAAACCATTGATTCACCCATTGCCAAGCAGTTATTACAACTTTCCGAGGATCTCTGTAAAAAAAGTGTCTGGATTGTAGGGGGTGATGGCTGGGCTTATGATATTGGATATGGTGGCCTGGATCATGTGTTGGCTAGCGGTCGTAATGTTAATATTCTGGTACTTGATACTGAAGTCTACTCCAATACCGGTGGGCAAACATCCAAAGCAACTCCTAGAGGTGCGGTTGCAAAATTCTCTGCCAGCGGTAAATCAGCTGCCAAAAAAGATCTTGCTTTGCTGGCAATGGATTATGAAAATGTTTATGTGGCTCATATTGCCTATGCTGGCAAAGATACACAAACATTACGCGCATTTCTGGAAGCTGAAGCGCATGATGGGCCGTCACTTATTATTGCTTATTCACCCTGTATTGCACATGGTATTGATTTATCTAATAACCATAAACAACAACAATTGGCGGTCAAAAGTGGACATTGGCCTTTATTTAGATACGATCCCAAGCGTATCAAACAAGGGAAGAATCCTATGCACCTTGACTCTAAACCACCGTCTATACCCTATCAAGATTTTATTCGCACGGAAGCTCGCTTTGATATGCTTTGGCAAACACACCCTGAAGATGCCGAGAAATATCTGGCACAGGCACAACAAGATGTTAATCACCGTTATCATTATTATCAGCAATTAGCTGAGCTGGACTGGTCAGATAGCACCCGTGTGACTGCAACAAAAGCCAGTTTCAAACTAGCATCTAAGGAGAATTAACATGGTGGACTTAAGTACAGATTATCTTGGATTAAAGCTGATAAACCCTTTAGTCCCTTCAGCTTCTCCATTAAGTAAAGATTTGAGTATTGCTAAACAACTTGAAGATGCAGGGGCTTCAGCTTTAGTGATGCACTCTTTATTTGAAGAGCGTATTGAATCTGAAGCCAGGAGGCATGATCGATTTTTTCACCAGCAAGCGATTGGACATGCAGAAGCCGATAGTTTTCATCCTTTACATTTTGATTATACAAGCTACCAAGATCGTTACCTTGAACAAGTTTATCAGCTAAAAAATCAGCTTGATATACCTATTATTGCAAGCCTTAATG
>VAPM010432272.1_pt1 | contig 10054 bp, 7 predicted proteins | sample 3395091 | NCBI WGS metagenome assembly VAPM01 (sample SAMN08290445, study PRJNA428436) | hydrothermal vent metagenome | isolation source: Deep-sea hydrothermal vent chimney 3 | place: Pacific Ocean: Juan De Fuca Ridge | reverse complement strand
CGATGTAATATTGTCGTTCGGGGCGTGGCCCAACCAGCGACATTTGTCCTTTCAAAACTGTGAAAAACTGCGGGATCTCATCCAATCGAAATTTTCTGATAATCAGCCCAAAAGGGGTAATCCGCGGATCGTTTTCCGATGAGAGTTGTGGGCCATCTTTTTCGGCATCTACAACCATCGAACGAAACTTATACATATAAAATGGTTTTCCTTTGTATCCAATGCGCTCCTGTTTGAACAGAACGGGGCCTGGCGACGAGAGTTTGACCCCAATGGCCGTAAAAAGATAAACAGGTGAAAGAAAGATAAGTACTGTGACCGAAGCAAAAATATCCAGAAAGCGTTTCAGTGATTGTTGCCAGGCAGGCATTAAATCGGGTGAAATCTCAATAAGTGGAGTGTGAAAAACATTGGCGACTTTTACTGTGCCAAACATGATATCCTGTAGTAGCGGTATAATTTTAATGATAACATTGGCATCCTCCAGCTCGATGATGATGCGCTGTATAGTGTCCTTTTCGGAGCGCTCAATAGCAATGACGACTTCTTCCACATGCTTTTCCTTTACAATATTATTCAGTTTCCTGTAATTGCCAAGGTAGGGGAGATGCTTGCTCATTTTGAAGTGTTTGCGGTCGTGCACATTAACAAATCCGATAAACTTGTTCCCCGCAGAAATTTCCTGGTGCATGATGTCATGATAAATGCTTTCTGCATTTCCGTTGCTGCCGATAATTAAGGTGTTAAAACCAATTTCACCATTGTGGACCTTACGTACGGTTTGTGTGGTGAGGAAAAGCCGGAAAGTATAAGTAAACCCAAACTGTAAGGCGAACAAGACAATGAAAGATTCATAGTGACCCCTATAACCATGAACCTGATCATTCAGAATAAGGATAAAAAACAGGATAACCACACCAATTAAAACAGAGGTTAACGTTTGCCCCAGCTCTTTTAAACGAGCCTTTCGGTATATGCGCCGATACGATCCCGCAATGATGTACAATGCCATCCAGAACAAAGGAATGAAGAGTATCCCCAGCCAAAATTTGTGATCGCCAAGAATTTCATTGAAATGGCTGAAAGTATGCAGGTTTCCATTAGCCTTCCAGTACAGGAAGAAGAATGTCCAGGTAAGTAATGCGCTGAGCCAGTCAAGAAAAACATATTTTGTAACCTGTAAACGTCCGTTCATCTGTTACTTTTTATTTCTGCCAACACAGACAGTACTCATTGAGATAAGCCAAATTAGGGAAATAATTTAATTGGTTCATAAAAGTGATATTGGGTTTCTATATAATGGCTAACGAAAAAGGAGAGGGCTTATTGTTGAGATTTTGAAGTTTCCGTATTCATTTGGGAAAAGTTTTATGGTGCCAGCATTTGTACCTTTTCATCAATAAGGAAAGCGGCTTTCAGATTTTGATAGGTGCTTTCGAGGGTGACCAATGGTTTTTTGTTTTGCACCAGCGACTGGTAAAACTCACCTAGTGCCAGTAACAACTTATCCTCCTTGGGTGCTTTCAGATTTTTGATGAGAAAGTGATCATCAATTTTTTCATTTTGCTTTCGCAGAATCTTTATGCGGTGTTTTAAAAAATCGGACTGTATGCGTGCCTGGTATTGGTAAAACTTAATCCTCCTGATCTTTTTGGATGCGATGCGATTAGCTGTGAGATTAGCGACAACCCCATTGTCAAACTCAAGGTTCGCATTAACAATGTCTGGTGAACCGTTGAAAACACCCACTCCGGTTGCATGTACAGTGCGGATATTGGCTTTTACAATACTCAGAATAATATCAATGTCGTGCATCATTAAATCCATGACAATGGGGACTTCTTCTCGCTGGTCGTCAAAAGCAATGTGCCGTTGGGCTTCAATATACAACGGACGGGTAAGGTATGGCAGCGTTGCTGTATAAGCCGGATTGAACCGTTCAGGGTAATTGACCTGCACTTTTACATCCGCTTCACCGGATAAGTTAATCAGTTGCAGTGCTTCTGCGGGAGAAGAGACAACAGGGCTGTCAATAAACAAGTGCTTAGATTTTTTGATGGCATCTACAGCCAGCGGAAAATGGTTCAGACGCGGTGAGGCAATGTCAATGACATCCGAATTTTGTAAAAGTTCCCCAAAATCTTCAAAATAGTTCAGCCCACTTCTTTCGCAAAGCTCCAAGGCATTTTCGGTATGTGGATCATAAATTCCAGAAAGCTGAAAGCCGGTAAGAGCCTGAATGGCATTCAGGTGATCTAAAGAAATTTTGTCAATACCGGCAACCCCGATTTTTATCATGGTGATTTTTTTCCAAAAGTAAAGTCTGAAATGTTTAAATTCGCACCAGGAAAAAGAAATAACCAACCTCTAAATGTTAATAAATGGAAGACACTTACCGCCACAAAGGTATGCGCCGTAAACTGGTAAACGAGATTCGTAAAAAAGGCATTCTGGATGAGGAGATTTTGGAGGCTATCTATCGGGTGCCTCGCCATCAGTTTCTCGACTCCGGTTTTTTGAAGTATGCTTACGAAGACAAACCTTTTCCTATTGGCTCCGGGCAAACCATTTCACAGCCTTATACTGTTGCTTTTCAAACCGAGTTGCTGAATGTGAAACCTGGCTTAAAAGTTCTGGAAATTGGCACAGGCTCCGGCTATCAGGCTTGTGTGCTGGCGGCTCTCGGAGCACGGGTCTATTCAATAGAACGACAAAAAAAACTTTATGAGAAAACCCGAAGCTTTCTTGCGGGGATGGGCTTTAAAATAAATCTGTTTTATGGAGATGGTTACCTTGGCCTACCTGCTCATGCTCCCTTTGATGGAATCCTGATTACGGCTGCTGCCCCGGAAATACCAGATTGTCTTTTCAATCAGTTGAAACCCGGAGGCGTTTTGGTCTCTCCGGTTGGCCGTGGAGATATCCAAACCATGTATCGTTATACAAAATCAGAAAGCGGAATGATAACAAAGGAACGATTTGGAAACTTCCGGTTTGTCCCCATGCTTAATGAAAAAGCGGATGATTGATGGTTTTCAACAGCTGTTGATAAAAAAAAACGTCTTCTAAAATATTGAAAATTTGATAATTGCCATTTCGTTATAGAGAAATTCGATAATTAAATACTTAATAAGTTGTTTTACTTAAAAAATTTTAAATAGTTTTGCCGACTATATATACAAAGCATACATATTTTAATGTTTCAATATAAACCTTGATTAAATTAAACTATTCTGATAATCTTTACATCATGATAATGAACAAGTTTGTGAATGTCAGAAGGCTGGAAAAGTTTAGCCTTATAGCACCCCTGTTTTTGTTTTTCGTCCTTTTTCTTACCTCATTTTCTACTTCTTTCGGGCAAACTGCTGAAGCCGCGAAAAATTTTGCTGAATGTAGAGCTTGTCATACTATCGGTGGCGGACGGCTTGTTGGCCCGGATTTAAAAGGCGTCCCCGACAAATATTCCGAAGTCTGGTTGATAAAATTTATTCAAAATTCACAGGCAATGGTGAAAGCCGGAGATAAAAAGGCTGTAAAGATTTTTGATGAGTACAATAAATTTCCCATGCCTTCGCATAATATGACAGATGCCCAGGTGAAAGATATCCTGCTTTACATTAAAAATGGTGGCAAACTACCGGCGGGCGTTTCAGCTAAAAAAGCAACTGTTAAGACTACTGTGGCTCCAGCCCCAGAAATAAATCAGGAAGATCGCTATTTTGAACAAAAACGTGAGTCAACCCGTAACCTGGCAATAGCAGCTATTATTTTTGCTATTCTATTGATGCTTAGCATCTTTGATTTAATCTTTACCAATTATCTGAAAGCCAAATGGATTCATTATATAATTATTTTGCTTGCCATCTGGATACTGAGTGAATGGACATGGGATTATACCACCAGCCTTGGCCGCCAGCAAAATTATCAGCCTGATCAACCCATTGCGTTTTCGCATAAAGTTCATGCAGGTCAAAATCAAATCAACTGCGAATATTGCCACTTTACTGCCGAAACCAGCATGCATGCCGGAATCCCGCCGGCCTCTGTCTGTATGAACTGCCACTCGGTAGTAAAGAAAGGTAAACTAACGGGCACAAAAGAAATTGCAAAAATCTATGCTGCAATCAAGGAGAAGAAACCTATTAAATGGATTAAAGTTGATAACCTCCCCGATTTTGTGTATTTTAATCATTCACAGCATGTTAAGGTAGGTAAAATTGATTGTAAGGTATGCCATGGAGATGTTGCAAAGATGGATCAGGTGGCTGAGGTACATCAATTAAGTATGGGCTGGTGCCTTGATTGCCACCGTAAACATAAGGTACAGTTTAACAGCAATAAATTTTATGGCCAATACAAAAAACTGCACGAAGAGTTGAGAGAAGGGAAAATTGATAAGGTTACGGTTTCGATGGTAGGTGGCGAAAATTGTGCAAAATGTCACTATTAATTTGAATTTTATTATAAACTAATTCCATTTCAAGATATTATGGAAAAGAAATACTGGCAAAGTCTGGAAATTTACGATGAAATGAAAAAGGATTCTGTTTCCGATAAAGAAACAATGCCCGAATTTTCTATCGATGGTCTGGATGAATCCGAAATAAAGGGAAAATCAAGTCGTCGTGACTTTTTAAAGATGATGGGCTTTTCGGTGGGGGCCGTAGTACTGGTTTCTAGTTGCCAAATGCCTGTACGCAAAGCTATCCCATTGTTGAATCGCCCAAAGGGACTTATCCCCGGAGTGCCCAATTACTACGCATCTACATTTTTTGATGGCGATGAGTATTGTAGTATTCTGGTAAAAACTCGTGAGAGCCGGCCTATTAAAATTGAAGGGAATGACTTGTCTCATATCTCACAAAGGGGGACTTCTGCCAGAGTGCAGGCTTCTGTCTTAAACCTTTATGACGATGCCCGCCTGAAAGGGCCTTCCAATGGAGGAACCCAGAGCAACTGGAAATCCATTGACGCGGAGATTAAAGGTAAACTCGCAATACTAAAAAATGATGATAAAGAGGTTGTTTTAATGACCTCCACCATCATTAGCCCCACAACGCGCAAGCTGATTGGCGAATTTGTAAAAGCTTATCCCAACGTGAAATGGATTCAGTATGACAGCATTCCCATGTCGGCCACGCGTGAAGCCAACGAAATCAATTTCGGGAAAGCTGTTATTCCTTATTACCATTTTGAAAATGCAGATGTGATGGTTGGCTTCAACGCCGACTTCCTGGGTACATGGCTTATGCCGGTCACTTTCTCCAGACAGTTCTCGAAAGGACGCAAGTTGAAAGACGGACAGACGAAGATGTCGCGTCTTTACCAGTTTGAAACCAATATGTCGCTTACTGGTTCCAATGCTGACTACCGATACCAGATAAAACCTTCGGAAGAAGCTGCCGTGTTACTAAAGCTTTATAATACTTTGGCAAAAAAGACTGGAAACACTGTCGTTGCCGCTCCTTCGGTGAAAACCAACGTTACCACGGTGGCAAAAGATCTGCTTAAAGCAAAAGGCAAATCTCTTGTTGTTTCGGGTACCAACGACGTAAAAATACAGTTGTTGGTGAATGCCATCAACAACTTGCTCGGTAATTATGGCAGAACTATTGATTTGAATACCGCTGTTAATCTGAAACAGGGGTTGGAAAGTGATATGATGCAGACAATAAATGGGATACAATCAGGTAAAGTTGGTGGTATCTTTTTTTATAATGTTAATCCGGTTTATGATAGTGTACATAAAGATGATCTGACAAAAGCACTGAAAAAGCTTCCGCTGAAAGTCTCTTTTGCCACCACTATGGATGAAACGGCTCAGCTTTGTGATTATGTTTGTCCTGACAATAACTATCTTGAATCGTGGAATGATGCGGAACCCATTCAGGGCTTTTACAGCTTTACCCAACCTACTATCCGGCCGATTTTCGACACCCGGCAGTTTCAGGAAAGTTTACTGACATGGATGGGGGTAGATCAATCTTTTTCGGATTATCTTGAAAAGAATTGGCAAGCAAACTTTTTCCCAAAACAAAATACATTTAACAGTTTTGATAAATTCTGGTTTAAATGTAAAAAGGATGGGGTTTATAGCATAGCAGCAAAAGAGCAGTCCCAACCAGCTTTTAAAATAGGAAAACTGGAAGCCGGTAAGCCAAAAGCAGGTACCCTGGAGGTTGCTTTATATGAAAATATTTCTATGGGTTCAGGTAGATATGCCAATAACCCGTGGTTACAGGAGATGCCTGATCCCATTACAACAGCTACCTGGGACAACTATGTAACTATTTCCCCAGCCTTTGCCAAAGCACAAGGCCTGAAGCAGGAGGATGTGGTGAAAATTAACGGCGAACTGGAACTTCCTGTTTTGATTCAGCCCGGACAAACCAAAGATACTATAGGTATTGCTTTAGGCTATGGCCGTAGTCATGCCGGGAAAGTTGGGGATGGTGTTGGGAAAAATGTTTATGGATTGATAAATAACTCTGACGGGCTGAATAACCTGCTGGGTTCCACCGTAAAGTTGGAGAAAACCTCTAATACATATTCGCTGGCACTCACCCAAACACATAACGTTATGGAAGGGCGGCCCATTGTGCGCGAAACTGTACTCGGCTCTTTCATTAAGAATCCGACTTCCGGTAACGAAGAACATGTAAAATTCCTGAAGGATGAAAATTTCAGCTTATATCCTGAGCCTAAGTTTGATGCTTTCCAGTGGGGTTTGTCCATTGACCTGAACAGCTGTACGGGCTGTAGCAACTGTGTGATATCCTGCCAGGCCGAAAATAATGTCGCTGTTGTGGGTAAAGACCAGGTGAAACGCGGAAGGATTATGCAATGGATCAGAATAGACAGGTATTACTCTGAAATGGCGGATAATCCGGAAGTATTTCACCAGCCGGTTATGTGTTTACAGTGTGATAATGCTCCCTGCGAAAATGTTTGCCCGGTTGCAGCGCTCAGCCATAGTGATGAGGGATTAAGTCAGGTTACCTATAACCGGTGTATCGGTACCCGTTACTGTATGGCTAATTGTCCTTACAAAGCAAGGCGGTTCAACTGGTACGAATTTGTAAACAATAATAAATTTGATTATAACATGAACAGTGATTTGGGCAAATTGGTGCTCAATCCTGACGTGACAGTCAGACAAAGAGGTGTAGTCGAAAAATGTACTTCCTGTCAGCAACGTATTCAGGAAAAAAAGCTGCTTGCCAAATCTGAGGATCGCGAATTGCGTGATGGTGAGATATTAACCGCCTGTCAGCAAAGCTGTCCTACCGATGCCATTCAGTTTGGAAATTTGCTGGATAAGAAAAGTAAGGTGAGCCTGTCGAATGACACAGGACGGATGTATCACCTGCTCGAATCATTACACACTTTGCCATCACTGAGCTATTTAACCAAAGTAAGAAATAAGAAAGCATAATAAAAGATAGTTATGTATAATATAAAAGTCAGAGGCGTATTAATTGAAGGAAATAAGGGATATCACGATATTACCAGGGATATTACCAACCCATTGCTGAGCAAAACAACACCAAGATGGTGGTGGATGGCATCCTTTGTTGCCACATCTATGTTGATTTGGGGTATATGGGGTTTTTATAATACGATTGCTGTTGGCACCGGTACCTGGGGGCTAAACAATAGCGTTTCGTGGGGATGGGCTATTATTAATTTTGTTTGGTGGATTGGTATCGGGCATGCCGGTACCGCATTTTCCATTTTTTTACTGGTGTTGCACCAAAGGTGGAGAACTTCTATTAACAGGGCTGCTGAGGCGATGACTATTTTTGCCGTTATGGCGGCCGGTATGTTTCCGCTAATTCACATGGGGCGTATCTGGGATGGCTTTTTTATTATGCCATATCCAAACACAAGAGGCCCTATATGGGATAACTTTAATTCCCCCTTATTTTGGGATGTTGTAGCTATCAGCACTTACCTTACCGCTTCTTTTCTGTTTTGGTACGTGGGGATGGTTCCTGACTTTGCCAGTATTCGGGAAAGAACTACTTCAAAAGTAAAGAAGAAAATTTACGGTATTCTTAGTTTTGGATGGCTTGGCTCTGCACGGGGCTGGCTACGCTTTGAAACAGCTGCTCTGCTGATGGGGGGGTTGACTGCTCCGCTGGTTGTTTCGGTACACTCCATTGTTGCCATGGACTTTTCAGCAGGCGTCGTTCCCGGCTGGCACTCTACGATTTTTCCACCATTCTTTGTGGTTGGAGCTATCTTTTCGGGTTTTGCCATGGTGCTTACGCTTATGATTATCGTTAGAAAAGTCTATAAGTATGAAGAATACGTCACCCGTCGTCACCTTGATGCTATTGCCCGAGTGCTTACGTTCGTTTCTTTAATTATGGCTGTTGCTTATGTTTCCGAAATATTTATTGCATGGTATTCAAATTCTCCCTATGAAATGTATGTCTTCTTTAAGAACAGGGCAGTAGGAGATTATGCTTTTGAATTTTGGGCTATGATTACCTGTAATGCTATTATTCCACAACTATTTTGGTTTAAGAAGATTCGTAAAAACATCACCATGGTCTTTATTATCAGTATTTTTATTAATATTGGAATGTGGTTTGAGCGTTTTGTCATTGTGGTCACCTCTCTTTCAAAAACCTGGTTGCCTTCTACCTGGCATAGCTACACTCCGACACCCACTGAAGTTGCCATATTCGTTGGAACACTTGGTTTTTTTATTATGGGAATACTCTTGTTCTTACGCTTCCTGCCCATGATGGCCATTAGTGAACTGAAAGGGGTGCTTAAAGAAACCAGTACTGTAACAGAAAACATAGAAAATACAGAAAGCCATGAATAATCAAGGTCAAATTTTAGGCGTTTTTGACGATCCGGATGTAATAAATGCAGCCGTGGATGAGCTTCTACGCAACAACATTGAGATAAAGGATGTTTTTTCACCATTTCCTTTGGAACATGTTTGGAAAAAGTTAAAAATGAAAACCCGAATTCCTTATGCCACTTTCTTGTATGGTGCCATTGGAACGGCTGCTACTTTTGCTTTTCTTTATTGGTCCTCAGTGATTAATTATCCTTTGGTTTTCGGGGGCAAGCCTGCCAACTCTTTGTCTTTTGTGGTTATAATGTTCGTGTTGACTATCCTTTTCGGCGTGATTTTTACACTTGCCACTTATTTGATTAGAGAGAAATTATACCCGGGAAAAGTTGTAACCCTGCCCGACCCGCGTAGTATGGATGACAAGTTTGTGATAGTTATTGAAAAAGATAGCAAGATGGATGAAGCCACTGTTCAGAAAATTGATAAACTGTTGAAGAATAGTGGTGCGGTAGAAGTTAATATGAGCAATGTTTGACAGGTTTTATAAAATTTTGAAAATGAAAAATAGATCATTACTTTTTATTCTTTTGCTGGCCGTATTAGGCTTGTCCTCCTGTGTTCAGAATAAGAATAATCCGGGATATGCCTATATGGGCGAACACGATATGTATTATACCAAATTCGATAAAGCTTATACTCCTAACAAAATATTACCCAACGGTCAAACAAACCAACCTCCTGCCGAAGGTAGTGTTGACCGGAGTAGTTCCTTTTTTCCCTACCAGCCAAAAAATATAGGTGAGAAAGTTGTTGATCAGACTAAGGCCGGAGTGGAATTGAAAAATCCTGTTCCGGTTAATGCCGCCACTTTGGCCGTAGGAAAACGTCAGTATGAGATTTTTTGTTTGGATTGCCATGGTGCTGATGCAAAAGGGGATGGACACTTGTACACAGCCAAACTTTTTCCGGCCAAACCCCGTGATTTAACAGGAAGTTATGTACAGAATATGCCTGATGGCTCTATTTTCTTCATTATTACCGAAGGCTCTATTTCGGGGCTTATGGGGCCACATGGAACGCAAATTTCTACGGAAAATCGTTGGAAGATTGTTAATTATCTGAGATCATTTGAAAAAAAATAATTCCATTGTCTATTAAAATTTATTCTCATGGATAAGAAACTTTATGTTAGCAGGTCATTTAAAAACATAATGATAGTTATGATTGTAATTG
>VAPM010414187.1_pt1 | contig 10054 bp, 9 predicted proteins | sample 3395091 | NCBI WGS metagenome assembly VAPM01 (sample SAMN08290445, study PRJNA428436) | hydrothermal vent metagenome | isolation source: Deep-sea hydrothermal vent chimney 3 | place: Pacific Ocean: Juan De Fuca Ridge | reverse complement strand
CTACCTGCTAAAGATCACCACACGCTTTGCCGGTTTCTGGAACAGGCTGGCGCACTGATCTCAAATGCACTGGAACAATCGCTGGCGATTCTGGATTTTGAAGCTGTTTACCTGTGTTCCCGGATGCCCGAAGACCTGTTAAAAGCGCTTTGCGAACATGTTGATATACCCCCGTTAGGAACAAATCTGGTTGGCAACATCTCTGAACTTAGAAACCCTGCACCGACACTTCATCCGTTTCATGTGCAGCAATTTGCGCGTCTGGCCTGTGTTATGGCGTTGGACAATTTCCTGACCCCTTCCAATACCGCCACTGTTTAAGGATCTGAAATGGCTACGCTTTCTCTGAACTCCATCTCGAAATCCTTTGGCAAAACCGAGGTGCTGAACGACATCAGCCTTGCGGTGGCAGATGGTGAATTCGTTGTCTTTGTCGGCCCGTCGGGTTGCGGGAAATCCACGCTTTTACGTATCATTGCCGGGCTGGAAGATCAGTCTTCCGGTGCGCTGTTGATCGACGGACAGGACGTCACCGGCACCGAACCAATCATGCGCGGGGTTGCCATGGTTTTCCAGTCCTACGCCCTTTATCCGCACCTAAGCGTGTTTGATAACATTGCCTTCCCGCTGCGCCTCAAGAAAATGCCCAAACCCGAAGTCCGCGCCAAGGTAGAAGCTGCGGCCACCACACTTGGTCTAACCGACCGCCTAAGCTACAAGCCCGGCCAGTTATCGGGCGGTCAGCGGCAACGGGTTGCGATTGGTCGGGCCATTGTCCGTGATCCAAAGCTGTTCCTGTTTGACGAACCGCTGTCCAATCTTGACGCATCTTTACGAGGTGCCATGCGGGTTGAACTGTCGGAGCTCCATCAGAAACTGAAGACCACGATGATCTATGTCACCCACGATCAGGTGGAAGCCATGACCATGGCCGATCGCATCGTCGTGCTAAACGGCGGGGTGCTGGAACAATTCGGCACGCCGATGGAGTTGTATCATATGCCGAAAACCCGGTTTGTTGCAGGCTTCATTGGGCAGCCGGGCATGAACTTTGCCCCAGCCACTCTAAATGACGTCGCTTCGGGCGAGGTGTCGGTCCTGCTTTCAGACCAGACGCTACAAAAAGTAACTGTGGACGGCACCGGTCATCAGCCCGGAGCAACGGTTGAGATTGGCATTCGCCCCGATGACTTCCACCTTGCGGAAGGCGGCGATGGATTCGAAATTAAAATTCGTATCGTCGAACGGCTCGGCTCGATAACGATTGTCTATGGCAATCTGAAAGATGGGACATCAATCTGCGCCTCGCTTGACGGATTGGTCAAATTGGAACTTGGGCAGACCATTAGCCTGGCTGTAAACCCGGACACGATGCATGTATTTGACGCTAAGGGTCGGGCCCTGCCCCGGCTTGCAGCCCCGGAAATCTAAGGGTGTCAAAATGCGCATAGCAGTTTCCGGAGTTGGCAAGCGTAGCGTCAAGGTTTTAGGGTATCTGAAATCGGCCATGCCTGAGGCCGAAATTGTTGGCTTCGTCGACCCACACCCCCACCAATTAGCAACTTTGTGCGAGCCCTCGGTCACTCAGGGTTTTGCAACGGTAAGCGACATGCTTGCGACCACCCGGCCCGATCTTTTGTTCGTGGGCTGCCCCAATCATCTGCATCTGGATCACATAACCAGCGGCCTGAAAGCAGGCGTGCAGGTGTTTTCGGAAAAACCAATCGTCACAACCCTGGAACAAACCTGGGCATTGGCCGAATTGTTACGTGAACACGGTTCAGATCGCCTGATGGTTGGCTTGGTGCTGCGGTATGCCCCGCAGATGAAGGACCTGCAAAAAACCATTGCTGCCGGGCATTTGGGAAAAATCGTATCACTTGAGGCCAATGAACATATCGAGCCCCAGCACGGTGGTTTCTTCATGCGTGACTGGCGGCGTTATACGGCTTATTCAGGTGGCTTTATGCTGGAAAAATGCTGTCACGATCTGGATCTTTATCACATGATTACCGCTTCGCGCCCGACACGTGTGGCCAGTTTTGGCGGCAGGCGCATATTCACACCAGAAAACGCACCAAGCGGCAATTCAATGATGGAACTGTACCACACCACGCCCTCTATTTGGCAATCCACGGATGATCCGTTCCATTCTGATGCCGATATTATCGACCACCAGAACGCGGTTTTATCCTTTGAGAATGGCATCACCATGAGCTTTCACACCAATCTGAATGCCCCCGATCAAAGCCGTCATTTCAGCGTGATCGGCACCAAAGGCATGGCCGAGGGTGATCTGCACCGTGGCTATTTTCGTGTAACCGATGCCCAGACAAGCACACGGCTGGTCGATATCGATTATAACAGCGACCCAGATTTGCAGATCGATCACTATGGGGCCGACAGGCAGATGACAATAGAACTGGCGGGCTTCCTGCGCGGGGAAACCGCTGCACTGCCGGTCTCTGTTGTTGACGCCATTGAGGCCGGTATTTCGGCCATGGCACTGGACGAAGCCCGCACCACCGGCAAAATTGTTGATCTGGCAGACACGTGGGCAAAACTGGACAACTATGGCCTTCGGCATCAGGTTCAAGCGCATGCAGTTTGAAGCATTCTCCCACCCAAAAGCCCGCGATCTTTCGGTTTTGGCGGATGACATATTTTTGCACATCCCGGGGTGCATCACCGCGGTTTTTGACGGGGCCACGGATGCGACCGGGCGCAAAATAGATGGGGTTTCTGTCGGACGACTTGCGGCACTTGCTGCGGCCCGGGCAACAGCGTCCCTGCCCCATGGGGCCCGGGATTGGCCCGCCCAGCGCATCCTTACGTTTCTCAGTGACGCCATTGCACGGGACGTCCCGAACCAAAGTGGCACGGCCCCCGCCTCAACCACAGCGATGGTCGCCTTCGAACGCCCGGACACCATTCGAATGGTGGGCATTGGTGATACCGGTTACCGGGTGAATGGCGGGCCGGTGCAAATTACCGAATTGGCGCCCGATTTTGCGTCGATACCTGCACGGGTTGCGTTGTTTCAACACCTTTTATCTCAGGATATTGACACGGAGAAATCCGAAAAAATCAGCCGCCACTATATGGGCTTGGGCCTTGATATGGCAGTCCGCGACGACGTCATTCCGGCCGACATTTGCAACGCCATTATTGTGCATGCGGTCAATGCATCACAGGCACCCGATGCCCCCACCCAGATCGAAGCCTTTCTTCGATCCGGGTTGCAGAATCAGTACAGGTATTCGAATTCCGATCATCCGCTGGGATACGGGGTATTGAACGGGTACGCACCAAATCGAAATTTCATAATCGACCAAAATCTGCCCCGGGATACCTTGAAAACTCTGGAGGTTTTCAGCGATGGATATCTCCTTGCCCCCGAAACAGTATCCCTGCAGGCCTGGGAGCAGACCCATCAACAACTTGAATTAGACGACCCACACAAAACAAATTTAGTACTGGCATGCAAAGGATCGACGAAGAGCAGCTTCTTTGATGACCGGACAATTGTCATTCTCAAATTTCTATAACTGGCACAACAATAGATGTTAAGGAACTGATATTATTATATATTTCGGTTTTTTTGCAGCCCTGAATGACACCCGGTAGCATTTTGTTTAATCTCCACTGATGGCAGGCTCCAGCGCCCCGGGTGCTCGTTTAAGCTACCATTCGTTCAAAAGCCAACGGGCTTTTCCAGCCTGGTACCCAGTGCCTGCGGCGCGGGTTTGGGAAGCCGTTGATGTATTCAAAGATGGCGACTTCAACAGCGCAGCGTGTCTGCCACAAGTGTCGTCAGATTGGCTCTGCTTTGCCTCGCCCGGCAGGTGATGTTTACATCACCGAGAGGGGCGTTGACGTTGGCTGATAGGGCGGGACCGATAGGCGCGATACCCCCGCGAACTGACATTCGTAATCTGGCACAACCGTTTTGTCGGAAGAGCGGCAAGGTTTCCCCCGTTGAATCAAAACAACGGCTATCCCAGTTTCAACGCCAAAAACACCACCGTGGCCAGCGATCGGTCGCACACATAGCCTTGCTGCCAAAGTAAGGATTGCGTCTGATCGATGGATTCAAATTGGGTTGTCATTTGTGAAGGGTATCCTATCTGGAATATTATCCCAAACATCAATTCACCCATGCCAAAGACAAGCATGTTGAGCAGGAAGACTTTTTCAAGATTAGTGGTTTTCAGTCGGTCAAATGGGCGGCAAATTTTGAGTTTAGCGATGACCGTTCAGTGATTTCATCTGAGATGATCAGGCGAAAATGGATGCCGTCAATTTAGCGACACCGGTTCTGATCGGATAGACAACCAGGTTTGCAACAGAACGAATTTACGAATTTAATTTACGACCTGATCCAATCGCCTGTCGCAAATGGCCGTTTGCATCGTCGATGCACTTCGTTGCATCAGCAGGTGTCAATCCAGAGATTCCAACCAAAATTGCGGCCTTGATGTTCCAGTCGGTTGCCTCCAAAGCCTCCAGCGCTGCTGCATTGCTGCATTGGGAAATGTCATTCACAAGGTTTATCGCACGGGCTTTCAGCTTGTCGTTTGAGACGCTTAGATCAACCATACGGTTTCCATAGCACTTTCCGATTTTTACCATCGCACCGGTTGAAATCATGTTCAGAATCTGTTTCTGAGCTGTGCCTGATTTTAATCTGGTGGACCCGGTTAGTATCTCGGGGCCGACAATTGGTGTGATCGGTATATCACATAACTGGGCCAACGCGCTTCGCGAATTACATGATATTCCAGCCGTTTCAGCGCCAATTTCCTTGGCTTTTGAAACTGCACCAAGAACATATGGTGTTCGCCCGGACGCCGCCAGACCTACAACGAAATCATCCGCGCTTAGTTTTGCGTCTGTCAGGTCATCTGCGCCACGTTTTGGATCGTCCTCGATCCCTTCCTGGGCAGTAAACATCGCGGATTCGCCCCCGGCGATCAATCCCACCACCAACCCCGGCGGCGCGGAAAAAGTCGGGGGTATTTCAGCTGCATCAAGCACGCCAAGGCGTCCGCTGGTTCCTGCCCCGATATAAATAATTCGACCACCGGCGCGCAAAGCAAAAGCCGCTGCCTCTATTGCACGTGCAATTTCCGGCAGAACCTTTTGTACCGCCAGCGCGACCTTTTGATCCTCGCCATTCATCAATGCGGCAATTTCCAAGGCAGAGAAAGCGTCAAGCTGCTCGGACCCGGAATTAGTCTTTTCTGAATCAAGGTTTTGTAACGATAGTGCAAGTTGAATCAGGTTGGGTTTTACGGTATCGGTCATCTGAGAATTATATATTCCATACCTTCAAAAGATCAATAATTTGAAATTCCAAATGTCAGAATACATGGGAAAGTCAATACTATGGCGACAAGCCTGATAGCCGTTCTTAACGCTGGACAAGAAGGCATATCGAAAAATGAACAGGTTCACTCCATAGTCCCATCTGCCCGTATCCCATTGAATGTTAAGACAATTCGCTTGAATGGCAGCGTTCTGACACCTGGATTTGTTGCCCTTCAGGTCAATGGCGGTGGCGGTGTAAGCTGGGCTGGCAGTTAGACGGTGGCAGTTAGACGGTGGCAGTGACGCCGGTGCCGCCAGCTAAATTTTTAAAAGAATGGCCGCTGGATTGTGCACCTGAAACAACCCAAAAGCGGGACAAATCCAATGTGAACAGTGGATTTGAACCGGTCTCTAATCCGGGGCTATCAGTTTTATTCCGCGTTCAGCCAATGTCGTGCAGATCACCTCGTCTGGCCGCTCGGACGATACAAGATAATTAACCTCACCAAAGTCAGCCACATGCGCAACCCCGTGGCGATTAAATTTACTGGGGTCCGCCAATATGATGCTTTCGTTGCCCCGGGCAACCATCGATTTAGCAATTATGGCTTCATCTATGTTCTGATCCGAAAATCCGAATTTTGGGTCAACTCCACCAATTCCAATTACTGCAAAATCTGCGAAGAACTGGCCAATACCCTCAACAACCATTGGCCCCAGATTGGCTTTGATCTGATCGTCATAGCGGCCACCCAAAACGAACACCTCGCAGGTTGAATTCTCAGACAGCGTGGCGGCAATCAGGTGTGAATTCGTAAACACCGTCAGGTCCGACAATTCTTTCAGGTGCTCGGCAAAAATATTTGTTGTTGTGCCAAAATCGATAAAAAGCGTACTGCCTGCGGGAATAAGCCCCAACGCCAAATGCGCCAATTCGTGTTTTTGCGGAATGTCCTGCGTAAAGCGCGCCGCAAGCGATTGCTCATATTTATTCTGTGAACTGACTGCGCCGCCATGAACTTTCCGAACGACGCCATTTTTTTCAAGTTTCATCAGGTCGCGGCGAATTGTTTCCTGTGCAACCTGGTATTGTTCAGCCAATTCTACAACTGATACCCGGCCACGTATGTCAAGTAATGACCGGATAGACTGGAGCCGTTCAGAAGATTTCATAGAGTCGCCAAGCTTTCTCGCCCCTGCATAATGGCGCGTGTTTATTCAGTCATCTGCCCCCAAAACAGTTTCGACAAAATCGATGCCACTTCCGGTGGGGATCATGCGGGTGACGGTAATTATCTCCTGGCGTGTACCAAAATTCTCATAGGTACAAAACATGTTCTTGTCGCGGGGAATATTCACAGATGACAATGAGCCACACATGAACTGCCGATATTTACCACCCCCAATGACATCGCTGACCTGTAAAATATCCAGCTCATGGGTATGTCCGCAAAATGTGGCTTCAATGCCCTGCGCCAGTATGAAATCCGTAAGGCGTTTGGAATTGATCAATGGGTCTTCATCTGTAGACAGAACCGAATGATGCGCAAGCACCAGCGCACGGTCATAGGTCAGTTTGGCCATTTCCTCGGTAAGCGTGGCCAGTATCTGCCAATCCACATAGCCAGAATCGCTTTGGAACAGATTGCTATCCACACAGACAATCAGAATTTTTTCGCCATCGATATCAAACATTCTCAGGTAATTCACATCGGTGAAATAGTCATTCAACCGGGCCGAAGCCGGGCTGATGAATATCTTTTTCTTCTTGATGATGGCAGGGTCTTTTGGCTGAATAAATTCGCCGTCATAGATGTGTGTGCGAAACATTTCATGGCTGCGCTTGGAATACTTGTCGTGGTTGCCAAGGATCGAAACGACATTATCACAGCTTAACCCGGCCAAAAATGCCTGCGCCTCCTCAAATTCGACCTGCAGCGAATCTGAAGTCATATCACCGGTATTGAAAACAATATCAGCTTGGAAAGCATTCAGTCGATCAAGCACGATACTGTCGTCAGCTCCCCAATGGTAGGGGCCAAAGTGGATATCGGAAATATGCAGGATATTCATTGTGTATTTTCTTTGCGGTTTTAAACTAATCACGTTTGACTGTGGCACACCTGCCAATCAAATTAAAGCGCACCAAAACCGGTCAGCGTCAGCTTTTCGGCATAGTGGCATGCCACCATCCGATCTGGTCCGCTCTCAACCAGCGGCGGTTTTTCAGTGTTGCATTTTTTGCCATCCGAATAGCGGCAACGGGGGCTGAACAAACACCCTTGCCGTGTCGCACTTACAACACCCGTGGCCTCACCGGCCAACATGTTGTCCCCAAGCTCATGATCCGGATCATCCGACGGTATCGCCGACATCAGCGCTTCGGTATAGGGGTGCAACGGGCCTTTGAACAACTCTTTGGTCGGGGCGATCTCGATGATATTTCCAAGGTACATTACCGCGATCCGGTCGCAGATATAGGCCACCACAACCAGATCATGGCTGATGAACAGCAGCGTCAGATCCAGCTTTTCCTGCTGATCGATCAGCAGGTTCAGAACCTGCGCCTGAATGGAAACATCCAGTGCTGAAACGGGTTCGTCACAAACAATAAACTCCGGCCCCATCACCAATGCGCGGGCAATGGATATCCGCTGACGCTGACCGCCACTAAAGGCGTGCGGATAGCGCGACAGTTGGTCCGCCGTCAATCCACAGCTTTCCGCAACTTTTACCACCCGGGGGGTTGCCTCTTTCATGTTTTTGGACAGGCCGTTCACCAACAGGGACTCCGCGATTGTATCCAGCACTGTCATCCGTGAATTCAGCGATGAATTGGGATCCTGAAATACCATCTGCATCTGTTGCCAGCTTTTTCGCAAGGCATTGGCGTTCAGATCGGTGATAACTTTTGTACCGCTTTTGGCGTTCATCTGCACAGAACCGCCCGTGGATTCCTGAAGCCGCAGCACCGCGCGCCCGAACGTGGTTTTACCTGATCCGCTTTCGCCAACCAGGCCCAAAGCCTCGCCTTTGCGGATATCAAGCGTTACCCCGTCCACAGCAAAAACCGACGCACCGCGTTTGCCGAACATGCCCTTTTTAGGGCCCTTGAATTCAACGGTAAGATCTTTAACTTCGATCAGGTTGCTCATGCCGGCACCGCCTGTTTCTGCGCCACCGCGTGACAGGCGACAGTGTGGGTTTCGTGGATGTCGGTGACATCCGGGAATGTTTTGTTACAGACCCCGTCGATGAATTCATCACAGCGCGCCGCGAACGGGCACCCGGGTGGACGCTCAAACAGGTTTGGCACCGTGCCGGCAATAGGTTCCAGGCGGCGCGATCGGCCAATATCGGCCAGATGCGGGATCGCACGCAACAGGCCCTTGGTGTAGGGATGTTGTGGATTTCGCAAAATATCACGTACCGGACCCTGTTCAACGATCTTGCCCATATACATAATCCCCACATCGTCGGCGATTTGGGCGATAACGCCAATATTGTGCGAAATGAACAGGTTCGCCATGTTCAACTCACTTTGCAGCGTCTTCATCAGGTTCAGAATTTGCGCCTGAATGGTGACATCCAGCGCCGTTGTTGGCTCATCCGCGATCAGCAGTGCCGGGTTGCAGGCCAGCGCCCGTGCAATCATCGCCCGTTGCCGCATGCCACCGGAAAATTCAAACGGATACTGATCAATCGCCCGCTCCGGGTCGGTTATGCCAACCTTGCCCAGCATTTCCACAGCCCGCGCACGGATTTGTTTTTTGTTCAGGTCCATATGCAGACGGATGACTTCCTCGATCTGGTTGCCAATGGTGTGAACCGGGGAAAATGAACTCATCGGTTCCTGAAAAATCATCCCGATCTGTGCCGCCCGCAGGGCCTGTATCTCCTTGCCCTTGGGATCAAGTGACGCAATGTCCACCGGATCATTCCCCGGGTTTTGAAACCAGATCTTGCCCTGGGTGATCCTGACACCTTTGCCCAACAGACGCAGGATCGACAGGGACACAATGGTTTTGCCAGACCCGCTCTCGCCCACCAATGCAAATACTTTTCCTGGGCGGATGGTGAAATTAATGTCTTTCACAATCGGCAACGGCACTGCCCCGATATCCAGTGCAATTGTCAGGTTCTCGACTTTCAGCAGATAATCGGTCATCCCAACCCCCTATTTTGAAAACGGATCAGCGGCATCGCGCAACCCGTCACCGAAGAAATTAAAGGCAATCACAATCAACAGGATAAATACCCCGGGGATCAGCAGCCAGGGTGTATGTGCCAGTGCGGTGACATTTTGCGCCGAAAACAGCAGCACCCCCCAGCTGACCATCGGTTCCCGCATGCCCAGCCCCAGAAAACTAAGCGTGGTTTCCGCCAGCAGAATAACCGGGAAAGCAACCGTCAGATCGACGATCAGATAGCTCATGAACGCCGGCAGCATATGCTTGGAGACGAGGCGATAGTTGGAACAACCCGCCAGTCGCGCTGCCTGAATGAAATCCTCATTTCGCAGGGTCAGCAATTTACTGCGCACCCGTCGCGCCAGCGTGGTCCAGCCGATCGCCGCCAATATCAGCGTCACCACCACATAAACCTGCACCGCCGACCATTCCCGCGGCAAAGCCGCCGCCAGACCCATCCACAGCGGCAGACTGGGGATCGAGCGGATAAATTCAATCAACCGCATGATCACCGCGTCGGTCATACCGCCCTTCAGCCCGGCCAGACCGCCGAT
>VAPM010446374.1_pt1 | contig 10060 bp, 7 predicted proteins | sample 3395091 | NCBI WGS metagenome assembly VAPM01 (sample SAMN08290445, study PRJNA428436) | hydrothermal vent metagenome | isolation source: Deep-sea hydrothermal vent chimney 3 | place: Pacific Ocean: Juan De Fuca Ridge | reverse complement strand
GGTTGCGACTGACGTCTGCTCCAGTGACTACCTGTATCAGCATGATAAGATAACCCCTATGTTCGACCAGGAATATTTTTCCTGGAGATACCTGAAAAACCCGAAGGAGTACGACATTGTCGAATACCGGGAAAATTCAAGCAAGGCGGTCTTTGTCCTCAGAAAAATGAAATGGAAGAATATTCCTGAACTGGTATTACTTGACTGTCAGTTGAACAGCTATAATCAGGAATTTATCCGTAAGGCTTTTTCCTACCTGATGAGCATATATGCCGGTAAAGCTTTTTTTGTGCGGACATATTTTAATGAGAATTCCGACAGGGGAAGGGCGTTAAGGAAGATCTTTAAAATTACGGTAAAAAAGGGCTACGATGTCTTTGTCGTTAAACCGATCTCCGACAGGATTGATGAAAATATTATATATAATCTGAATAATTGGGATGTGATGCCGCATTGTGTTGACGATATATAGGAAGACTTGAAATACAGTGGGGCATGTACTCTCACAAGATCGGTGGCCGGGTGGACCAACAGGCGTTTGAAGCAGTGCCGCTGGTGGTGACCAACAGAATTGAGATATGTGAAAATACAGCGTTACTCAGGCGGTTTTTTCCGCAACCCAATAATAATTGCCGTAGGAGCCCGCCCTGCGGGCGAAAAACATCTCGCATGTTGTTTGGCCCAATCGCCCGCAGGGCGGGCTCCTACGGTGGTACCTCAATTTATCTCAAAGTCTTCGCTCTCTGTTTTTTATGGTAGGCATTCAGGAGTAAGGTTCTAAGCCCGTTGGTGGTTACCTTTAAACGACCTCCATTTACAGAAAACAACGGAATCTGTTGTCATGAAACGGTGTACCTGGAAATTTAAATTTTTTACCCTGCTGACGCTGGGAGTGGTAGGGGCGGCCTGTTATATCTGGGTGTATGCCATCGCCATCCGTAAAGATACCGATTTCCGCTATCGTGCCGCCGGTATGGCCGAACTCTATTTTCCCTCTGAAAGCCCGGCTATTACAGGATTTCGGTTTCCGGCCCGGGGTGATCTGGTGCTTGAAATCTCTCCGGCTCCTACTGCCGATTCAAGCTGGACCATCATGGCCGACGGCGGCAGGCCCTATACGACCACGGGCATGTACCCGAAGATATCCCTGCTGAAAAAAGAGCACAGCTACACTATCCGCCGGAACAGCCGGCAAGACCTTACATCCCCTGTTGTCTGGACAGTGCGAATAGACTACTTCCCGCGCGAACTCTACGAAAACTACAACGACTCGCTGGATGACAGCTATCGCATTATCTCCTCCACCATTCCCGTCGGCAACTACCAAAGACATCCCCTTGATGCCTTTGTCGACAATGCCTATCCGCGTGATGATGTTCGGGAAGCCAAGAGAATCCTTGCCGAGGAGGTCGGTATCACCAGTAGCGACACCACGAAAGAAAAAATAGAAAAAATCGGTCTGTTTGTCCTGTCCAGGCTCGATGATAAACGTGGTATTCCGGCCAAGGGGCTGAGTCAGGAAGCCATGGGCGAATATAAATGCGCTCTGGACGGAACCTCGAAGGTGTGGTGCGTACAGTTTTCAAGAATTTATGCCTTGTTTGCAAATGTTGCCGGAATCCCGACCCGGTTTGTTTCGCTGGGCGGCAGGGTCGACGGGGTAGCCCTCAGTGCCCACGGATTTACCGAGAGCTTTATTTCGGAGACAGGACAATGGGTGTATGTGGATCTGTTTTCAAGGATTCTCTTTGTCTCCAACAGACACGGCAGGCTGTTGAATACGCTTGACCTGTTCATGTTGCAGCTGGCAGGGGTTGATCAGGGCTTGTCGGCGATGGTGTTCAAGGACAAGGCGCTGAAGCGGATCCCGTATACGGAAGTTGCCGATGCCGTAGCGTACTATTTCAACCGGGACGCCACTTTTATTTTTTCGAGAAAGAAGTTTCAGTCATTGAGCCGATACAGAAGACTTGAGCTGGCGGCTAAAATTGTTCTTAATCCCGATCTCTCCTTTTCCCTGAACAATTCATCCGCCAAACATTTTCTTGCCGTCGGCCTGTTTTATGCGGCGCTGTTTTTTTCATTTATCTGGCTGCTGCTGTTTGTCCGAAAACAGAAACCGGAAGCTGGAGGACGGAAACCAGATTAAATTTCCGCCTGAGGTGATTAAAACTGCGGGCTCAAGCCGTAGGCAGCTTCGGTTTTCATCGTTTGTTGTGTCCGGCGCGCCGGGAATGATGGTTTATCTGAAAAAAGCCCGCGAAGATGGAACTTTTTAAGCTGTTTTTATTATGATTTCACCCATCTTGGGCAAGAATGAGAAAAGATTCAATCGGGATGTAGAAAATCAGCATGAGCAAAATAAAGCACACAGTATTGAACATCTGCGTCGGCGTATTGAAGTGTACAAAGCTCCATCGTCTGCTCTGCCCGTTTTTTGTCGGCAACGGCGTCATTCTTGTCCTGCACCGGGTACTTCCTGAAAAAACATATCCCCGAATAATCGCCAATTCCAGGATAGAGATAACACCGCGATTTCTGGAACAGCTCATCGAGTTCTTTCTCAAGAGGGGATATGAGGTTGTCTCTCTGGATGCGGTCTATGAACGACTCACAGGTGATCCGGGCCGTCCGTTCGTCTGTTTTACCTTTGATGACGGCTATGCCGATGCCGTTGAGGTTATCTACCCTGTTTTTAAGAAGTTTCAGCTGCCGTATGCGGTCTATGTTATCACCGATTTTCCTGACCGTAAGAGTATTCTCTGGTGGTACATGCTTGAAGATCTGGTCCTGAAACAGGATCCGGTGCGGTTTTCCTATGGCGGGAAAGACTATACCGTTCCGACAACTACTTCTGCAGATAAGGAAGCGGCCTATGATACGATCCGGGCGCTTTTGCTCTCCGTTCCTTCAGAGCAGGTGGGCGAGGTTGTTGACGCAGTCTTTTCTCCGTACAGCGTAAATTCCCGGGATTATGAGGATCAGCAGATGAGCTGGGATCAGATTATAGAGCTTGCAAACGATCCGTTAGTCACCATCGGTGCCCATACCGTGCATCATTATAATCTAAAACAGCTGACTGATGAGCAGGTGCGCTGGGAAATCGCGACCTCAAAGAAACGGCTGGAAGAGAAAATCGGCCGACCGGTGCTTCATTTTTCCTATCCCTTCGGTTCACCGGTTGAGGCCGGTGAACGGGAGTTTTCCCTGGCCGCGGAATGTGGTTTCCATACTATGACAACGGTGCGTGAAGGAACGCTTTCCGGTGTTGACCGGGATCATATGGATCGCCTGCCCCGGGTTGAAATAACCGGCAGGCATCAGGATCTGACCCTGGTCGATCTGCGGCGCTGCGGGCTTGTTGCGCTGCTGCGTAAGGGCATGGCCCGTGTCTGACGAGAGGAGAATGGAGCAGGGAACAGGTCTGCATGATCAGCAACGGGCGGCCTATATCGACATTGCCAAAGGATTGCTGATCATCCTGGTTGTCGTCGGCCATGTCTGGCAGGCGGTGTACCACAACGGCCTTTTGCAGAATGAACGGCTGTATCACTTCATCGATGACTGGATTTACTCTTTCCATATGCCGGCCTTTTTTCTTATCAGTGGGCTTTTTGCCATGCACTCGGCCCAGCGCCCGGTCGGAGACTTCATTGTACGAAAACTCCGGACCATCGCCTACCCCTACCTGGTCTGGTCTGTGCTCCAGTCCTCTTTGCAGCTGCTGATGAAGGGGAGCACCACCAATACCCTGACCATAACCGATATCCTGAGGATACCAATTTATCCGCAGATGCAGTTCTGGTTCCTCTATGCCCTCTTTTATATCTTTCTTTTTTTTATCCTCTTAAAGCAGCTGACCTCCTCCCGTACGGTTTTCCTGGGCGTGGGAGTACTCCTGTTTGTTCTGTTCCAGCTGGGTTCCGGGGCGGGGCCGGTGGCCTTTATGTATCTGTCCCGCTATTTTATCTTTTTTGCCTTTGGTATTTTCGGCTCGGAGTTTTTTTTACTGCGCAGGAGCGAAAAACTGCCCGGGCCTGTCCAGCTGTTCTTTTCCGCTCTGCTGCTGCTTGGGGTTTCCCTTGTAATGCCCTATCCGCCGGATGTTTCCCACACCCTGGTTCGTGCATGGGAAGGACCGCTTGTCGCTCTGCCCGGTATTTTTTTCATCTTCTCCCTTGCCCTGCTGCTGTTTTCAACATCAAAAGCAGTGGGCGATCTGCTTGTGTTCCTCGGTAACCGATCCCTTGAGATTTTTGTTGCCCATACCATTTTTGCGGCAGGGTTTCGTATTGTCCTTCACAGGATGGCCGGGGTTGATTCGGTCACCGTCCATGTTCTTGGCGGTACGATCATCGGCCTGGGGGGGCCATTGGTTTTAGTCTCTCTGGCACAACGGTTCGGTTTTCGATACCTGTTCATCTGGCCTTCCGGGATTAAAACAAAAAAAGAGGATCACGGGGTGTCAAACAACCCCATGGCCGGACCTTGCAATTTATAGGGTTAAATTTTTATATAACTCTTTTGTTATCGGAGGCATTTTTGCTATAATGATAAGCGGTACAAGCTTTTTCAGCCAAGTCTCCGAGTCTGTGTATACCCGGAATCGGTAATTATCAACGGGTAAAGGACGTACCACAATTCGGGTTTTATTGTCGGGCATCAGGCTTACCGGTTGTCCGTGTTGTAGGATGTGAAGACCAACCTACCTGTTCTGCCATGAAGGGAGAGCCTGGAGTTTATGATTATGAAAATAATGATCGCTTATCCCGAACTGAAGGGGAAGGGCAGTCCCATGCTGACCCAGAACCGTCAGTTCCAATGGATGAGTATCGGTTCCTATATCTATCCCCTTGTCCCTGCATCTGCGGCTACACTGCTCAACAATGGAGGGCATGATGTTCTGTGGTATGACGGCATTGCCGAGCATCTCTCCTATGATCATTTTCTGAGTACTGTTGAGACCGAGCGACCGGATCTTCTGGTCATGGAGAGCAAAACTCCGGTCATCAAACTGCACTGGTCCATTGTCCGGGATGTGAAAAAGATTTCCCCGGATATTAAAACCGTCCTCATGGGCGACCATGTGACGGCCATGCCGGAGGAATCTCTCCAGGCATCTCCGGTTGACTTTATCCTGACCGGCGGGGATTACGACTTTTCCCTTAAAGGATTGGTCGATGCCCTGTCCGGGCAGGGCAATATGCCTTCGGGCGTGTATTTCCGGGAAGGGGAGGCCATCAAGAACAGCGGGCCGTTTTCCCTGCAGGGAAATGATCTGAACACCCTGCCCTTTATTGATCGTGATCTGACCAAGGCGCACCTCTACTATGAAAAGTGGAAGAAACGGGAACCGTTTCGATATACCATGGCCGGTCGGGACTGTCAGTGGGGCAAGTGTACGTTCTGTTCCTGGACGACGATTTATCCCAATTTCAGAACCCGGACGGTGGAGAGCCTGCTGGACGAGATTGAAATGCTTGTCAGCCGATACGGGGTCAAAGAGATCTTTGATGACAGCGGTAATTTTCCGGCCGGCGGCTGGCTGGAAAAATTCTGCCACGGCATGATTGAGCGCGGTTTGAACAAAGAAATCCTTTTTTCCTGCAACATGCGTTTTGACTATCTTGTCAAACGTCCGGAACTCCTGGATCTCATGAAAAAGGCCGGGTTCCGGAAAATGAAATCCGGTCTGGAATCGGCCAATCAGGCTACTCTGGATCGGATCAGGAAAAATATCAAGGTCGATGATATTGTCGAGGGCTGCCGTCTTGCCACCGAAGCGGGAATAGATATCCAGCTCACCGTCATGGTCGGTTACCCCTGGGAAACCAGGGCGGATGCCGAGCGTACCCTTGAACTTGCCAGATCGCTCATGGCCAGGGGGCATGCTGAAATGCTGCAGGCCACGGTCATGGTGCCCTATCCCGGAACCCCGCTCTTTAAGGAGGCCATTGAGAAAGGGTGGATCTGCTTTGAAGATCCCACGGCCTGGGAGCGCTATGATATGACGGAACCGGTGTTCACCATGCCTGATATGGAGGGGGAAGAGGTTATGAAGATGTGCAGTGATATCTACAAATCCTTCATGACCCCTAAGTTTATCCTCCGGCAACTGCTGAAGATCAGAAAGCTGGAAGATCTCAACTATGTTGTTCGGGGAGGGAAAGCGGTGTTCGGGCATATTCTTGATTTTGCTAAGATACGCTCTTAAAACAGACCGGTTGTTTTTGCGGATTCACTGTGCTGTATTTTAATGGAATTCAGGTTGCCAGAGGGATAGCTGCAATTCTGATTGTCCTGTATCACGCATCTGTATGGTCCGGTGAATATTATGCAAAGGTCTATAACGGATTTTTTAATTTTGGCTACATCGGAGTTGATTTCTTTTTTGTTTTAAGCGGATTTCTCATATTTTATCTGCATAAGGGGGACGACAGGGGCGGGGCGGCGTGGAAAAAATATTGTATGAAAAGGATCATTCGGATCTATCCGCCTTTTCTTCCTGTTTCCATCCTGCTGCTCCTGGTCTACTTGAACTTTCCGGACCTCCCCAAAGGCGATAAAACAATCGGTATCATTCCAAGCCTGTTGCTCATCCCGTCCGGGAATGCGCCCGCCCTGGTCATATCCTGGACGCTGATGCATGAAATGTTGTTTTACACTTTTTTTTCTTTATATTTTTTTTGCAGACGATGTTTTTTTATTTTCGCTGCACTCTGGATTGGACTGATATGTACCCGTATCAATACCGTTGAAAACAACGCTCTGTTTTCCTTCCTTCTCAATGTGCATAATCTGGAATTTTTCTTTGGTGTTGCAGTCGCCCTTGCCGCTGATAAGTACAACAAATCGTATAAAATATTCTTTACCATCGGTATTCTTTTAGTTGTGTTTTTTGTCATGGGCTCGTATCTCAATATTCAATGCCCTCCTGCTGTGCAGGGTGATTTTGTATTTTTATACCTTGGTGTTGCCTTTTCATGCATTGTCTACGGCCTTTATGGGCTGGATGCCAGCGTAACCGTTCGATACCCGTCTTTTTTACTGTTTTTAGGGGTTGCCTCCTATTCTATTTATCTGGTTCATTTCCCTTTGCTCTCGGTGTTAAACAGGGGGGCAGCTCTTCTCTATCCGCAGATCGTGCCGTATCAACAGCTGCTTTTTTGGGGCATCGTTGCACTCTGTACCGCTGCAGGTCTGCTGTATCATCTCCTGTGGGAAAAAAGGGTAACAGGGTATTTAAAACATAGGTTGATTGTGTCTTCCTGATTGTTTCACTCATCTTTTGGATTGAGGAACAATGTTATTAACTTAGGGCTCGCTCATAAATAACTTAGATATGACTGAAATTCATTCCTCTGCCTCATCCAATGCGTCGCAGGCGAGCAACACTTATGACCGAACAACGGTGCCGCTGCTCGGGGTCGAAATCGACGCCCTTGATACCAGGGGCCTCTGCCGGAGAATTGTCGACTTTGCCGGCTGCGATTCAACCCACAGCGTTATGTATGTCAACGCAGACTGCATGCTGATAACATTGAAAAATGAAGCATACCGACAGGTGCTCAACAATGCCGACCTGGTCTATGCCGACGGGGTTGGGGTTGTGTATGGCGCAAAACTGTGGGGCCATACGCTGCCGGGTCGATCAACCGCAGCTGATTTTATGTCGGATTTCTGTCGAGCCTTTGCCGAAAGCGGTCTGCGGGTCTTTTTTCTCGGCGCCAAACCGGGTGTGGCCCGTGCTGCAGCGGATCGATTGATGGCAGATATTCCAGGCCTGCTGATCGTCGGTACCCATCACGGCTACTTTACCGCAGGCGAAACTGCACAGGTCATTGCCGAGGTGAATGGAGCCCGGCCTGATATCGTGGTCATCGGCTTTGGTGCACCGGCGCAGGAACTCTGGATGCGGGATTATGGCGGACAGCTGAACGCATCGGTTCTCTGGGGGGTCGGCGGCCTGTTTGATTTTCTTTCCGGCCGGACACCACGGGGCCCCCAATGGCTTCTGGACCATGGATTCGAGTGGTTGTGCCGCTTGACGGCGGAGCCCAAAAGGCTCTGGCGCAGGTATCTGCTGGGTAATACGAAATTTGTGCTGACTCTGCTCTGGCACCGGTACGTACTGCGCGAGTGAAAAAAGTAATATGGAGTCTTTGATGCAAAAAAACATATTGGGAATTTCTGCATTCTACCATGACAGTGCGGCGGCATTGGTTGTCGACGGCGTGCTTGTTGCAGCGTCCCAGGAGGAACGGTTTACCCGGAAAAAACATGACCCTGCTTTTCCGGCCGGTGCGATTCGTTTTTGTCTGGAATCCCAACAACTCAAACTCTCGGATATTGATTACATTGTCTTTTATGAAAAGCCGATGATCAAGTTTGAGCGGCTGCTGGAGACCTATCTGTCCTACGCCCCGCAGGGACTGCCGTCTTTTTTAAAGGCAATGCCGGTCTGGCTCAAAGAAAAGCTGCTGCTGAAAAGTACGTTGAAGAAGGAACTTGCCGCCTTAGAAGGCATTAAAATCAAAGAGCTGCCGCCCTTGATGTTCACCGGGCACCACCAGTCCCATGCCGCTTCAGCCTTTTTCCCTTCTCCCTATGCCGAAGCCGCGGTGTTGTGTGTCGATGGAGTAGGGGAGTGGGCTTCAACCAGCGTCTGGATGGGGAAGGGCAACACCCTGGATCCCCTGCTGGAAATTAATTTTCCCCATTCTCTTGGCCTGCTCTATTCCGCATTCACCTATTACACCGGTTTCAGAGTGAATTCAGGTGAATACAAACTCATGGGTCTGGCTCCCTATGGTGAGCCCGTGTACGCCGACCTGATCCGTGAGCATTTGATCGATGTCAAAGAGGACGGCAGTTACCGCCTGAATATGGAATATTTCAATTACGCCACCGGTCTGACTATGACCAGTAAAAAATTCCATACACTCTTCGGCGGTCCGCCGAGAAAGCCGGAGTCGGAACTGACCAAAAAGGAAATGGATATTGCCCGTTCCATTCAAGTGGTCACCGAAGAAATTGTGCTCAAGATCGCCCGGTTTGTCAAAGAAAAGACCGGGGCGGACTATCTCTGTCTTGCAGGCGGAGTGGCCCTGAACTGCGTTGCCAACGGCAAGCTGCTGCGGGAGAATCTTTTTAAGGATATATGGATTCAGCCGGCGGCCGGTGATGCCGGTGGTGCCGCCGGAGCCGCCTATTCGATATGGTATGAGTATCTGGGCCGGCCACGGAACGCGGACGGAGAACATGATGATACCGGCGGTTCCTACCTGGGGCCTGCTTTTGACCGGCAGGAGATAACAACATATCTTGACGGCATCAATGCACCGTACAGGGAACTCTCGGATGATGCAATGATATCGGAAGTCGCCGCCATTCTGGCCGGAGAACATGTTATCGGCTGGTTCCAGGGTAAAATGGAATTCGGGCCCAGGGCGCTGGGTGCTCGATCCATTATCGGGGATGCCCGCAGTACAAAGATGCAGTCGATTATGAATTTAAAGATAAAATACCGGGAATCCTTCAGGCCGTTTGCCCCGATAGTCCGGTCCGAGGAGGTTTCCAACTGGTTTGACATCGATCGGAAGAGTCCTTATATGCTGTTAGTAGCGGACGTGAAAAAAGACAAGCAGATTGAAATGTCGGAAGACCAGCAGCAGCTCTTCGGTATTGAAAAACTCAATATACCGCGGTCGCAGATCCCGGCGGTGACCCATGTTGATTATTCCGCCAGGATCCAGACCGTCCATAAGGAGACCAACCCGAAACTCTGGAAGCTGTTTGTTGCTTTTCAGGAGCTCACCGGTTGTCCGGTATTGATAAACACCTCTTTCAATGTCCGGGGCGAACCCATCGTCTGTACGCCTGAGGACGCCTATCGCTGTTTCATGCGTACCGAGATGGATTACCTGATCATGGAAAACTGTATCCTGACCAAGGAAGACCAGCCTGCAAAGGAAAAGGACGAGTCCTGGAAAGAAGAATTTGAACTGGATTAGTGCCTTGCTCATCAGTTTCTGCCATAAAAGACAGATAGCGAAGAGTT
>VAPM010079181.1_pt1 | contig 10074 bp, 12 predicted proteins | sample 3395091 | NCBI WGS metagenome assembly VAPM01 (sample SAMN08290445, study PRJNA428436) | hydrothermal vent metagenome | isolation source: Deep-sea hydrothermal vent chimney 3 | place: Pacific Ocean: Juan De Fuca Ridge | reverse complement strand
GGCGCGTGGTAAAGACGGTGATTTTCAAATTGTCATCCTGAGGAGCTTGCGACGAAGGATCTCGAGATTCTTCGCTCCGCTCAGAATGACAGATGGTAAAGTCCACTTCCGCACCTTCAGATTTGCCGATCCAGTTCTTTTGGTTGGCTTTCGTGCTTTCTGGCCAGTCGATCGCGTCCAGTCCTGAGATCAGACCTTTGGTTTTGTCATTATCTTCGATGAAGTCTGTAATACGAAAAAACCACTGATTCATCTGCTTTTGCTGGACTTCGTGTTGGCAGCGGTCACATTTGCCGTCGACCACCTGCTCATTCGCCAGTACAGTCTTACAGTCGTCGCACCAGTTGACCGCGGCTTCTTTGCGATAGGCGAGTCCTTGCTTGTAGAGGTGGAGGAACCACCACTGTGTCCAGCGGTAGTAGTCGGCGTCGCAGGTGGTGATCTCGCGCGTCCAGTCGTAGCTAAAGCCGAGACTTTTAATCTGACGGGTGAAGTTGGCGATGTTTGCGTGGGTGGACTGGTCGGGGTGGACGCCTGTCTGGATCGCGTAGTTCTCCGCGGGCAGACCGAAGGAATCCCAGCCCATGGGGTGGAGGACCTGCTTGCCGTCCATGCGCGCCTTGCGACTGACGATGTCGGTCGCGGTGTAGCCCTCGGGGTGTCCGACGTGGAGACCTGCACCACTGGGATAAGGAAACATATCCAGCACGTAGTATTTTTCTTTTTTGGAATCCTCCTTTGCTTCAAAGAGTTTTTCCTCAGCCCAGTGTTTTTGCCACTTGGGTTCGATCTTTTGGTGCTCGTACTTCATAAAAGCGCTAGAATAATGATGTTAATCTACCACAGCTTGCCAGAAATCAGAACCCTCGGTATCGTCCTCAAGCACTCCAACTATGCGGAGGCCGATCGGATTCTCCGTGTTTTCACTGCGGATTTTGGTTTGATCTCGGCTATTGCTCGGGGCGTGCGCCAGCTAAAGAGCCGTAAAGCAGCTTCGCTTGAGTCTTTTCGTGTCTCGGAGCTGCGACTCTACCGCCGTACGGGTGAGCTTTTTCTCATTACGGGTTCGAGTCTGCGACAGGATTTCGAAGTAGCTGAACTACCAAGGCTCGCAGCGGCGTACTCCATGGCGGAGTGGCTGCTCACGCTACTACCAGCAGAGAAGCCTGTACCAGAGGTATACGCGCTGCTGACCGAGACGCTGAAGGACCTTGCCAGTAGCCCCAAGTACACTTTGATCCAGCTCGCCTTTCAGACACAGTTGCTCGACCTGCTCGGCTATCTGCCTGAGTATACTGCCGATACTCCCGAGGAGAAGCTCCTGCGCTTCCTGCGTGCTGCCGAGCTATCGACGATCCTGCGGCTCGCGGAGGACGCAGGAGTATTCGCCAGAGCTGCGGTGCTACTCGAAAAAATCTATAGCAGTCTCCACGAAAAGTCGAGTAAAGTGGCGCAGGCTACGCGGGAGTGGTAGTAGCAACCCCGATCTTGTATCGCGCTAGTATTTTTTGGGCAATTTGTCTAAGCTCTTGAAATTCAGCTTCGACGCTACTCTCGTCCAGAGATCTACATAATGCTATTGAACCCAAGTATTCTCCTATCATCCTCATAATTTTACCGACTTGGTCTTTTTTCTCAGGGTTGGCATACTCTACGGCACTTTTATATTTCCTAAGTATTGCTTGAAGATTTTCCTTGGTGAGTTCTTTAGTTGACAATAAGATCGCCAAAAGACCTCGAAATTCACCAGCGATAAATATTTCTTCCGTTTTTGCGGGATATTCTACATTGCGCTCCATGATTCTTTTGAAATCTTAGACAATTTTGGGCTAGAAAGAAAGTAGCGCCAAATGCTATAATCGCACTTGTCAAATATTTAATATTAAGCTGAATTTTATGATCTACACCCACGCTCTCGATCCTGTCGCGCTGGATCTCGGATTTATCCAGATCTACTGGTATGGTGTCATGTATGCCCTCGGCTTCCTCGCGGGTTATGCCTTCCTCACTTATGCCGCGCGAACCAAGCGCACTGATCTGACAGTCGCACAGATCGATCTACTAGTTTTCGCTGTGGCGACTGGTGTGATCGTCGGTGGTCGGCTGGGGTACTTCCTCTTTTACCAGTTCGATACACTTTTCACCGATCCACTCAAATTACTGACTATTTGGAAAGGTGGTATGAGCTTTCACGGGGGACTACTCGGTGTGATCGTGGCACTTTATTTTACGGCTCGACATTTCCAAAAGTCATTCTTGCATTTGTCTGATTTGATTTTGATTCCGACTGCTTTTGGGTTGTTTCTTGGACGGATCGGCAACTGGATCAACGGTGAGCTCTGGGGTCGTCCGACAGGTGCTGACTGGGGTGTGATCTTTCCACGTTCAGGCGATACTGTACTGCGTCATCCGAGTCAGCTCTACGAGTCTGCCAAAAATCTTTCAATCTTTGGTATTTTGTTGGCGCTTTGGTATCACGTAAACCAAAAGCACGGTGTGATTACTTTTACTTTCCTCACGCTCTACGGTGCTGGTCGTATCCTCGTGGAAGGTCTGTGGCGACAGCCACTCGATGGTTATATCCTCGGGTTGACGACGGGTCAGTTTTGGAGTGTACCGGTGTTGTTATTGGGGCTGGGTGGTCTGGCGTGGTTGGGCATGAGTCGATCAGTGACAGTAGACTAGTGTCCAAGATGCTCTCTGTCTACTACCTTATGCGTTCTACGCGATTTACTCCTTCGACTCGCTCTAGCTTGTCTAGTAGTTGATCTAGCTGCCTCAGCTCGGTGACTTCGACAGTTAGCTCGTGGAGGATTTCGTGTTTATCGCTTGTGCGTAGGTTGATATCGGCGATGTTGATCTCTTGTTTGGCGATTGCTGCTGTGATGTCGCGTAAAAACCCAATACGGTTGTGACCACCGACGATTATTTTTACTAGTCGATTTGTGGCTGTTGTGTCTCCCCAAGCTGCTGGTAGGCGGCGTTTGGGGTTGGCGCGTGCGAGATTTTTACAATCGGTCTTGTGTATGATTGCACCTTTGCGGGCGATGACTAGCGCTGCGATTGAGTCGCCAGTTTTTGGTTTACAGCATTTCGCTAGTTGGTAGGGTAGTCCTGGTTCTTCGGCGATCGTGACATCGCCAGTTTTTGGTTCGCGGATCAGTGTGGCTGCTGGTTTTTGGCGAGGAGAGGTAGGTGTAGCGATCTCCTCTAGTGCGAAAAGATCGCGGACAACGGTGGCGACGGCGATACTCCCATTGCCGATGCGTTCGATGAGCTGCTCGCGTTCACGTTTGCCGAGGTCGCCTTTTTTGTAATGACGCAAAACGCCGTAGTCTGTCGTGAGTTTGGGTTTGCCGAGGCGAGTGAGCTGTTTGTTTAGGAGTTCTTTGCCTGCGGCGATGTTTTCCTCGTGATCTAGTGCGTTGAAGTAGGCCTTGATTTTGGTTTTGGCACTGTCGGTTTTTACGAAGCTCAACCAAAAGCGATTGGGAGTGTTTTCACGTTTGGTGAGGATCTCGACGACTTCGCCGTTTTGGAGTGTGGAGTCTAGTGGAGCGATCTTGCCATTGACCTTGGCGCCGACTGCGGTGTGTCCGACTTCGGTGTGTACTGTATAAGCAAAATCCATCGGTGTCGCACCAGCTGGTAGATCGAGCACGCGTCCACCTGGCGTCAGGACAAAGATACGGTCTGACAGCACATCGGTCGAGAGCTGCTCCATGAAGCCATCACTATCTTTGAGTTGGCTGCCGAGCTCGACTAGGTTTTTGACCCATTGGAGTTTTTGTTGGTCGACTTTGACGGCTTGTTTTTTTTCTGCGTATTGCCAGTGGGCGGCAGCGCCTAGCTCTGCCTCGGCGTGCATGGCGTGTGTCCGGATCTGGATCTCGGTGGGCTGATTGCCGACTTTGTCCAGACCGATCACTGTCGTATGGAGGCTCTGATAGCCGTTGATCTTTGGTACGGCGATGTAGTCCTTGAAGCGTTTATTGAGTGGTGTAAAGCGATTGTGGATCTCGCCTAGAGTCGTGTAGCACTCGGCATTTGTCTCGGTCAGTACGCGTAGTGCAAAGAGATCGTAGATCTCGTCGACACTGCCAAAGCCTTTCTTTTGCATTTTTTTCCAAATGGAGTAGTAGTGCTTTGTGCGTCCGACGACTTCGGCTTGGATCTTGGCTGTGGTGAGTATTGCTTGGAGCTCGGTGACTGCCCCACGGACGAATTGCCCACGGGATTTTTCGCTACCGGCTAGCTCGCTGCGGACACGAGCATAATCCTCAGGGTAGAGATAGAGAAAGGCGAGGTCTTCGAGCTTGGTCTTGAATTCGTAAATACCGAGTCGAGCGGCGATGGGTGCGTAGACTTCGAGGGTTTCTTTGGCGATGCGTTTTTGTTTGTCTGGTCGTACTGCGTCGAGTGTCTCCATATTGTGGAGACGATCGGCGAGCTTTATAAAGATCACACGTAAGTCTGTCGCCATACTGACAAACATTTTACGGAGGTTCTCGACCTGGCGATCTTGTCCTTGAAATCTCACTTTGCCGAGCTTTTCCATGCCAGCTGCGAGTTTTGCGACTTGCTTGCCAAATTTCTTTTCGATTTCTACTACGTCGGACTCGGTATCTTCTATGACATCGTGGAGCAGGCAGGCGATGATGGTGTCTTCATCGGGCTGGAGGGTGAGTAGGTGCTCTGTGGCAGCGACAGGATGTGTGATGTATGGTTTACCGCTGAAGCGTAGCTGACCTGCGTGTGCTGCCTTGGCGAACTGATATGCTGCCTCGATGCGAGCGAGATCGGCAGTAGGCAAGTACTGCTGGGTTCGATCGAGGATAGATTGAATCTCAGAAGGCATGAAAGACCTTTATTTTAGCACGTTGAGATAGTGATTACGAATAATTTGACAGCACGACATAATCACGATAGAGTCAAAACTTAAATAATTTTCACAATGTCTGATTTAGAGCTCTCCTATAACTCACCAAATCATCCTGCCAATGCTCCAGAGCAGTTGCGTAAAATGCGTTTGCCAGCTCTAAACGTTTTGCGTACACGAGGACTTATTTTGGACGCAATAGAAGATAAGATCACCAGTAGCCAAGGTATCTCAGTGCTTTCTGCGACAGGTGATCTGCTTGGATACTTTGCCTATAGGGTAAGGCAAAATGATATGCTGATCGCCACCGAAGAGAATAGTTTGCAAGATCTTGGTGATTTGCGTGAGCAGCTAGGTCCACTTGGTGATTATATTGTCAATGTCATCATACTGCGTCGGAGTGTTCGCTGCGATGACCTTGAGCCGTTTTTTCGTGCCTGTGCTGGTCGTAAGGCAGACCTGATGTTTGTGTTTGCCATGACAGTGGACGATGATTTTACGAAAGAATGTCGAGAAAAAAGACAGCGTTAAAATACTTAATAATCAATCTCTAAATAAAATGAGTCAAGAAGTAGTAGGTCGAGAGTTTTGCGCTCAAGCAGACAAGACAGAATCACAAGAGAATTTGACAGTGGTATTTAGGCAGCTAGCTGATCTCAGTATTTCTGCTACAGATAAACTAAAAATTATAGAGACTGCTATTAAAAATTTTTCAGATGATAGGCAGCTTTTAGATATGTATAGTTTCTATCTGACAATGGTGATTTTAGAATTACCAAATTCATTGGAAAATAGTCCAGATAGAGAAGTGCTCAGAAATAAAATGTCCTTTTTGATGGATAAAAATCTAAAAGAAGAAAGTCGGGTGTTGGCTGCTGCTGCTATCTAGGTTTGAAACAATCGCTGAAACTGTAGATGGAGTTTTGCATTGGTGGCTAGTGCCGAGGCGGTGTTTGGCGGTGCTTTGGGTGGAGTAGTATCGCTGATTTTGCCACCAGCTTCGCTCACGATCAGCTGTCCGGCAGCGATATCCCAGACCTTGGTACTATGGCTAAAGTCGAGGTAGCCATCGGCAGCACCTTTGGCGACGAGGCAGAGGTCGTGGGCTGCGGCGGCGAAGGCACGAACGCGTCGGACTTTACCTAGGGTGTGATCAAAGCTCCGTAAGTCTCTGGTGAAACTCCGCTGTGAGGAGTGTCGGCGGGGGATCTCGCAAACGACGAGTGACTCAGCAATCTTGGCTGTTTTACTGACTTGGATTTTTTTACCATTGGAATGTGCGCCACCACCGAGTCGTGCGCTGAAGAGCTCGCCTGTCACGGGTGCATACACTACACCGACTTGGGGTTTGCCATCGTGCATCAGTGCGATCGATACACACCAAAAAGGAATTTTAAAATGGTAATTCTTCGTGCCGTCGAGGGGATCGACGATCCAGCACCAGCCATTTCGCCAGTCGATCGGTCTGTTTGACTCCTCGGCTAGTACGGGTATCTCCGGCGAAAATTGCTTCAGCTCGCGGAGAATCAGTCGCTCACTCGCCAGATCGGCGTCGAGGGCAAAGTCGTTTGTGCCCTTTTTCACGACGATTTTAGATTTACCAAACTTCCGTAGCAGCAAAGCACCTGCCTGTTTGGCAAGTTGCCCTGCGAATTTTTGAGTTTTGATTAGTTGCACTCAGTAATTTTAGCGTACTTTAGATCGCCAAGCGGACAAATTGCTCAATCTCGGCATCGGTTTCTTTGAGTACTTGTTCGACAGTCTTGCTAGGGTCTTTGACGAAGGTTTGCTTGACTAGACTTTGCTCATCGCGAAATTTCCTTAGTTTACCTTCCATGATTTTGTCCAGCATATCGGCGGGTTTGCCTTCTTTGAGTAGCATTTCTTTTTGGATTGCTTGTTCTTTTTCTACATCTGCTGCTGGTACGTCCTCGGGTCGCAGGTAGCTCGGGTTCATCGCAGCTACTTGCATTGCGATATCGCGAGCAATCTCGGCACTACCACTCTTTAGAGCTACGAGTACACCGATCTTGCCATTGCCATGGATATAGCTGCCGATTGTACCGGCGCTCTCCTCGACTTTGATCTCACCGAGCTGGACGTTCTCTCCGACTTTTTGGAGAGTCGCTTGGATTAGTGGTTCGGCTGTTGTCTTGGCAGCATCTGTGCCCTGCGTCAGGGCTAGCTCGACCAAATCGGTTGCTAGCTGCTGGAAGTCATCGCCACGAGCGACGAAGTCGGTCTCACAGAAGATTTGAACAAGGGCTGCTTTTTTGCCATCATCGCTGATCTTGGCGATGATGATACCCTCGCCAGTAGTGCGATCGGCTTTTTTGGCAGCATCTTTTTCGCCGCTCTTGCGGAGGATTTCGCGGGCTTTTTCTAGATCGCCAGCAGCTTCTTCGAGGGCAGATTTACACTTGAGCATACTGATACCAGTAGCATCGCGGAGTTCTTTGACTTGGGCAGCGGTGATAGCAGACATAATAAAAAATTTAAAAGGGGTAAAAAATTGGAGTGATTGAAGGTTTTAGGCTTGTGGTGGTGTCGGCGGCTTGGGCTTGTCGAGCCTTAGCTTGAGTGAGACATCGTAGACGCCAGGGATCTGAAACCACTGACCCTGATAAGCCAGATAAAAACCAGCCACAATCGTGATAATGCGTAGTGGCACGATGATCCAAGCGAGTGTCGTCGAGAGTGCGGCGAGGATCCAGAGGAAAATAAAGATCACAGCGACGATGAGACCTTGGCGGCCGTGGTGTTGGCAGTATTCGCTATCACGGCGAGCGAGGAGCGGTACGAGTGCGAGGATATCGATGTAGCCGATTGCCCCGAAGAGTTTTTCTTCACCAGAAAGCGGCGTGCCATCGGCATGTACGCCAGTCGCGGGTAACCGTACAGCAGCGGGTGCGGCTGGTGGGGTCTGTGGCGCGTTGGCAGTAGCCTCTTCTGTGAGTGGTGCTTCTGGTTTGTCGCCTGGCTTCTCTGGTGCGCCTTGGATCACTGCTGCTGGCTCTACCGTCGCTGGTGCGGGTGCAGGTGTAGGCTCGGTAGGGGTTGCTGGTGTGATGGGTTCGACAGGATTCGGTGCTATCACTGGCTCTACCGTCGCTGGTGCGGGTGCAGGTGTAGGCTCGGTAGGGGTCGTGATTGGCTCTGGCTGGTCAAATACTGGCTGTGTCGGATCGGCTGCTGGTGCAGGCTCAGGCTCGGGAGTAGTAGGCTCTGCCACTGGCTCTACTGCTGGCTGCTCTGGGGTTTTTTCTACTGGTTGGTCAAAGACAGATCGCTCGTCCGTAGGCGTGATCGGCTGCTCTGGGGTGACAGCTTGTACAGGCTCGGAAGTACCTGTCGGCTCAGCAGCTGGCTGTGGCTGTACAGTAGCTGGCTCTACTACAGGTGGTGGAGCATCTGTTGGCTGCCGATCGGGCTCAGTCGGCGGTGGGGTGGGTGGGTTGGTAGGGTCGTTCATTAGATTTTTGGTTAGTCTTTCTTAGTAGGTTTTTCTTCCGTCTTGACCGGTTTTTCTTTGGCGGCTGGAGCAGGTGCTTTTTGACCGCGGTCGATCGCATCGTGGAATGCGCCGAGTATATAGTTGATCGCCTTCATAGCATCATCATTGCCAGGGATTGGGTAGTTGAGTGTGTCTGGATCGCAGTTGCTATCGGCTACGCCGACAGTCTTGAGTTTGGCGAGATTGGCCTCGTGAATTGCGAGCTTGTCACGAACAGCGTCGAGTACGACGACTATGTCGGGACATCGCTCTAGCTGCTCGATACCAGCGAACCACTCGGCGAGGCGTTCGATCTCTTTGAGCTTCTTGACGCGCTCTTTCTTTGGATACTTGGCAAAGTTGGTCTCGTCGCGTTCAGCTTTTAGATCACGGAAGTATTTGAGACGTTGCTTGGTGGTATTCCAGTTTGTCAATAGTCCGCCATACCACTTCGTGATGTAGGGTAGTCCGAGGCTGATGGCTAGGTCGGGTAGGCTTTCGAGAGTTTGCTGCTTCGTAGAGACGAGCAAGATCACCTTACGCTCAGCAGCAGATTTTTCGAGGAAGTCTGTCGCTTGGGTGAGTTTCTCCGCTGTCTGAGTCAGGTCAAAGATGTGGATACCGTTGCGACTACCAAAGATATATGGCTTCATCTTGGGGTGCCATTTGCTAGTTTGATGTCCGAAGTGGAGTGCTGCGGCGAGCAGCTCCTTTAGGTCTGGAGTAGGGGTTTTGGTTGTGGTTGTCATGCTTCCTTGGGGGTTAACATCGGCTGGTCAGACCCCGAGTACAGGGGAGGAAGGGAACCAGTCGACTGAAATAAAAAGTGCGAGTATTCTAGTTGTTTTCTGTGTCGAGAGCAACTTTTTGTTTGTGTTTTGACTTGCGGATCAGAGTGTCTTTTTTTGACTGGTGTACGACATGAGCGATCTGTCGACTTTTGATCCGACTTTTTAGGCGGTTGGGATCGATGGTGAGGCGTTTTGGTCTAGGCATGTGTTTATTTTAGCGTGAAACACCAACAGAATGTCATTCTGAGTAGCGAAGCGATGAAGAATCTCGTTGGATTTTTAGGAGATCCTTTGGCTTTGCTCTGCCGTGTAGGGTTGCACTCAGCACGACAGTGGAATTTGACGCCTTTACTTCTGCCGACTAGACTGGAGCACACTTTAATTTACCTATTATGTTTGACAAAGTCCGTGATATGTATCGCCTCCAAAAGCAGGCCAAGCAAATCAAAAAAGAACTCGCCAATATCCATATCGAAGCCGAAGAGCAGGGTCTCGTCGTGACTGTCAATGGCGAGATGGAAGTGGTCAAAGTAGCTATCCCAGAAGGTCTACCCAAAGAGCAGATCGAATCTGCGATCGTCGTAGCTGCGAATAAAGCGATCAAAAAAGCCCAGCAAATAGCGGCGGAAAAGATGAAATCCGTAATGGGTGAGATGCAGGGACTCATGGGCGGCGGTGAGCAACCCGCAGGCGGACCACAGTAATGCAAAATGATAAAACGGAAGATAATTTTCGATTTACCAAGTCTTAATCTTCAGTCTTGAAATTTTTTCACATATCATATGACTCATGAATAATCGCAAAGTTATTTCTGCGCTCGTTTGGCTGCTAGTCTTGCTTTCGGCTTTTTATCTGGCGGGGCGGTTTTACTTGTATCGAGTGTATCTGCCGCAGGTCTGGCAGGAGAGTGT
>VAPM010170878.1_pt1 | contig 10077 bp, 7 predicted proteins | sample 3395091 | NCBI WGS metagenome assembly VAPM01 (sample SAMN08290445, study PRJNA428436) | hydrothermal vent metagenome | isolation source: Deep-sea hydrothermal vent chimney 3 | place: Pacific Ocean: Juan De Fuca Ridge | reverse complement strand
GTGGCCCCATTCCTTCATCTCTTAATAGCTCCAAAAAATCACTAAAAATGAACGATGCATCCCTATTTTTGTTTACCCACCATTCTATATTTCTGTAAATATCGCTCCAGAGCAAAGCTAAATCAGGCTCCTGGGAATGCTGGCGTTTTGTCGCGGTGATGAGAACGATCCAACTTTCTACAAAATATTCTTTCGCGTAATTCTTATAATTTTCTAACTGATTTTCATGAAGAGAGCTCCATGCTTTGTGCTCAAAAATAATTGCCTTTCTATTTGAGATACAAACCATATCAGGATAAACGCCGTTGAAGTTTTGCTGAGTTTTCAACTTGCAATTTGAGATCTCAAAATCGATTTTGCCCATTTTGATAGAAACCTCTTCCATGAAATTTTTACAAAAATCAGAATGGTTGTTTAAAATCCACGCGAATGCTTCTGTGATAAAATTTTCCAATGGATCAATGTCTTTTTTTGGACTGTATTTTCTCAATGACCTAAGCAGACTTTTTGTCATATTTTCCCCTATTATTGATCTCCAACAACTAAATCAGCGACATCTCTTTGGATCATCAAATTTTAAATTCGCCCAACGGTTCCTGTTATCGCTCCATCGCTTTCAACAGTCTTTGCAAAGCCTTGGATATTCGACATATCTATATCAATCCCTACTCGCCAAAGACCAACGGAAAGACCGAACGCTTCATCCGGTCATCTTTACGAGAGTGGGCCTATGCCCAACCTATAACACATCAGAGCAACGCAAAATGGACCTGCCTTACTTGGAGCATCATTACAATTGGTACAGGCCTCATGCCGGGATAAAAAGGAAAACACCTATAAACCGTTCAGGGATGAATGTGAACAACCAATTGAAATTGGCATATTCGGTCATAGTAAAGAGTGACCGGGCCTGTTGGAGGTAACAGAATACCTTTTAACCCATTCAAATACATATTAAAATATTTTAGAATATGGTGGTGTGCGCAGTCATGCGCGAACCTGTCTCTCGTGCCCTTTTCCCTGTCATACGGGAAAACACAGGGAATTAACAAGCCTTATCAGGGATGCAAAACAATTCCGCTAAAACTGCCCCAAATACCGTTTTTCTTATTCAACCGGTACAATTCACAGCCGCAGCAAACAGCTCTGAAAAACGAAAGAGACCCGTGAATTTCGCCCGGAGTTTTTGGAAGGGGCATACGAGTCCCTGCATTTCTACAGAATAGTTAAAATTCGTGGGCGACTTGATCGAAGTCAAAGATGTCGGTCTCAGGCACATCTACTGTCCCAATTAGTTGATTTACTATTTGGACTCATCGCATCTGATGCCGTTAAAACGGAACATATACTTGCGTCAAAAAAACCGGGCATTGTCGTATTACATGTTTCGCGGATTTGCGGTTTTGACAATACTATTTCTTTTCTCCAGTCAGGTTTTGCAGCCGGTCGCAGCCGGGCAAAACAACCAAATCACCCCGCAATGTACCCTATGCAGGGAAATTAACACTCTATGTGTTTGGTCAGATGCAGACGGTAAAACGCATCTGGAAAATTGTGAACATTGCCCGGTTTTTTTGGCTACTGACCAGCAATATATGGAACAATCGCCTGTATATTGTGGTGGGCGAAAATTGACCGAATTCACTCGCGTTGAGTTTCTTCTCCAGCAAGCGATGACGCCTGAGCATTTGCGGCCATACCGATTGAACAGTCGAGGGCCACCGCGGTCAGGAATTTTAATTGGCTTGTTAGCCAGGACTACCCTTCCCGCTCAAAACGTCATTGATGTGATTTCCTCAAGATTTGGGGGAACACAATGGCGGTAATTTCCAGTATCGATAATGTGTGCAGGCGGGCAACTCATCGAATAATTATACTATTGATTGCCCTTGTCGTGCTGACCGGTGTTGCTGCTGGCGAAACCAGACCCGTACTATACAAATTTATAGCCGATACTCCTGCTGGCGAACTCGTCAACGGGGCCACTTCATATGGCCCACTTCGCACAGATATTCCGGTAATGCCGATCCTGAAAGACAGAGAAACCCTTGGATATGCTTTTATCACTTCTGATTTTGTCGGCACTACCGGTTACTCCGGCAAGCCCATTCACGTTTTGGTTGCAATCGGGCTTGATGGCAAATTGCAGAGCGCCAAGCTGGTCAAACACTCGGAGCCAATTGTACTGATCGGCATTCCGGAACGGAAAATCAAGGCTCTGACACAAAGCTATTCCGGCCTTGATATTGTAGCGAAAGCTACCGCGGATAATTCAACTCCCAATCTGGAGATCATTTCAGGCGCCACTGTAACTGTCATGATCATTGATGATTCAATTGTGCGTTCAAGTATCAAGGTTGCACGCGCACTTGGTCTTGGCGGGCTGGCCCAAAATGTGACGGATGCCGGACCGCGTTATACGGTGGACATGGAAAAGAACACCCCTGCAGACTGGGCAACGCTTGCCTCCGATGGGTCGATCCGCAAACTGACGCTGGATGTAGGCCAGATCAATGCGGCCTTCGAAAAAGCGGGCAACTTGCGTGCGATTGAACGCCCTGAACCAGCTCCGTCGGATGCTATATATATTGATATGCAAGCCGCCCTTGTTTCGGTGCCGGTAATAGGAAGAAGTTTACTGGGCGATGCTGAATACAAGAACCTGCGGGCCTGGCTTGAGGAGGGCGAGCAGGCCATACTTTTGATGGCGCGCGGCCGGTATTCATTTAAGGGGTCGGGGTATGTGCGTGGTGGAATATTTGGTCGCATCCATTTAATACAAGGCGACAACTCAGTCCGTTTTCGTGACCGCCAACACCGGCGACTTGGCGAGATTTCTGCGGATGATGCGCCGACATTCTCCGAAATTGACATATTCAAAATACCGGCAGATGCCAATTTTGATGCCAGTCAGCCCTGGCGTATTCAATTACTGGTTCAGCGCGCTGTGGGGCCGATAGAAAAATCCTTCCTGACATTTGATCTCGGTTACGAGCTGCCAAAGAAATACCTTCTGGCGATCAAGCAACAGCCAACAATGATTGCCACACTTCCCGACAATGATGCGCAAGCCCGGGTAAAATTGTGGAAACGCATCTGGAAAAGCAAGAAAGTCGAAATAGGTGGGCTGCTCGCAATGCTCGGCATATTAACCGGTGTATTCTTTTTCCAAAAACAGGTTACCCGGAACGAGAAAGCCTTTTTCTGGTTCCGTATGAGTTTTCTTACCGTAACACTGGTGTTCCTTGGTTGGTACGCCAACGCCCAGCTTTCAGTCGTCAATCTAATGGCCCTGGCAGCCTCTTTGAAAGAGGGATTTACCTGGGATGCATTCCTTATGGATCCGCTGGTGTTTATCCTGTGGGTTTCGGTGGCAACGGCGATATTGTTCTGGGGAAGGGGCGCGTTTTGCGGCTGGCTTTGCCCGTTTGGCGCATTGCAGGAACTTACAAACCGCATCGCCCGTTTTTTCAAAGTGCCTCAATGGACCTTGCCATGGGGGTTGCATGAACGCCTCTGGCCTCTGAAGTATATGATTTTCCTGGCGTTGTTTGGGCTGTCACTGGCTTCCATCTCACTGGCAGAACAGTTCTCGGAAATTGAACCCTTCAAGACGGCGATTATCCTGAAGTTCCAGCGCGGCTGGCCATTTGTACTGTTCGCGGCAGCTCTTCTGGGTGCCGGTCTGTTCATTGAAAGGTTTTATTGCCGCTATCTGTGTCCTCTGGGTGCAGCTCTGGCAATACCCGGGCGCATGCGAATGTTTGATTGGCTCAAACGCTACAAGGAATGTGGCAGCCCCTGCCAGATCTGTGCCCACGAATGTTTCGTTCAAGCCATCCATCCAACCGGTGAAATCAATCCAAACGAATGTCTGTCCTGCCTGCATTGCCAGCTTTTATATCAGGACGATCAGAAATGTCCCGTACGTATCAAAGCTCGTAAATCGCGGGAAAAACTGGCCCTGAGCACCGCCCAATCTGCCGATGCTCAGGACCGCTTCCTAGGCCAAGCTAGGGCCTTAAAAAAAAGGAGAAACTAAATGCCAAATACCAAAGATAGAAAACCAGGCCCGTCCAGGCGTGATATCCTCACTGTTCCGGCAAAAAGTGCCGTGCTGGCAGGTACTCTGGCGACCACAGGGATTGGAGGGGCGGCTCTTCTGGCGCACTCAACCGCGCGAGCAGAAGCGGCTGGAAAAAATGAACTGAAACCCGGCGAGCTTGATGAATATTATGGCTTCTGGTCTTCTGGTCAAACCGGTGAATTGCGCATTCTTGGTGTGCCTTCCATGCGCGAATTAATGCGTGTGCCTGTGTTTAACCGATGCTCAGCTACCGGCTGGGGTCTGACCAATGAATCATTGAAAGTCCTCACCGAAGGCCTTTTACCCGAAACCAAGGCCATGCTGGCGGCACAGGGGAAGAAGACCTACGACAATGGTGATCTGCATCACCCGCACATGTCGTTTACCGACGGCACCTATGACGGGCGTTATCTGTTCATGAATGACAAGGCCAATACCCGCGTTGCACGGGTCCGGGTCGATATCATGAAATGTGACAAGATAATTGAAATCCCCAACGCCTTTGCCATTCACGGACTTCGGCCGCAAAAATTCCCGCGCACCGGCTATGTGTTTGCAAATGGCGAGCATGAATCCCCGCTGGTTAACGACGGAAAAATCCTCGATGATCCATCCCAGTATGTGTCAGTTTTTACCGCCATTGACGGTGACACCATGGAAATCAAATGGCAATTGCAGGTTAGTGGTAATCTGGACAATGTCGATGCTGACTATCAGGGCAAATATGCCTTCGCATCTAGCTACAACTCCGAAATGGGCATGAATCTGGCCGAAATGACCGCCAGTGAAATGGACCATTGTGTCATCTTTGATATTAAAGCCATTGAGGCGGGCGTGGCCGCCGGTGATTTTCAGGAGCTGAACGGCGTGCCGGTTCTTGATGGGCGCAAGGGCTCTAAATATACCCGTTATGTACCAATCCCGAATTCACCGCACGGGGTCAATACTGCCCCCGACAAAAAACATATCATGATAAATGGGAAATTGTCACCGACCGTATCGGTGATCGATGTTACCAAGGTTGATGCCCTGTTTTCCAGTGATATTGATCCGCGTTCATGCGTTGTTGCTGAGCCGGAACTCGGTCTTGGACCCTTGCATACAGCCTTTGATGGTGATGGTAATGCTTTTACCACCCTGTTTCTCGACAGCCAGGTTGCAAAGTGGAATATTGACAAGGCAATCCGCGCCTATGCGGGTGAAAAAGTCGACCCGATTGTCGGCAAGGTCGATGTTGCCTATCAGCCGGGGCATAACTCTACCTCAATGGGTGAAACCGCTGAAGCTGACGGTAAATGGTTGATATCGATGAACAAGTTTTCCAAGGACAGGTTCATTAATGTCGGCCCACTGAAACCGGAAAATGAGCAGCTTATCGATATTTCTGACGGCAATCTGAAGGTTGTCCATGATGGCGCAACATTTGCTGAACCCCATGACAGCATCATCGTACATCGCTCCAAGGTAAATCCGAGTAACATATACAAACGCGATGACCGGTTTTTTGCTGATGCCTTAAAGCAGGCGGCGGCTGATAAGGTTGATCTGGAAGATGCTGCAACAGTGATCCGGGATGGTAACAAGGTACGTGTGTACATGTATTCTGTTGCACCAACGTTCTCACTGGAGAAATTCACCGTCAAACAGGGTGATGAGGTGACGGTCTACGTTACAAATATGGATGATGTGGACGATCTTACCCATGGTTTTTGCATGGTGAATTTCGGTGTTGCCATGGAAATAGGACCGCAGGCGACAGCTTCGGTTACCTTCAAAGCTGACCGTCCGGGCGTGCACTGGTATTACTGCCAGTGGTTCTGCCACGCACTCCATCTGGAAATGCGCGGTCGGATGCTGGTTGAACCGGCGTAGGGCAAAGTCATGGCAAAGTGGTTCCATCTGTTGTTAGTTGCATTTTTGATTTCGGCATCTCCTTCCATGTCGGAAGAAATCATTGTTGCGGCAACAGATGGCTCACTTGCCACGGCACTTAAATCAGCCAAGGCCGGGGACATTCTTCGCCTTGCCCCCGGCACTCACAAAGGCCCGGTTGAGATCAACACGACCCTGGTGCTGGATGGTGGTGGAAAGGCTGCAATTTCCGGCAATGGCATCGGTTCGGTTATTTCAGTCAGGGCACCCGATGTAACGTTGCGGGGATTGATGATTTCCGGCTCAGGGTCGCTTGGCAAAGGCAAGGATGCCGGCGTTGCTCTATGGAAAACTGCAACTGGCGCATTGGTGGAGAATAATCAGATTATCAGCAATCTGGTCGGCGTCAATATTCAGGGTGCAAAAAATGTAATCGTCCGCGGAAATGTAATTGAAGGACGCCGTGATGCCCGCATGAATTCACGCGGCAACGGTGTCTATGTGTGGAATGCGCCCGGCTCAAAAGTCATTGGCAACGATATACGCTGGGGCCGCGATGGTATTTTTGTAAACATCTCCACTGACAACGAATTTTCCGGCAACCGTTTCCGTGATTTGCGATTTGCCATACATTATATGTATGTCCACAACAGTATAATTTCAAAAAATATTTCAATCGGCAACCACCTTGGTTACGCGATCATGTTTTCCAACAATGTTACAATTACCGGGAATGTGTCGCGCCAAGACCGCAAGTATGGACTTATGTTGAACTACACAAACAGCAGTAAGATCCAGGGCAACACCATTGAAAATGTCGATGGCAAATGTGTGTTCATTTATAATGCCCACAAGAATATTCTGACCGGCAACCGGTTCGAAGGGTGCGACATCGGTATTCATTTCACCGCCGGTTCCCAACGCAACCGGATTACAGGAAATGCCTTCATCGCCAATCGTGAGCAGGTAAAATATGTCAGCACTCGCTGGATGGAATGGAATGCAGACGGACGTGGTAATTTCTGGTCTGATCATGCAGCCTATGATTTTGATGGTGATGGTATCGCTGACCAGGTCTATCGTCCCAATGATATCATAGACCAGTTATTGTGGACGCAACCGGCTGTCAAATCCCTGCTTGGCTCACCAGCCATTCAACTAATCCGGTGGTCACAATCAGCCTTCCCCGCCCTGCTGCCGGGAGGGGTCATTGACCGCTATCCGCTGATGCAACCTGTATCCCCTGAAATTCCGGTATGGAAGGCTGCGCAATGAGTTTGTTAAAAATAGAAAATGTCGTCAAACAGTTCGGCACGCTGACAACAGTTGATGATGTCAGTTTCACGCTTGAGGCTGGCCAGCGTGTAGCGTTACTGGGCCATAATGGTGCGGGCAAGACAACTTTGATGCGGATGATTCTCGGGTTAACCCCGATAACTTCCGGGCATATAGAGGTTCTGGGCGCAGCTCCCGGCGACCGACAGGCGCGACGTCATACCGGATATCTGCCCGAAAGCGTGGCGTTTCATGGGTCCTTGAGCGGGCGTGAACAATTACACCATTTTGCCCGACTGAAATCGGTTTCCATTAAAGTCGCAGATGAGCTACTGGAACGCGTTGGGCTAAATGCTGCCAGTGACCGCCGTATTCGAACTTACTCGAAAGGCATGCGGCAGCGCGTCGGACTGGCTCAGGCACTTATTGGTCACCCCAAACTGGTTTTGCTGGATGAGCCTACCAGTGGTCTTGATCCGGTTTCACGTCATGAATTTTACCAAATAGTGCACGAACTTGCCGAAGCAGGAACTGCGGTGCTGCTGTCATCCCATGCGCTGACCGAACTTGAAACGAGTACCGAGCGTATTGTCATTTTGTCCCGGGGACGATTAGTGGCCAACAATGATTTGGCCAGCCTGCGCCGGGCTGCACATCTGCCTATCCGTTTGAAGGTCACAGCAACCGCCAGTACCATCGACGAGGTTGCGGCTAAACTGGGCGCCAGGAGAATTAATTGCTGCGCTGTGGAGTTGACTTGTGCGCAGGAAGAAAAAATTGCCCTGCTTGGGAAGATTAGCGGGCTTGGCAGTATTATAAAAGATGTGGATATGATTCCTGTTAGCCTTGAGGAACTTTACCGCCACTATAGTGCCGCCTTGCCGGAGGACCAATAATGTCCATACTAAACATCGCACGGCTGGAATTATTAATTGCCCGTCGCAATATGTGGGTAACCACCTCGGTTTTATTGATGGCGGTTTTCTCACTGGTATTAACTTTGGCCGGCGCGACACCTGTCGGCACAGTTGGTGTCAGCCCGCTGCTGGTTGCAACGACTTCGATTACCACGTTGTCGGTCTATCTGGTGCCACTGGTTGCCCTGTTGCTGTCATTTGATGCCATTTCAGGTGAGGTTGAGAGAGGCACCCTGGCGCTAAATCTGTCATATCCGCTTTCACGCGCAGAAATTCTTATTGGCAAATTTCTTGCCCATTTGCTGGTGCTTGGCTTTGCTGTAGGGGCAGGCCTGGGACTGAGCGGACTGCTGGTCGTCTGGCAAAGCGGCAATACCAACATGTCATTTTATCCATTGATCCGCCTGTTTGTCACCTCTCTGGCTTTGGGATCGGCATTCCTTGGCCTGGGTTATCTGGTCTCGTCACTGGTACGCCAGCCCGGTGTTGCTTCGGGGGTGGCAATTGCAATGTGGCTGGTGGCGGTCGTGCTTTATGATCTGGTTTTGCTGGGTGCACTGGTTGCAGATGGTGGCGGTTTTTTTACCAAAACACTCTTTCCCTGGCTGCTGGTGGCAAATCCGGCTGATGCCTTTCGTTTGTTGAACATGCCCGATGTATTGGTGCCGGAACTGACTTCCGGCCTCAATAGCGCCGGTCTGGTATCCGGATTTGCCGGTCAGTTGACATCACTTTTGCTGTGGCCTGTTCTGGCTTTGCTGCTTGCCTGGGCTGCCATTCGAAGGGTGGAGCCATGATTACTCGCAGAAGAACGCTATGCATCCTCGCCGGTACTGCTGTATTGCCGTTGTTAGGGCAAGGTGCCGGAGCAAACACGCGCCAATGGAGTGGTATTGCGCTTGGTGCCAAAGCGCGCATTATTCTTGATCACAAAGATGCGCAGACCCTGATTGCCCGCGCAGTAAGCGAGATTGACCGGCTTGAACAGATATTCAGCCTCTACCGTTCCGACAGCCAATTGTCACTCCTCAACAGAGATGGACAGTTGTTAAACCCGTCTTTTGACCTCATTCAACTGTTGTCTGTCTGCAGCTCCTTGAATGCGCGTACCAAAGGTGTGTTTGATCCAACCATTCAAGCGCTCTGGTCGCTGTATGCACGAAGATATTCCGCCGGAATTACACCTGATGCAAACGATATTGCAAGAGCCAGACAAATGATTGGCTGGAAACACGTTGAATTTTCACAGGAGAGAGTTTTTTTTCGCCGCCCGGGCGTTATGATGACTTTAAATGGCATTGCACAGGGGTTTATTGCCGACAAAGTAACGCAATTGCTACGTGCGGAAGGTGTTTCCAATGTACTGGTTGATACCGGTGAGATTGCAGCTCTTGGAACCACTCCAGATGGGGAACGTTGGTCTGTTAAACTTAAAGGACACAGAGGCCAGACCGTCACTCTTAACAATTCAGCAATAGCAACATCGGCTCGATTGGGAACGGTTTTTGATACTGACGGTATCGCCGGGCATATATTGGACCCGCGCCCGGACGCCTCAAACGGCAAATGGTCGACGGTAAGCGTAATGTCCAAATCTGCGGCAGAAGCAGACGGCCTTTCCACGGCCTTTTGCCTCATGAAAGAAGATGAAATTTCCGCTGCACAAGGCACAAGCCGTGTTTGGTTGAAATAGATGTTTCTTATGAAACGGTTCGTTGCCGGGTTTTAAATCCCCGAATTTATTTGCCTTAACAGGGAAGTCTTTTTGTGGAACAGGGAAACAACGGAGGGACGTAAAAATTTTATCTACGCACCCTCCAGTTCAGCTTGGTAGCGACCGGTGAACACCTGTTCGGGCGTAAAGCCGGATAGCCCGCTGTGGTGGTGCTCCAGGTTGTACCACCGGAAATAGTCCCCACACCAGTG
>VAPM010749442.1_pt1 | contig 10080 bp, 9 predicted proteins | sample 3395091 | NCBI WGS metagenome assembly VAPM01 (sample SAMN08290445, study PRJNA428436) | hydrothermal vent metagenome | isolation source: Deep-sea hydrothermal vent chimney 3 | place: Pacific Ocean: Juan De Fuca Ridge | reverse complement strand
GAATGTGGCGCACCCCATCGTTTAACCCTGATTTTTGAGGGTGAGAGTTTGTTTAACGATGGTACCGCATTTGCTATTTTTATTGTGTTACTTGATGTTATTAGTCATGGTTACCATGGTTATTCAACGCTAATACAAGGCTTATTTACCTTTAGCAGCATGATTATAGGCGGTACATTATTTGGCTTGTTTATGGGTTTTTTGTTTTCTAAACTGATTGAATGGGTCAAAGGACATGAAAATCTGGAAATAACGCTAACTTTGCTAGTGGCTCATTTTACTTTTTTATTAGCAGAGGTGATTTCTCATGAATGGCATATCAATGGACATGCTATACATATTTCTTCCATTATTGCCACCCTGGTTTCATCAATGGTTATGGGTAATTACGGACGCTTTAAAATGTCTACAGATGTTGAAGAATACATGGAAAAATTCTGGAGTTATTTTGCCTTTGTAGCTAATTCGCTGGTTTTTCTGTTAATGGGCTTGCTGTTTACTAATCTCACCATCTCATTACATATTGCCTGGCTGCCTATTTTAATAGTTATTTCAGTGGTTGTTGTGGCCAGAGCTGTATCAATTTACCTGTCAATCGGCATTGCCAATCAATTCAATGCGGAAGAGAATATTCCTCTGAATTGGCAACATTTAATGGCGTGGGGAAGTTTGCGAGGTTCACTGGCTGTTATTATGGTATTGCTGATTCCTGATAATATGACCTTGCCCGATTGGCCTTATCAATTTTCAATCAAGGAGTTTATTATTGCTATCACTATTGGCAGTATTTATTTTACCTTGTTAGTCAAAGCAAACACGCTTGGAATGGTCGTTCGCTGGCTAAAAATAGATGTTTTATTACCCCATGAACAGTTAAGTTATTATAAAAGCAAAGCCCTTATTTACAGGGAGATAAGCGAGCATAGCAAAGCACTTTATGATAAACATCATATTAGTGCAGAACAGCATCAGAAATTTGCCGACTATTATCAGCGACTGTATGAAAAGATTGGGCAACAGTGCAGAGAGTTAGACATAGACTCAAGCCATATTGTGAAAAATATGCTGCAGATTTATACTCTGGGTATCCAGAAAAAAGAACTGAAAGCCCTATTTCGACACGATGAAATAAGTGAAATCATTTATAAAAAGAACCTTGATATTTTAGAAACACAAACCGAAAGGGTAGAGCAGGACAGTTCAAAATTAAAATCGTTGAATACTTATTTGTCGAGTTGGGCAGGTTTTTTTAGCAGTGTTTTTCGTAAGCTTTTTTTCTTGCCGGACAGAAAAGAGAACCCAAGAGAACTATATCTTTATTACCAGACTCAGTACCTCCTTATTTCCAAGGTATTAGAGGAAATGCATCACTTAAAAAATTCACATTTAAGTGAGATTTTTGATGATCCAGAAGCTATTCATCAGGTTATTGTTATTTATCAGCAATTAAAAAAAGTGACAGAGCAGAAGATGCTGCATGAAATTGAGTCAAATAAGGAAATGTTGGAACAACTTAATGAAGAATCAGCCATTAATTTGTTACAAACAGTACAGATGAGAACTTTAAAAGAGTTGCATAAAAAGGAAATTATTACTAATAAACTGCATGTCATACTCAATAAAGAGCTTAATAACTGGTAATTGAGTCGGAGTAGAAGTTTTTCTAGTTCCCACGGTCTCTGTGGGAACTCATATAAGGGCGCTCCTGCGTCCCATGACGCAAAGCGTCATTCACTATATTCTCCCAAGTAAGCATAGGAACGGGAAATCAGTTCGCCATAAATTCCGCATCCGTGACCGCGCAAAGTATATATAGGAAAGGGTTAGCAGCAACGCACATGAGTGCAAAACCTATTTTGGTCAATTAATTACTAAGCATACTGTTTCTTAAAAGGCAAAATAAGCCAAAGTGTGACTCCATTCCGCTTAGCCTAAAAATAATGTGATTTTTTTCACAGTTTTAATTCCCCCAGACCATTATTCTGAACCTGACTTCTTTTTTTATTACGGGAAATAACAATGAATGATGATTTAAGCCTAGAACAACAACCTAAGCAAATAGAAGAAATTATTAGAGGTACACTTGAAAAGCTTTGGGCGTCATGGCTTTTAGCCTCTTTTTGTTTTATCCAGCAGTATTTATGTTTTAACCATTAGCTTGGAGAAAAAAATGAATGAATTTGACGAGATAGATTATGAAGATATGGATGATCTGGCATTACCGGATCATATTGAATTTGATCAACACCAAGAATTTTCCATGGACTCATTGGACACTGCCTATGCCTTTTATTTGTAATTGTTATGTATCCTCCTGACGACCCGGTTATGTTTTATGCTAACCGGGTTTTTTTTGGTCTTGAGAGTGTGTAATAAGAGGGTTCAATAAAAGCGATGATGGAAATTTATCCTGTTTATCTCGGTTTGTATTCCTTCGCACCAGAGTAGAAATATTGAGAATAGGCTAGGGGGAGTCTTTTTAGTTGTGTAAAAATAAAGCATTAAAGTATAAATAATTTGCTTATTGATTGCATATGTTCTGATAAGTCTTTTAACTCTTTACTGATGTGTCAAATATCCCAGACAATACTATTTGAGTTATCGATGATTTTAATCAACTTCCAAAATCCAAAGATTCATGGAAAAATGAAGATTCAAAATAGGATGATGATTTACTAAGCGTTTCAAAGATTATGTATCTTTTTTTTCCCATATCCTTGTTTTCTCAGTAACCGTTCCTGCGTTACTCTACTTACCCACTTCCGTGTAGGCACCTCTTTACAGAAGTAGATAAAATGCTAAAACTATCTTGAAGAACACCGATTGTTTCTACTCCAAAGCATAAATTATTTTTCCTGATTGTAGGGTATGCGTTACGCGGCCTTTCAGCGTTGAACCCCAGAAGGGCGTATTTTGTCCGGCACTTTTCCAGTTTTTCGTATTAACTTGCCAATGTAAATCAGGATTAAATATACATACGTCAGCACTAAAGCCTAGGCTTAAAGCACCGCGTTGAAGTCCTAGAATTTCAGCCGGGTTTTGGCTAAGGCAGGCAATGCCCTGAGTTAAACTGATTGCATTTTCAGTGACTAGTTCAAGCATTAAAGGCAATAATGTTTCTATTGAAGATATCCCCGGTTCTGTTTCTGGAAAAGCACCTAGCTTTGCATCCAAATCATGAGGCTGGTGGTCTGAACAAATAGCATTGATAATACCACCTGCCAAACCTTCTCGGAGTCGTTGCTGATCTTTTAGGGTTCTAAAGGGGGGCAATACGTGATAGGAACTATTAAAGGGTTCAATATTGTCTTCAGTTAGATGTAGCTGGTGGATGGCTACATCTGCACTAATATTAAGGCCATATTTTTTAGCCTGCTGGATTTGTATGACGGAGCTTTGACAACTGATTTGGCTAAAATGCAATCTGCAATGGGTCAGTTTAGCTAATTCCAGACATTGAGCAACAGCAATAGCCTCAGAAGCTTCTGGGATGCCTGGCAAGCCATAGCGAGTAGAAAAAAAGCCTTCATGGGCACAGCCGTTATTATCTAACGAATGTTCCACTGGATGATGGATAAGCAATAAGTCGTTACTGCTAGCATATTCCATGGCTCTGCGTAACACGAGTAAATTAGCCAGGGGGTTGCTGGCATTGCTGACAGCAAGGCAGCCTGCTTGTTTTAATGCGGCCATAGCACTGAGTTCTGAACCAGCTAGTTGCTGAGTTAAGGCTGCAATAGGATAAACTTGCCTATAATTAGCTTTTTCTGCTTTATCACTGATTAATTCAGTGACCGCCTGGGTATCAATAACTGGGTGCGTATCAGGCGGCAAACACAAACTGGTTACCCCAGCACTTGCTGCTGCTTTTGTTTCACTTAGCACGGTTGCTTTATATGATTGCCCTGGGTCTCTTAGGCGTACACTTAAGTCAATAAAACCCGGACAGACAATGTGCTTAGTGGCATTAATTTCAATATCAGCAGTAAAATCAGTGGGCGAGCTTATTAAAGAAACTATTTTACCCTCAGCAATATAGAGTGATCCTGTTTGATCTATATGATTAGCCGGATCAATAATGCGCCCGTTAGCGATGTGTATTTTGTTCATACAAGCTCTCCCTTGTTTTGCAAGGTCAAGGACATTATCGCCATGCGAACGGCTATGCCATTACTGACTTGTTGTAAAATTACGGATTGTGAACCGTCGGCAATGCTTGAAGCTATTTCTACCCCTCGATTAATAGGGCCTGGATGCATTACAATGGCATCTGCCTTAGCCAGTTTGAGCCGCTCATCGGTTAAACCGAAACAATTAAAATATTCTCCTTCGCTAGGCAATAATGCTGAAGTCATTCGTTCTTTTTGCAGGCGTACCATAATAATGACATCTGAATCATCAAGTCCTTCTTCTATATTATGAAATACCCGAACACCCAGGCGTTCAACTTGTGAGGGTAGCAGTGTTTTGGGGGCAACCACTCTGATTTCTTTTACACCCAGGATATTCAATGCCTGAATTTGTGAGCGCACCACGCGCGAATGCAATATGTCGCCAATAATAGCCACTTTTAAGGGTTTAAAGTCATGCTTGTATTGGCGAATGGTAAACATATCTAGCATGGCTTGTGTGGGGTGAGCATGCTGTCCATCACCGGCATTAATAACGCTGATATGTGGTGCCGTATTTTGCGCGATAAAATGACCTGCGCCACTAATTGCATGTCTGACCACAAACATGTCAATGTGCATGGCCTCCAGATTGCGAATGGTATCCAGTAAGCTTTCTCCTTTAGAGGTGGCTGAGGTAGCAATATCTATACTGATAACATCTGCTGATAATCGTTTGGCGGCTAATTCAAAAGTGGTTCGGGTGCGAGTACTGTTTTCAAAAAACAAGTTAACGATGGTTTTGCCTCGTAATAGAGGAACTTTTTTAACTTGTTGCTGGGAGATGGCTAGAAATGACTCGGCGGTATCCAGTATTTCATTCAATATTTCTTTGCTTAAGCCTTCAATAGTGATGAAGTGTTTAAGTCGGCCTTCTTTTGTCAGCTGAAAATGAGTCATGATTTATGCTGGGGTTAATTGCTTTTCAATGGTGCGTACATGAATACCTAGTGGTTCCGGACCCGTTAGCTTGATTCTTTCGCCAGCGGGTAAAGTAATTTTACAAGCTGAACAATCAGGGCGAAGAGGAACCTGACGTCCATTGCGTTCAATTAATACACCTAAAATAACCTGATTAGGTCGGCCGTAATCAAAAATTTCATTTAAGGCGGCTCGGATGGTTCTGCCTGTATAAAATACATCATCAATCAAGATGATATCTCGTCCTTCCAGATGTGTTGGAAGCTGGCTGGGTTTGACTGTGGGGTTTATGCCTAATTGAGAAAAATCATCCCGATAAAAAGAAATATCCATAGTGCCTAGTGGTTCTTTTATAGCCAGGCGTTGATGCATTTTTTTAGCAATCCAGACACCCCCGCTATGAATCCCTATCATCACAGGATTATTTAATTTTCTTGTTGAAATTAGCTGTTTAAGTTCAGATTCTAATTTGCTTAATAAAGCAGGTATTTTTAGTAAATTATGGTTCATGAGTTTTTTGAAAAATTATTTAACCAGCTTTGCAAAATAAGTTGAGCCGCCAGTTGATCCTGAACTTCCCATAGTTTTCCTGCGCTGACATGAAGCTCATCAAATAATAGTTGTTTAGCTTCAAAAGTGGAAAATGCTTCATCCATTGAGTAAACGGGGATATGATACCGCCCTTGTAATTGCCGACAGAATTTTAACATTTTAGGCGTAATGATATTATCTGTGCCATCGGCTTGTCTGGAAATTCCTACCACTAATCCTGCAGGTTGCCATTCTTTAATGAGCTGGGAAATGGATTCCCAGTCTGGTTTTTGCTGAATGGATTTTAAGGTTTTAAGAGGGTTGGCAATGGTTGTAGTAGTTTGTCCGACGGCGATGCCTATCTTTTTATTACCAAAATCAAAACCTAGATAAGTATCGGACTTAATATTGCCAGCCAGAGGATCTTTTTTAAGCATGACCTGCAGGGGTGGTGAGTTGGCTAATATCAATGCCAATTTGATTGGCGGCAGTGTCCCAGCGTTGTTGGGCGGGTGTGCTGTATAAAATATCAGGCTCACAAGGCGTGGTTAACCAGGCGTTATTGATAATTTCTTTTTCAAGTTGTCCTGCTCCCCATCCAGCATACCCTAAAGCAATCAGATACTCCTTAGGGCCTTCATTATTTGCGATAGCTTCAAGAATATCACGAGAGCTAGTTAATGAGGTGGTCTCGGAAATAACTATAGACGAGTCCCAAACTTGAGAACCTGTATTATGAATAATAAAACCACGCTCTTGTTGAACGGGGCCACCCGCAAAAATGGGCATTTCTTTTACTTGTTGTAATGAGGTATCAATTCCCATTTGTTCAAAAATATTTCCCAGCGTCATTTCTGTAGGTCGGTTAATCACAATGGCTAGTGCACCTTCTGCATTATGTTGGCAAAGGTAGCTAACGGTATGAGAAAAATTGGCGTCATGCAAATTAGGCATGGCAATTAAAAATTGATTATCCAGGTATTGTGCTGTTGTTTTTTTCATTCAGATCCTTAATTAGAACTCATGCCTGATTCATCAGAAAAATTCCAGATTCTGCGGATGCGTAAAACATCAAGTTCTTTAAGTAATTCCACTGGAAGTGCTGGAAAAGGAGCGCTCAACATGACAATTCTTTTTGCTGCATCATCCAGAGCCTTATTGCCAGAGGATTTTATAATACTAATGCCAGCAATACCACCATCTGCATTAATTCCTACATCCATAGTCAGGGAACTGGAAAATCCTTTTTTCTTGGCAGCTTCAGGGAAATTCATATTACCAATACGCTCAACTTTTTCTTCCCAATCTCTTTTGTATTGGATTGCAACGCCTTTATGAGTGCTGACAGAGCTGACAAATTTAATTTTAGTTTTTTCAGACGTTTGATTGCTGTGACGAATTTCTGCTCCTAGTTGGCTAATTTGTTTTCTTAAAGCGTCAGCCGATAATTTAGGCTTTTTTTGGCTAGATGGAGGGCTTGGCTTTTCTTTTGTGACTATTTTTTCTTCTGCTTGTTCTTGGGTAATCAGTTTTTTTAATACTTTGGGCTGGCTTTTGGGCTGAGCCTTGCGTTGAACAGGTGGCTTTTTTTTGCGTTTTCCCATGCTGGGCATTTGCTGTTTAGTGGGTTTTGGTTTCTTGACTTTTTTACCAGCGCCTAATTGATTTTCCTGAGCAAGAAATTTGGCTTTTTTGGGTGCTTTCTTAATGGGTGAACTAGCCAGAGTGATCTCTATGGGCTTGTTCACTTTTTCTGGATGTGGAAGGCTAAAGTTGAGTCCCAGAATAAGAAAGATATGGAAGATAGTTGCTGCAAATAAAGAAATCAGTAGAGAGTCACTCGTTGACATGACGGGTTGTATCAGAGAAGGTGCTGGCAAAATGCTAGTCATGGCAATATTTTACGAGCTTGTCAGCGTGCTTTCAATATGATTCATGAGCTGTCCGCTGATATTAAGATCAAAAAGCTGATCCAGTTCTTGAATGCAGGTGGGGCTAGTCACATTGATTTCTGTTAAAAAATCTCCGATGACATCAATACCGACAAAAACCAGCCCTTTATTTTTTAGGGTAGGACCGACCTGCTCAGTAATCCATATGTCTCTTTTACTTAACTGACGCCCTTCGGCACGTCCTCCGGCTGCCAAATTACCTCTGCTTTCTCCTTTTGTAGGAATGCGTGCCAAAGCATAAGGAATGGGTTTTCCATTAACCAATAGAATACGTTTATCACCTTCTTTTATTTCGGGGAGGTAACGCTGAGCCATGATATAACGGCTGGAATATTCGGTCATTATTTCCAGTATGACATTAAGATTAGGATCGTTTTCACGTACATGAAAGATGGAAGTGCCGCCCATGCCATCCAAAGGTTTTAAAATAATTTCTTTGTGTTGTTGCAGAAACTGTTTGAAGCGCAATGGCTCTCTGGCTACCAGTGTGTCAGCGCAACATTGCGGGAACCAGGCAGTAAAAAGTTTTTCGTTTGCATCACGCAATGACTGAGGCTTGTTAACAACATAAGTTCCTCTCCGTTCGGCTTGCTCTAAAAGATAAGTTGCATAAATATATTCCTGATCAAAAGGCGGGTCTTTACGCATAATGATGGTATCCAGGCTATGCAGAGCAATATCTTGCTGATCAATAAACTGGTACCATTGATTTTCGTCTCTTTGTACTTGTAATGTACGCGTTTTTGCCTGAGCAATGCCATTGTTCAAGTACAAATCATTCAGTTCCATATAATGAATTTCCCAGCCTCTGGACTGCGCTTCCAATAACATGGCGAAACTACTGTCTTTTTTGATGTTGATCTGGTCAATAGAGTCCATGACCATGCCGAATTTGATTGTCATTTCATTAAAAAATTTGCCTGGATGAAGTGATTTTAGCAAATTTATTTTATTAATGTTGTTTACCTTAAAAAGATTTTTTGGTATAAAGGTTGGCTGAATTTGAATATAGGCGGTAAACGCCTGAGCACGGCAGAGGAAATCATGAGCAAAATATGTCAAGTCACAGGAAAGCGTCCTGTTTCTGGTAATAATGTATCACACGCACACAATAAAACGAAAAGACGTTTTAATCCTAATCTTCATAACCATAGATTTTGGGTTGAAACTGAGAATCGCTGGGTTCGTTTAAGAGTCTCTGCTTAGGGCATGAGAATTATTGATAAAAAAGGTATAGATGCGGTGTTAGTAGATGTACGAAAATCTGGTGTAAAAGTTTAAGGAGCTATCATGCGCGATAAAATCAAGTTAGTATCTAGTGAAGGTAATGGACACTATTACACGACAACTAAGAATAAAAGAACAATGCCTGAGAAAATGGAGATAAAAAAATATGATCCTGTTGCTCGTAAGCATGTAATCTATAAAGAAGCAAAGATCAAATAATGATTTTTACTTTACCGGATTTATAGAATAAATCCGGTAAAGTAAGTTTTATTTCGTACACATTTCTTAATCAGGTTTATGCTTTGCTGTTTTCAATGCGTCCAAAGCTGATTTTAATTTTTTTGTTTGCTGGAATAATAGTCGGTATTTTTCTTCCAGATTCTTTTTTTCCTTCGTCAGGCTTTGAATAGTTAGTTTTAGCTGTTCAATTTCATCCTTTTCAGTATTCTGCCTTTTGGCCTGAGTAGCTTCTTTTGCTGGTGTTTCTATTGAATTATTGATAGGATTTTCTGGTTCATTTTCTTCTTCAAACACATCTACAGTAATTGCTTCAATGGCATCATCTATGTTAATTTGTGATTCATTTTCTTCGGGCTTATCTATTGCTTTCTGAATCCCATTTGCTACTACAAAGGTATTGAACTGCTGTTTTAGCAATATAAATGCTGCTGCTGAACTGTTTTTTCCGTTTCTACAAATGACAAGGACAGGCTTGGACTTATCTAAAATTTTAAGTTGCTGGCGTAATGAAGAAAAGGGAATGTTTACACTCTTGGGTAAATGATGTTTTTTATATTCATCAGGCCTCCGTACGTCTAATAAAATGGCACCTTCTGCCAGCTTATCATTAATTTGATCGTGCTCGATAAACTTAAGAGTAGGTTCTTTTATTAATGGAATAAACTTATCTTTATGTAAGCGGAGTAAGGTCATTTTGCTGAGGGCAGTAATGCTTACATTTCTAGGTTCATCAGATAATAAAGAGTCTTCACCAAAAGTGTCCTGGCTCTGTAATTCGGCCAGTTTTATGCCTTTTGATGTAGCCGTCGGTTCTCGAGTTAACAGGCATTTGCCTTTTTTAATAATATAATAGAAGTCGCCTGGCTCTCCCTGCTTAATAATAAGCGCTCCTTTTTCAAAAGAGACTTCTTCAAGTCCCATCATTATTTGTTGCAGGTTTGAAGGCGGTAATGTGTTAAAAATAGGAGATTGTAATAATGTTGACAGCCAGTCGTCATTATTTTCTTCAGAATCATCAACTACCATATAGCTGGTCTCCT
>VAPM010302481.1_pt1 | contig 10080 bp, 9 predicted proteins | sample 3395091 | NCBI WGS metagenome assembly VAPM01 (sample SAMN08290445, study PRJNA428436) | hydrothermal vent metagenome | isolation source: Deep-sea hydrothermal vent chimney 3 | place: Pacific Ocean: Juan De Fuca Ridge | reverse complement strand
AGGCAAAAGGATACCATGTGTTAATGGTGGGTAGTGCAAAACAGGCTCTTTCAATCATGGAGAAACAGCCTGTTGACCTGGTGATAACCGATATAATTATGCCCGACGTAGATGGCTACGAGCTGGCCTCGAAAATAGAAAAAAAATATCCACAAACTAAAATACAAATAGTTAGTGGCTTCGAAAGCAATTATTATGCAAATGGAAATTATCAGGCATTGCGTGAAAATATAATTTACAAACCATATACTGCTATTAAATTATTAACTCGGGTAAAAGAATTATTAATGAAATAAGCTGTGCTGATTATAAACTGAACTTTCCCGCCGTGAGCGGACAGGGTACCCGTTGTAGGTTTGGCTTCAGCCGTACCCGCTATACCAAACTGGCTTAGCCAAAATCAGACAATAGATGAAAGATCAACAGCCCCCAGGTATTGCCACCAACTTGCCGCCCGGCCGTATGTTACAGGGCTATCACAATGAAAGTAAACGATGTGCTCGGCTACCTTGCCAGAAGTCGGGATAGTTAAAGCCATCTTCTTAAAACTCTTCCTTTCCCTGTTTTAGCAGTGGCCGTATAACTTTTTCAAATTGTCTCGGTGGTAGATATTGAAGCACCGTACGGCCATCCTGATCTTGCGCAATATCCAGACCCTGTGCAGGGTAGAGCCAGTGTAGGCTTTTGTTTTTAGTTTCACGAATACGTCGTGCAGGCTCACCAAAACGTGCCTGTAATAATTCGCTATCCAGTTTGCTTTTTGGTAAGTAGGTGATGGATGCAATTGGTGATGCTTTTATGCGAACAAGATCATCCGGGTGTAGCGTCACTTTTCGGCTACCATCGCCGAGTGTGCTGATGCGTGTACCGCGATCATAAATAGTGTCGAGTTCATTTTCATTAAGCAATACTGAAAGTACGAGTTTGGCGCGTAGCCCGGCAAGGCTGGTGTTGTTAAAGTAAACTTCGATTACCCGGATACCCTCCGGTGAAACAAACAAGCTGACTTCGGCAGTTTCATTGAATCGATGAATAGCATCGTTGACCGTGCTTTGTTCCAGCAGTAGACCAAACACACGAATACTTCCTTCGCTGGTGGCTTCAATCTGCCAGGGTAAGCTTTGAGATTTTGCCGAGGTGACACTTCTATTGGCGGGAAAATAAATAGCGACAAGCAGCGCTAACAGGCTGAAACCTAGAATACTAAGAAAAATTTGTCCTTGTTTCATTATTCATCTACCCGCGTTGCATCCGGATTTGGATATTTAAGAACAATACTGTCAGGCAGTTTGCCTAGCCGTGCCTGATGCATGGCATCGGATTCCATCACGATGAGTGCAAGAATGGTAAACATGGTTGGCAATGCTCCGACACCGGCAAAGGCATAATGTTGGGGCTTAAGTTCACCGGCTGAGATGATGAGTACGGCAAGCATAACCAGTCCCATGAGTGCCAACATGGCAATAAACAGGCGGCTGCGTTGTGCGCCAATTTGCCAGTGGCATTTCACAAACCAGGAATCCTGGCTCAGTGAGCGCCGGGCACGGTAGAGAATGTAAAGCAGCGTGCAAAATGAAATTGAGGGTGTGACCAGCATTAACAGCGGGTAGTCTCCAGCCAGACCCAATAGGCCAACAAAGAGCAGGATGTGATTGGTAATCAGGTTGGTTAAAAATAGCTCGTGGGGATGGCGAGCTAATTTTGTCTCATTTTCAGGTATTTCGAACTGCATCAGTTTAGTTTCGGTAGTCTTTTGGTATGAAAGTGGGAAATAGAGTGATTCTGAGGGGCTGTCTGTCTACGAGAATACCATGATTGTAATGCCAGGGGCAGAGCCGTGTCTGGCGCGCAACCGGGTACGGTGAAATAACTGGTGCCTGGCTAATACTTTCAAGTTAACAGCCGATATGAAGGGGAGGTTGTAAGTACTTGCTTTATTAGAAATTTCTAAAAACAGCTTATTTAAGGGGACAATATTTGTCTGACCTTCCTTACCAAGAAGAAGTAGAACCGGAGAGCTGGCCATGATAGCTACCTTGCGAGCCGCTTTAGTGCTATTGGGGCTTGTTCTTTTGCCGGCTTCTGCACAGGCGACTAAAAATAATGATGTGCGTGTGCTAATCGATGTTTCCGGGAGTATGAAGCAAAATGATCCGCACAAGCTACGCGCACCTGCGCTGCGTCTGCTTGTTGGCTTATTACCCGAGGGCTCTGAGTCAGGTGTCTGGACGTTTGGTCAGTTTGTAAATATGCAGGTTAAACACCGGCGCGTGGATGCCCGTTGGAAAAAACAGGCACGGCTTGAGTCAGAAAAAATTCACTCACGAGGTATGTTTACCAATATTGAAGATGCATTAAAGCGTGCCTCTGTTGGCTGGACACAGGCAGATGCTAAAACACGTCGTAACCTTATATTATTAACGGATGGCGTGGTGGATATATCTCCTGATGCCAAAAAGAACGCGGCTTCACGCAAACGTATCCTTACTGAGCTACTACCTCGGCTTAAGAAAGCAGGGGCGCATCTGCATACCATTGCCCTGTCAGATGCAGCTGATCAAAATTTATTAAAACAAATTAGCGCAGCAACAGGCGGTAGCTATGTTCAAGTTGATAATGCGAATGCTCTTGAACGCGCCTTTCTAAAACTATTTGAAAAAACTGCACCGGCAGACAGCCTGCCCATTAAAGGCAATCGTTTCAGGGTTGATACCAGCGTGCAGGATATGACTGTACTGGTGTTTAGAAAAGAAGGCGAACCTATTGAGCTGGTATCACCACAGGGGAAATCATTTGATTACCAGAATCATCCCAAGGGATTTTCCTGGTATCAGGAACAATCGTATGAATTGCTTAGCGTGAAAAAACCATCGGCAGGCGAATGGCTCGTTAAAGGTTCAAAAGATCCGGACAACCGGGTCATGATTGTTACAAACTTGAAATTAAATACCAGTGAATTACCGCCAAGCATTTTAGCTGGTGATGAATTAGTAGTGGAGGCTGAATTATTAGATAAGGGCAGACGAATAACTCGAAAATCATTTTTAAATTTAGTTAAATTTGAAGTGGAAGTAAATAATAACAAACATCACAGCATGCAGGATAAAGGTGAATATGGAGATAAGAAAAAAGCTGATGGCCGCTATAGCATTAACCTTCACAGAGAGTTGTCAGGTGGTGAGCAAGCATTAACGATTCGAGCAAAGGGTGCGACATTTGAGCGAGAAATTCGTTATACGGTGGATTATTTTCTGAGTATTGTTGACGTAAAATTAACTGAAGATGAAGCTGCGGAAAATTTATATCTTTCGATCATCCCTCACGTGGAAATAGTACAGGCAGAAAGTCTTAATATAAAAGTTAAACTAGAAAATGGGGATGTTATACCAATTCATCAGGAGCCGGGAGGCCTATGGTTGAGTGAGATTAACAGTGAGCACAATGATAAATTTGTTGTTATTCATGTACAGGCAAAAAGGCATACAGGTGAAGCAGTTGAGACAAAAATAAAGAAAAAACTAACATTGAAAATGCCCGAAAAGGAAACACATGCTCCATCATCAGAACATGAAACATCTGGAAATGAGCATGAAGAAAATAATAATAATGCCGATACCGAGGAAGTTGTTGAAGATGAAGAGACAAACTGGTTCCTTATAGGCTGGGTTACCATGATCGTCAATCTAGTTATCGGCATAATTGGCGTACTTGGATTTCAATTCTGGAAGAAAAAGAAAGCGGTCAATGATCAAGAGGAAGAGAAGGAGATGGAGGTGTGAATGAGTTTTACTCAAGCTTGTTTTTACTGATTAGTGAAATAGGTGTATTCTTGCTTCTGATTCTTGGCACGGTTGCATTTATGGCTAAGAAAAGGAGCATGAAAGATAAGGCGCTTGCAATAGTGCTGGTGGAAAAAATAAAAAAATCAGAACCTAAAAAAAGGGAAAAATTATTATCCATGCTGAAAGATGTCTACGGCTATGATGATGAAAAAGCTGAAGAGAAAATGGATGTACTGATAAAGCATGAGAAGAGGCTGTATAATAATTTAATTCATATTTTCCTAAAAAAAGATAGAGGGAAAATTTCAGATTTTGATAAATATTTAAATGATGTTATTGAGTCCTATCAGGGGATATCGAATGTAGAAGGTGGAAACGGTTCTGATGCCTCTGATAATGGTGAAGAAGGTGGCTCCAACCTTGTTATTACCCGCGAAGAAAACAGCAAATTACGTGACGCCAATAAAAAACTAAAAAAAGATCTAGATGCCGCAATGCAAACAATGGAGTCCATGATGTCCGAATACGCATCGATGTATGAAGGCGGCAAGAAGGATGGTGAGCAAAGAATGAAAAATGAAATGTTCAAACTAAAGCAGGTACTAGAAAAAGAGTCTGATGAAGACGATGATACTGATGGTGGAGTTGAAGATCTTGATATAGACTTTGATGAAATTGATCTGGATGAGGATACGAAATCTGACAAATAATCATAGAGAAGATGTAGCCGAGGGGAGTAGAATAAACACCGGTATTGATGTGATAATACCGGTTTTTTATTGGCCGTAGATATTGTGGATCACCGGGAATAGTAGATGGCAGTTATCTGGCGAAAGAAGCATGAAGGCTCAACCTATGAAATTCGAGCCGCAGGACGCAGTCGGCGCTTATATACTAACGGTGTGTTTCATACGCAATATAATCCAGCTCGCGTGGTAACCGGGGGGATCTGGGATTTACTTATGATTCCTGCATTTTTCAAACCGGTTGAAGAAATAAAGCGGGTACTGGTGCTGGGTGTTGGTGGGGGTGCGGTGATTCGACAGTTAAATCGATTTGCTTCGCCAGATCATATTATTGGTGTTGAACTTAATCCGGTTCATTTGCATGTGGCCAGAAAATACTTTGGTGTTAACCGCTCTGAGGCTGAATTGATTCAGGCTGATGCGATTTCCTGGCTAAAAGAATACGATGGTCCAGGCTTTGATTTGATCATTGATGATTTGTTTTTCGAGGAAGAGGGGGAACCCGTTAGAGCCGTGGCGGCAGACAAGCAATGGCTAAGTGTTATTACTCGAAACCTCAATCCGGGGGGCATGTTGGTGATGAATTTTATCAGCAGCAAAACACTAAAATCTTGTTACTTGCTTTCTAATAATAAACGCAATGTGTATAAGTCCGCTTTTCAGATAAGCATGCCTATTTATGACAATGCCATCGGCATTTTTTTAAGCTTTGAGGCGTCAAGTACTGATTTGAGAACAAACTTAAAAGCCCAGCCAAGATTGGGAGCCAGTTTGAATAACAAAAATCTTAACTATGTAATACGAAAATTATTTTAACCAATGAAGATTATAGATAGCGTAGCCAGATCGACGTAGGGTGATCTTTTTTATAACTGCGATACCACAAACAAAAAGGATAAAGCAAAACTAAGATTGCAATAGTTATAATATATGTAGTATTTAAATCAGAAAAGTGCCGTAAGCCACCATAGGTAGCCGAGCCTTCGAGAATTAAACGGTGTACTAAATAAAAGATCATCGCAGTCTGCCCAAACACCAGTAGCACACCATTTTGTCGCACACCGACTAATCGTTCGATAAACATCATTACTGCCAACAGTAGAGACATAATGCCTAGTTCAAGTAAGATGAAAGTGGCTGACGGGGGATATTTGCTTACATGCAACCACTGTTGCCAGCTATTATCTTCACGATACAAAAACATATTACCGTAATTGTTGTAGTAACGTAGTAGTAAAAATCCAACCAATCCAGCAAAACCCAGTAGAAGAGATAGTGTCGCGGGGCCAATTTTTGCTTTGCCTTCACTATAAGATAGCAGGTAACGACCGAATACCCAGCCTAATATCATCATCGCCAGCCAGGGCAATAGCGGATATTTGATAACCATCTCCGGTGTGGCATAGGTTGAAAATAAAAGTGCAGCGATAATCGATTGAGTATTTTCTTGCGGGGGCCACATTTGTAGTGTGAGCAGCTCACCAAAACCTATCCAGGCAAAGGCCATCAATAATAATGCAGTACTGGAAAATCGTCGAAGTAGAGCCATGCACATCATCGCAACACCGATGGCATACAGCACTTGTATGGTTATGCGCCCAGAAAATAATGAAATAATAGTGGGATCAAGTAAGGCGATAAAAGCACCGCGAAAAAGAATATCTTTATCGATTTTATTTCCATCAAAACCTTTGGCAACTTTTCGTTCGACACTGATGGCCAATGCAGTGCCAGCCAGGAAGACAAATACCGGCGCACACAAATGGCTAATCCAGCGGCTAAAAAAAGCAAAATCTGGTAATGCCGTACCCGTTATATATAGTGCAGCAGAGTCAGAAGAAAGATGATTTGAATTGTAGGCCATCGATACATGATCCAGTACCATAAGGATCATCACGAAGCCGCGCATCCAGTCGATGGATGCTATTCTCTTTGAGTTAGCCATAGGCTATTATTTTTTATTAAGAGGGACAAAGTTAAATTTTTGACCGCCGATTGCCGCTTGATACATTAAACCGCCTTTGGCGTAGGTAAATGTTGCCATACCTTTTTGATACTGGCTTTTTGCCTGACTACCCGGCCCACCGCCAGCGGATGCGCCTGCGGTTGCCCCCGTTGTACTAGTGCTTGCCTGCGCACCTGCGGTGATAGCAACTGCCGAGGCTTCGGCTGAAAACTCGAAATTACCATTGGTAAAATCATCATAGGCGCGTTTGTCTTTGAAGAAAATAATTTGGCTAAATGCCTGTCCACCAGCCTGAAAGCCGAAGCTTAATTGAGTCATGCTAGTTTCGCCGGTGACTTTGCCTGCTCGGTAAACCTGACCGGTTCCATGTGCGCCGCCGATGCCTAATCCAGCTTTGCCAATGGTCGGGAATAATGCATAACCATAGGCAGAGTTAAAAAATGAATGGGTTTCTGTGGCAGCTTTGAATGATTTAACGGCATCATTATAACCATCAGCATAACTCAGTGGTGTGATGACTAATCCACTGAGCAGGCATAACGCAGTAAGTATCTTTTTCATGTTATTATTCCTTGCATTCGGTCAGATTCTTAGCGAGTGGATTTGATGCGAAACAGTGTAACAGTTTTGATCTCGTTTCAAAATTATTTGCTGGTTACTCTGGCATTCAGCCTTAAATAAATATTTTATTAAAATAATGCATATTTCAATATTAGAAAGGTCAGTATGTCGAAATCACTTGCTAATTTGATATAAGAAATCGCAGATTAAAAACCAGACAATAATGGCGTGTATTTGTGTTTGCCAAACTAAAATAGTTGAAAGTATATGAACCCCGTATCAGACAAAAATAACTTTCTTTATCTCGTGATCTCATTAGTGTTTTTGCTTCTGGTGGGCGCATTGGTAGAACAGTTTCCCAGTAAACTTGGGCAGCATTTATTTCAGTCGATTACCGTCATTACTCTGGCGACAGGTATTATTGGTATTAAATCTTCGCGACGCTGGTTTAATACGGGGGTCGGTTTCATAGTTTCTGTCATTTTGGTGGTCATGCTGGGCGTGCTACTCGATGTGTCAGGCATGAGCTATTTGCACTTGCTGATGTTAATTATTTTTTATTGCTGGGCGATCTGGCTGGCGGCCAGACAGGTTTTGTTTACCGGGCCGATTGATGGCAATAAAATAATCGGTGCTATCTGTATTTATCTATTAATGGGACTGATATGGACACTGTTCTATCTGTTTATCGCACAGGCGATGCCCAATGCCTTTAATGGCCTTGAACAGCAGGTCTGGTATGATAATTTTGCAGATGTGGCTTATTATAGTTTTGTTACGCTCACCACATTAGGGTACGGCGATATCAGCCCCATCGTTCCGATTGCCCGGTTCTTTGTGTATATGGAGGCCATTGTGGGCGTGTTTTATATGGCAATTCTGGTAGCAAGCCTGATTGGTATTAAAACATCTACGTTAACATCGGATAAAGATTAATCGGTTAGAGAAGATTTTATAATTTTCAGCACCTTCTTTTATTTAGAGGGATGTACGGCTTAACCAGTAGTTAAAAGAAAATAAGTTAAAAATTAAGGATGAAAAATGAACCACAGAGAATTTTCAAAAAATACCATTGAGGCTACCATCCGAGTCGGTCTGCTGGTGCTGCTTGCTATCTACTGTTTTAACATCATTAAGCCATTTATTCTGCCTGTCATCTGGGGGGTGATTATTGCGGTTGCAATATACCCCGTCTTTGCAAAGCTTAAATCCGCACTGGGGGGGAGAAATAAACTGGCATCGGTTGTGTATACGCTGGTTGCACTGGCTTTATTAATTACGCCCACGGTTATGATTGCTAATTCAGTAATTGATAGCTCCAGTATTATGGCTGAAAAATATGAGGCCGGTACATTGGAAGTTCCTCCACCGAATAACAGTGTTAAAGAGTGGCCGTTAATTGGTGAAAAAACCTATGATTTCTGGTTGCAGGCCTCAGATAACCTTGAGGTAACTTTAATAAAGTATAAAGCTGAAACCCAAAAAATTGGGGAAAGCATTATTTCCGGTGCTGCAGGTGCGGCGGGTACAGTTTTGCAGTTTGTATTGTCGATTATTATTTCCGGAATTTTATTAGCAAATGTAGACGGCGCTTATAAACTTGCCATCAAAGTTTTTAATCGGCTGACGAATATTAAAACGGGTAAGGAATATACCGATTTAGCCAAAGCTACAATTCGAAGTGTTGCGCAGGGGGTGCTGGGCGTCGCCATGATTCAGGCCGTGTTTTCTGCATTGGGCATGATGGTTATGGATGTTCCTGCCTGGGGGCTATGGACAATGGTGGTGCTGGTATTTGCCATTGCACAACTTCCACCCATACTGGTACTAGGTTTTGTTAGCGCCTATGTATTCTCGGTTGCCGAAACCACGCCTGCGGTTATCTTTTTAATCTATTGTCTTATCGTCAGTGCCAGTGATGGTTTCTTAAAACCATTATTTCTGGGGCGTGGGATGGCGACACCCATGTTGGTGATTCTGTTGGGCGCAATCGGCGGCATGATGATGTCTGGCATTATTGGCTTATTTGTCGGCGCAATTGTTTTAGCTCTGGGCTATGAATTGTTTATGAAATGGCTGAATGAAGATGAAAATCCGGTTGAGACATCGGCCTAAATAATGATATTAGAATTAAATTTAGTTCAGCATGGAAAACAAAATGCCTGAAGAAAATAACGATACAAATATAGAAAACACAACTGATCCTGTACGAAAAATATCAAAATATGTTTTATACCTGGTCATATTTTTATTTTCCTGGTATGTGATCGCTGATCGTATTGCACCCTGGACCGATCAAGCCCGCGTACAGGCCTATGTGGTGCCGATTGTTTCTCAGGTCTCAGGCAGGGTAATTGAAATCAATGTTAAGAAAGATCAAAAAGTCCAGCCGGGTGAAATTTTATTTAAGATTGATCCCGCAGACTATGAGCTGGCGGTAGAAAATGCAGACTCTGCCTTAGAGCTAGCCGGTCAGGAAATTGGAGCTGGTACTGCTTCGGTTACCACCGCACAGGCGGGAGTGGTTGAGGCGGAAACACACCTCGAGCACATGCAGGTGCAGAGTGTGCGAGTTTATGAATTAGAGCAGAAAAATGTGCTTTCAAAATCAGATGGCGATAAAGCGCGCGCTAAAGTCAAAGCCGCAGAAGCGCAACTGATGAAAGCACGTGCGCAACTGGAACAGGCTAAACAGGCGCTGGGTGAAAAAGGCAATAAAAATCCGCGCATCCGCTCTGCTCTTGCCGCACTTAAAAAAGCCCAACTGGATTTAAGTCGAACAACAGTTGTTGCGCCTTCGCTGGGTGGCATCACCAATTTGCAAATCGATGTGGGACATTATGCAAATGTGGGTTCGCCGCTGATGACCTTTATTGAAATTGATAATATCTGGATTCAGGCGAACCTGCGTGAAAACAATATTGCCAATATCAAACAAGGAGACGCCGTTGACATTACCCTGGATGTCGCGCCGGGTAAAATTTTTACCGGCAAAGTGAGCAGTATTGGTTTTGCGGTAGATAGT